>Ga0272442_10000733_pt1 | contig 51342 bp, 46 predicted proteins | sample SSMForm2O_FD_200262 | JGI IMG/M metagenome (GOLD analysis project Ga0272442, IMG submission 200262) | Marine sediment archaeal communities from Little Sippewissett salt marsh, Falmouth, MA, United States - SSM-Form-2O | ecosystem: Environmental > Aquatic > Marine > Wetlands > Sediment ... | reverse complement strand
TCCTGTAATGTGCTATAGTATGATGAATTATACAATTCTCTAGGTGGATGGTACCCCCAATCAGTTGGAAGTACGATTACATCTGGATTTAACTTAAGGATTTGTTCAGCACTATAAATCTGCCATCCCCCAGTATGATTGATAGCATTTTTTGCATTGACAATCTCCTCTATAAAATAAGATTCCATTGTGTCAGTACATAAGACATCACCAGCTCCGGTTCCGGCTTTTCTTACTTCGGGTGAAAGACCAAAAAGTAAAACAGTCGACTTATCTTCTTCAGTGATATTTTGGGTTCTATTTACTATTAGATCGATAATGCTTTCAATGTATTCATTTAACTCTTTTGCATCTTCGGTCATATTAAAAACATCCCCAATAATTTCGATTTCTTCACTAACTAAACTAATATCTGGAGATGAAAATACCGGGGGTCCATACAAAACCACAACTGGTATACCTAAAGCCTCGATTTTATAAATACTTGTTTGAATATCTTCATCAGTACCATATTCATCAGTGTTCATTGAGCAAAATCCTATTCTTACAAAAACTACATCGGGGTCCAAGCTAGCTATAGTTTCTAAATTCACAGCAACGTCATATTCAGCAACTGCTGGCAGATCGAGTAATGCTGGATTTAAGTAAGTAACAGGATTCATACCTTCTTCATAAGTATAATTACCTCCAGAAATATCTTCAAAAGTATATGAATCGATTTCTTGAAGATTTGTTGATCCAAGGCCAATAAGTTTTTCTTCAATATCAAAACTTTGCATTATACTTGCTATAAAACCATCACTAATGTCTATAACTCTTGAGATATTTTTAGGAACAAGAACTTCTTCTCCTCGCATGTCAATAACTGTTCTAAAATCATCTAGATCTTTCTGTTCATCGATTTTTTCTTCAACACATCCAACAAATATAGTTATAACTAATGTTAATACTATAACTGTTGATAAATATTTTTTAACCATTTCACTCCTCCATTATTAACACGATTTTCAATTTTGTAACACGGTAAGCAAGCATATTATTTATCTTTTTCGGTATCAAAATATTTAAATTCGTGCTACCAATCACTTAACTAAGTGTTACTATGCCTGTAAAAATTGTTAGATTTGGTGTTTCAATAGAGCCAATTTTACTTAAGAAATTTGATAAAAGAATAAAAATGGAAGGTTACACCAATAGGTCAGAAGCAATTAGAGACTTAATTCGAAAAAATCTTATTGTTGAGGAAACAAAGGATCCAAACAAACAAGCAATGGGAACTTTGACCATTATTTATAATCACCACGAAGGAAATCTAACTGATAAATTACTTAATCTACAGCACGATTATAACCAAGAAATTCTTTCTACAACACATGTGCATATTGATCATAAAAACTGTCTCGAAGTTTTAATTTTGAAGGGGAAAGTAAGTAATATTGTTAAATTATCAGATAGAATAAAATCATTAAAAGGAATAAAACATGGGGAGTTAGTAGTCACAGAAAGTCAAATATAATTCTACTTGCTTTTTACAGCTTCATTTAAATCTTTTAAAAAGGATTTTACATCTGTTCCATGTACGCCAGCAATATCTTTAACTCTTTCAAAAGATGCAGCAAGACATCCAATGCAACCAATATTATATTTTGAAAACACAGGTGCAGTTTCAGGATACTTCTCAATTACTTCACGAATCGTCATATCTTCAGTTATTTTATTTTCAGCCATTTTTTCACCGATAAAATAACAATTGTTATCTAAATAGTTTATATAATATTTACTGTTGAAAAAAGGCGAGGAGAAACCGGACGGTTGGATTGTGGAGGAGGAAAAAAGCAACGCTCAACCAATTTTTCTACCTCCAGTATCTTTTTAAAACATGAATATAAGTAAGCATTTATAAATGAAGAATTTGGGTGCCTAAAACTATTATATCACATTCAATCATAATGATATGACTTTTTATATGTCAAATAGAACCTGAACGTAATAAGGTTCTTTGTTATGAACTTCAAGCATATGATATGTAACAGCTTTTATCTCGGTCCCCATATTATGCTTTAACTCATAAAATTCTTCTCCAGAAACAAGTGCAGAAAGATGAGTTTTGTCGATTGTAACATTAAATTTATTAAATATCAAATTTTTTGCACTGTTTAAAAATAACAGCTCAGACAACCAATCAACAAGAAGTTGTTCAAAATCCGGGGCATCCATTTCGATATTATATTGGCCAACATTCTCTATTTTTGATTTGTCTGTTATAATATCAAACATACCAATTGCAGCATTTTCAAAAGCTTCAGAGAGATTTTTTCCATAAGCCTTTATCCCTACATCAGCGGTGTGCTCAATTAATTTATATTTTTTCATAGAGACGCCTTGGATATATATTTTCTACAACAACATTCTCTTTTTTCATCAATCGAATCTATAGATATTTTTAGAACCTTTGAAATAAATAATTTTTTATCAGAATAAATTGAAGAAATTTCATTTGCTTCTAGTCTATCTTGAAGTCCAGCTGCCATATTGCAGACAATACACAAAGATGCATAACAAATCCCTTTTTCTCGAGCCAAAACGACCTCAGGGACCCCCGTCATACCAACTATATCAGAAAATTTTGAAAATAAATTTATCTCTGATGCAGTTTCTAATCGCGGTCCTTCAGTGGTAAGATAAATGCCTTTTTCATGAAAAGTCAATCCTTTAATATTTTTAAGTTTCGATATTAAAATAGCTCTTAAAGATGGACAATAAGGGTTTGTCATATCAACATGAATCCTTTTTTTATCGCAAAATGTCTGGTTTCTTAAATGGGTGAAATCTATAAAATCGTGAGGGATAACAAAGTCACCTGGTGCAATATTTTTTTTCATAGATCCAACTGTACCTATTGCAAAAATACAATCAACATGGCTAGACGAAAATGCATGAATATTAGCTAAATAATTAACCTTGTGCGGCGGTAAATCAAATTTTTCACCATGTCTATTTATGAAATATATTTCATGCTTTCTTCTTTTAGCAATTTCAACTGAGATATCTCCATAAGGTGTTTCTATATTTATTCTCTCTGATTTTTCCAAAAGATCATCAATCTTATGTCCACTAATAATTCCAATTTTCATCATTATCTCCTAAATAATCTATTTACATAATACTTCTTTACCATTAAATGTTAAGTGTTTAACATATTTTCTAATAAGTTTATTATTTTCACAAGAATCCCCATTATAGAATTTTCATTTTTTCAATAGCAAGAATTAATTATATAAGTACAAATAACAAGTAAGATGATTCAGGAATTTCTATCAATATTTATTCCCCTTCTAATTATTGTAAACCCTTCTTCAACACTTGCACTTTTTTCAGCAATTACCAGCAAATATTCAAAATTAGATAGGAGAAAAACAGCAAAAAATTCTGTAATTTATGCCGCTATTCTTCTGATAATTTTTGCAGTTGCTGGCTCGAGCATTCTTGAGTATTTACATATTGAGATTTACTCTTTGAGGATAGCTGGTGGTATTCTACTAGCGTTTGTCGGTCTTGATATGGTTAGAAGAGGAGAACAATTTGGTGAAAGCCCTCCAGAAAAACAACATAAAGCAGATTATGCACTAGTACCAATTGCTATGCCATCTCTTTCAGGTCCAGGTGCAATTACTATTACTATAGTTAGTATGAAAAGTTTAACGGTTGAAAACTCATGGTTTTTTGCTATTATCTTAGCAATTGTATCAATATTAATCATTATGATTATTACGTATTTAATATTTTTAAGTTCAGGATTTGTAATAAAAGTATTAGGGAAAAAAGGGATGGATGCTTTTACTCGAGTTATGGGGCTTTTGACAGTAGCTATTGCTGTTCAGTTTGCTTTATTTGGTTTAGCTGCGTGGATTGAATCAATACAAGTATGAATTAATAAATTTAATAAGAAAAAAATGTAAGAGATTATTTATTTAAAATAATATTAGTATTTGGTATATGGTGAGATGATAGTTAATGACATTGTTGGATGATTTGTTAGTTAATGAATATATAATGTTTGTAATTAAAATAATTGGAACAATCATCATTCTCAGTATTGCATATTTTTTCTTAAAATTTATAATTAGAAAAATTACTGGCAAACAAAAAAGATATAGTAATTTTATTTTAAAACAAATTACAAAACCGATTCTCCTTTTAATATTTTTTATTGGCTTATATACTGCCGCAGAACCTCTTTCAATTTTTAATGAATATGAATTTGAAATTGATGGATTGTTCTTTGTAATTACCGTTCTTATTATTGCCTTGCTTTCTTCTAGGATTATAACTGTAATAATGATTGTTTTTTTGAAAATAACAAGCGGTTTACAGCGTCCTCCACAACTAATAAACAAAGCAATTGGAATTATTATTTTTGTAATTGCCATTGCAATTATTCTTAGATATTTTGAGTTTGATATTACTCCATTGATTGCAGGTGTTGGATTAGGTGCACTTGCTATAGGACTTGCACTTCAAAGTACTTTATCTAATTTTTTTGCAGGTATGCACTTAATTTCAGATCGTCCAATAAATGTTGGAGATTATATAGAGTTAGACAAAGATACTTCAGGGTTAGTTGAAGATATTGGTTGGAGGTCAACTAGAATAAGAACTCTAGCCGATAATTTATTGATAGTTCCAAATGCAAAACTTGCAGATAGTAACATTACCAACTTATCCTTACCTAAACAGGAAATGTCTTTATGGATTACCTGTGGTGTTGCCTATGAAGCAGATTTAAAAAAGGTCGAAAAAGTCACTCTTGAAGTAGCAAAAGAAATTCAAAAGACTGTAAACGGTGCTATTAAAGATTTTGAACCGCAATTCAGATATAGAGAGTTTGGAGATTCTAATATTAATTTTATTATTGTTTTAAGAATCGAAGAACCTATGAAGAGATTCACCGTAAAAAATGAATTTATTAAAGCTTTAAAAGATCGCTTTGATAAAGAAAAAATTGAAATTTCATGGCCAATTAGAAAAATATACAACATAAAATAAAGAGATAAAACATGACTAGAATGATTAAAAGAAGTTCAACAACTATTGGTCTTCCTCCGGGTTCTCTTGTTCATATTGGCGAAAAGAGGGATGCCAAAGTAAAAATTTCAGTTATTGATTATGATGAAAAGAATTTTGAGGAAAAAGAAATAATAAATGCTGAGGAGTGTTTTTCGTTTAAAGAAAAATCGACAGTTACTTGGATTAATGTTGATGGCGTTCATCAAGTTGATATTGTTGAGAAAATTGGTAAATATTTTGGTTTACACCCTCTTGTTTTAGAAGATATTGTTAATACTGGGCAGCGTCCTAAGATTGAAGATTTTGAAGGTTATATTTTTATTGTTTTAAAAATGCTTTATAATAGTGAAAAAGACGATGAAATCAAAGCAGAGCAGATAAGTTTGATTTTTGGAAAGAATTTTGTTCTTTCTTTTCAGGAAACAGAAGGTGATGTTTTTGATTTCGTAAGGGAACGAATCAGGAATAGCAAAGGTCGTATTCGTAAGGCTGGGTCTGACTATCTTATCTATTCTCTATTAGATGCTATTGTGGATAATTATTTTGTTGTTCTTGAGAAGATAGGTGAAAAAGTTGAAGTTATGGAGGAGGAATTAGTTACAAATCCTATTCCTGAAACCCTTCAATCTATTCACAATATGAAAAGGGAGATGATATTTTTACGCAAATCTGTATGGCCTCTTCGCGAAGTTATTAGTGGTTTGCAGCGAGGAGAATCAAATTTAATACAGAAATCTACAGGTGTATATTTACGAGATATGTATGATCATACAATCCAGGTAATTGATACTATTGAAACTTTTCGAGATATGATATCTGGAATGCTTGATATTTATATAAGCAGTGTCAGTAATAAAATGAATGAGGTCATGAAGGTTCTGACAATTTTTGCAGCAATTTTTATTCCTTTGACTTTTATTGCTGGTGTATATGGAATGAATTTTCAATACATGCCTGAATTAGGTTTGCAATGGGGGTATTTTATCGTTCTTTTTATAATGCTTTTAGTAGGTTTGTCCTTGGTAATGTTTTTTAAGAGAAAGCATTGGTTATAAAAAAATAACAATTAAAAATATAAATATTATTCTGCAAATAATCCCAAAAAGTTATAATATTCTACTTACATTGGACTATGGGGAGTTAAAATGAAATATAGTAAGTTAGACGGAATGAATGTAGTTACACTTGACGGGTTTCAAGCTGGTGAAATATCGGGCATGGAGATAAATACAAAAAATTGGGAAGTTACACATTTACATATAGAATTATCAGATGAGGCGATAAAAGAACTAGGTTATAAAAAACCTATATTAGGCAGTATAATAATTTGCTTGCCTGTCGGCTATGTAAAAGCAGTTGGAAATGTAGTAACATTATCTAGGACATTAAAAGGTTTAGAAAAAATTCCAGAATGCAAATAGAGAATTTTTTAAGATATAGTTAAAAACAATGTTTAAAATTCATTCTCTTTAGTTAATTATTTTATTTAGTTATAGTTATATCTACATTCAATGAAAGTTGCAGCTTTATTTTCTGGTGGAAAGGATTCAATATATTCCATATATATTGCGCAACAGTGGGGGTGGGAAGTAACTCATTTGATTACCTTAGAACCTGAAAATAGGGAATCATGGATGTTCCATTCAATCAATATTCATTTAACAAAGAAAATTTCTGAATCAATTGATATTCCTATTATTATCACATCTACAAAAGGCGAAAAAGAAGAAGAATTAAATGACTTGAAAAATATCTTAAAAGATTTAAAAATTGATGGAATAATTAGCGGGGCTATTTCATCAGAATATCAAAGAACAAGAATTGAAAAAGTTTGTCATGAATTGAAAATAAAATCATTCGCCCCCTTATGGCATAAAAAACAACAATTGATACTTAAAGATCAGATGGATGCTGGCTTCTTAGTTATTATTGTTGGTGCGTTTGCGCAAGGATTTAATAGGGGATGGTTGGGAAAGATAATAGATAAAAAAACAATTGATGAACTCGAAGTATTGAAACAAATATACTCTATAAACGAAGCTGGAGAAGGAGGGGAGTTTGAAACATTAGTATTGGATGGCCCGATATTTAGAAAAAAATTAGTTTTAGATGAAATATCAATAGAGTGGAAGAGAGATACTGGTTTTTTAAAAGTAATAAAAGCCCATTTACAATAAATTAAAAATCTATATAATTTAAACTATTCATCTGTTGAAGAAATAAAAATAATCTTTGATCTAAGTTCGTTTGGTCAGAATATTCTTCTTTTATCATGCCTAAAATGTTTTCAACCGAATTCTTACCATCACAGTACTTCCATACCAAAGATCCTAGTTTATCTAATTTTGCAATGAAATTTTCATCTTTTTTTATTAATTTACAAAATGTCTTTCCGAAATTTCCTTTAAATTTTGGTACTTCAATCCTAACTAGTTTCTCATCGTTTTCATACCATTCAAAATTTGCTCTTTTTGGTATGAATTTAAGAAATTCTTCAACAGTTGGGGCTCTATTAGTCTTCTGCAAATATTTTCCTCAGGGGGATATATGCAAGAAGTATGGCAACAAATATCCATATTAACAAGGATGGCCAAACTGGTGGGAAATCAAAAATGGCAAAACTAATACCTGCAATAATTAGGAATGCCACAATAACGCCCATCAGTGCTTCTCCGGCAATTAATCCCGCAGTGAGAAGTAAACCTGTTCTTATAATCTTTTCTTTTGGTTTAACCCCTGTTTGCTTGATAGCAAGTTCCCAGTCGCTTACTTCTTCTTCCTCTGCAGACCCATATTTTTTAGCAATAGCCCTATTAGTAAAATGTCGAACTATTCCACCAGCAAATATGGGTATGCTTAGTGTAAAAGGCAAATAAATACCAATTGCAACTGGTAAAACTGGTAAATCTATAAGAATTAACACCATCGCTAGCACTATACCTGCAATAACAAAAGGCCAAACCATTTCACCACCAAGAACTCCTTGTACGATACCGGACATTAGAAAAGCTTGTGGAGCCGGCAGATTGAGTGGATCTCCTATTCCATATGCTTTGTCAAGTGCCTGAATAACAAATGCAAGAATTGGTGCAACAGCAATGACACCAATCATTTCAGCAATTTGTTGTTTCTTTGGAGTTGCTCCTATCATTTGACCGCATGCCATCGACTGAAGAACATCTCCTGAAATTGCTGCAGCACAACAAATAACAGCTGCTATTAAAATTGCAACACCGTAGGCACTAGTACTGCCACTTAATCCAAATCCAAGAAGAATTAAGCTCGTGATTAATAGAACAGATACAGTTACTCCTGAAATTGGATTGTTTGATGAACCTAGCAATCCTGCCATGTATCCAGCAATTGCGCTAGCAATAAATGCAAAAAGTACTGCAAAAATCGCCATAATCGCAGATACAACAATTAAACTTGATATCCAGACATAAACAAGAAAAACTGGAATAATTAATGCACCAATTAAAAGAAAAACGAACTTAAAATTAAGATCTTGATCAGTTCTCTTTTTTGCCTCTATCTGACCGCCTTTAATTCCAATTACTGCTTCTTTTAATCCGCTTGCAAGATTGGATCTTAATACCCAGATTGTCCATAAGCCACCAAAGAGCATAGCTCCAACGCCAATATATCTTATTTGAGTTCCCCATATCTGAAAGAATCCCCAGATTTGTTCTCCAACGGAATAATTACCGTTTCCTAGGGCAAGAGCATCTGCTATCTGTTCGACAGAAGTTGGAATCGGAAGACCTTGAGCAAGTGCGATAAGTGGGGCAATTATAACCCAGCCAAGTAATCCGCCCACAAAAACAAAAGATGAAATTTTTGGACCAATGATCCACCCAACACCAAGAAGGGCAGGTGATGCAGCGGTTCCACCATACAAATAGCCAGTTCTCTCTGTACCAAGAATATTATATTTTCCAATATCAATTATACTATGAATAGTACCACTAACCGCTTTTAAAGCAACCTGTCCAAATTTGAATAATGCTGCAACAGCTACTCCAATGATTAACCAGATCCCACTTACTCCTTCCTCCTTTGAAGCTTTTACGGGGGTTTCGCCACCCACAGTAGTAGTAAGTACGGCTGCAACGGCAACACCTTCTGGAAAGGGCAAATCAGTCTTAATAATTAAAGCACGTCTTAATGGCACCATCCATAGAACACCTAAAATACCTCCTAGAAGTGCAATAACCGTAGTTTCAATCCACTGAATATTTTCCCAAGCTCCCAGAAGTACAAGGGCAGGTATAGTGAATATAACACCAGCCGCAAGTGCCTCACCAGCTGCAGCTCCCATCATCCCGACATTTACTTCCAAAATAGTACCTTTAAAAGGTTTCAACAAAGCAAATGCCATAACAGCACCTGGGATAACTGCAGATACGGTCATTCCCGCATACAGTCCAAGATATGCATTTGCAGAGCCTAATATAACAGCGAGAATTGCCCCTACTAAAACAGCTTTTAATGTTAATTCAGGAATCGTCTTTTTAGCTGGAATAAATGATTTAAAATCATCTCGTGATGCCATTGCCTGTCCCTGTATGAATAATATATTTCATTATTTATATAACCATCGGTTATATATCTTTACAAAGAATTATTTCAAAATTTTTTTTAAATAATAATTTGAGCACTTATTGGCTCGTCATTTTTATATATCAACTGAGTATCGTAATATACCTGCTAACCCATTAAAGGCCATATATAATGAATCTCCCTCTTCACTATTTCTTGATATTAAAAAAACTTTAGCCCCTGTTTTTTCAGCTAGATCTGAAAATTCATCAACAAGATCAATTTTTTCTAAAATGTCCATCTGGGATGATGTATCACATTTTGGACATTTTGGCGGAGAATAATCTTTTAATTGATCCTCACTTACTATCTTACTTTCTGAATAATCACATGATTGACATTTCATTTTAATTCTATACCTTTTTAAGTCTTCCGATATTAACAAAGTATCAACAATTCCCATTTCCAATGCTCTTTTTACGTGTGATTCCCCATAAACAGCAAGACTTTTTTCAGTTTTTGTTATTTCCTTGAAAAATCGCTTCATAACCTTTTTTTCTTTAGAAATTTTTAATTCCGTCATAGATTCTGAAGCAACTGATACTAATTCCTTTAAACCAAATTCATCAGTATATCCAGTGTCAAAAACATCAACTATCTTTTTTTGTATCTCATAGTGTAAATAACCTTCATCTACAAAATATTGTTTTGTTGGCCCAGAGCCACCTACAAAAATTCCTTTTAAATTTTCTTCTGATTGAAGTATTTCACTTACCTTTTCTCCGCATTTTACAAACCATTCGTGAGCAGCAATCTCCGTAAGACGCTCAAATCTTCTTTGTGATTGCCCCCCCCTTCCATGTTTACCTGGAACCTGTGATGTCATGTACTTAAGCAGCTCTGTTTTATCTCCTCTTAATATTCCAACCGTACATTCTCTCCTGTCAATTAATACTAATCCATAGATTTCTCGCTCGTATAAAAACACCTCTAAAGGTTCTAAATAAAATTGGGAATCACATCGATATAAAAACGTTGTAATTGGAATAGGAGGTTCAATTATATAGGCAATCATCTCTGTCTGGTCACTTCCAATACTTTTATGACCAACAAAAAACACAACACCATTATCCGGCGGTTCTTTAAAATATTTTAATCTACTCATTATAGATTCGATTGCAGCCAGAACATTTTTTCGTGTTGTCTTTGATTTGATATTCTGAGATTGTGAATATTCGTTTTTTAAATATGAATTTACATCAAATATCTGTTTAGATGGTGGGACATACAATGATATTAATTCAGTATGTTTTCCCTTGCAAGCTTTCAACTCTTCAATCTTTTTTTTAAGATCATATTTCTGACGCTGTGTCATCTCTTGCATTTACATCTTCACCAATTTTTCTCAATCAAACATATTTTAATTAATAAATACTATGATTAAAATATTCTAACCCTTACATTACAAATTTAATATCTCTGCGGTATTTGGAGTAAATACCTCGGCAAACTCTCTTAGAGGTTCAACAAGTGCTCCTCTATTTTCCCCATGGAAAAGTACAATTTTTTCCGGTTCACAGCCTCTTGCAAAATCAATTAATTCAGAATGTCCAGCATGTGCAGAAAAGTCATAATATTGAACTTCGCAGGCAATATTCTCCAGTACGCCATAGAAATTTAATTTTCCTTTTTCAATAAGTAATCTACTGTTTGTCCCTTCAACCTGATAACCGGTAAGAAGAACTGCACTTTTTGAATCGTTTTTTAACTTCTTCATATAACTTAGCACTGGACCGCCATCCATCATTCCACTTGATGTAAGTATAACTTCTGATTTTAATGCTAATTTTCGCCCCTGATCAGAATGTACAAAATTAATTTTATTTAAAGCCTTTCTCAAATTGTCAGCTGATCTTAAATATTTAGGATATTTTAAAAATATCTTAGAAACTCTTTTCCCCATACCATCAAGCCAGACATTATAACCAGAATTTTTAAGTACGATTGCAAGTTCTTGAGCCCTAGCAACTGCAAAAGAAGGTATTATTGCTACCCCTCCTCTGTTGACAACCTCGCCAATCTTATCTAAAAAAGATTTCTCTAATTCTTCTCTTTTAGGATGTTCCCTACCTGCATAAGTTGTTTCTAAAAATAGGATATCGCATTTTACTGGTTTGGTACCTTTTATTAATTTTGTATTAATAACATTTAAATCCCCTGTAAAAAGTATTTTCTTAGGTCCAATTAGCTCAAACATGAGCGATCCAGGTATATGACCAGCAGAGTGAAATTGAACTTCATGATCTTCTCCTATTTCTTTTCTACCGTTTATCTCAACAGAGAAAAAACTGTGTTCTGCTTCTTTGATATCGTCATTGCTAAAAGGGGCTGCATAACCCTCTGTTTTTGCAATTTTAACTGTATCCTTGAATAAGACTTTGCTTATATTTTTTGTTAAATCTGTTGCAAATATCTGTTGGTCCTCTCTTGAGCATAACCAAGGGATCATCCCAGAATGGTCAAGATGGGAATGAGTCAATAAAGTCAGATCAACTGGTGGGGGTGGAAGAGGAAATGATGGAGGATTGCTGGGAGTCATTCCATATTCATATAAAATTCGAATACCTGCTGAATCCAGTACCATTGCTAGACTTCCGACTTCGTTGCTGCCACCAAGAAACTGCGAAGTAATACCATTATTCATCGAAATCAAACCCTTTAAGAATGAGGGGGTTGATTAATGTTTGGTCATTTTACTTTGGTTTTTTCAGGTTCAACAGTTAAAATTGATTCATCTTTCTCAACAATTATTACCTTGGTATTAGGTAATATTAAAGTATTTGATTTTGCTTGCCAAAGTTCACCCTTATATCGGACATAACCATTTCTATAAGGAGAAATCTCATCTACTGTCTTTGCTTTTTCTCCAACAAAAACTCCAACTTTGGAAGTTTTACGTCTGATAATTATCACTTTATACAACAAAAACACAAAGAAAATCGCTAACAATCCAACTACAACCAAAACAACTGTTGCTGCTGTATTCATCCATTCCATTGTAATCAACCATTCCCTAGTTGAATAGTTTGGTATGAGAAATACTGCACCTATTATTAAACATATCACTCCACCAATACCTACAACACCAAATCCAGGTATTACAAAGAGTTCAATTATTAATAACAAACATCCAATAAAAATAAAAAATATTCCTAATGTAGAAACGCCGAAACCCGAGCCAATTAAGGACAATAAGATAGCTACAACACCAAAAACTTCTGCACCAAAACCAGGAGATTGAATTCCAATTATAAGAGAAATTATTCCCAAAACAAGTAAAAGTGAAGTTAGAATTGGATTTGAGATTAACTTTAATACAACGATTCTAAAAGAGGGTGAAAACTCAATAATCTCAGAATATTTTGTACTCAAAGTTGCATTTCCATATGATGTATTAACAGTTTCTCCATCTATATACTTAAGAAGTTGATCGACTGAACTTGATATATACTCTATAACACCATATTTTAATGATAATGTTTCATTTAGATTCAAATTCTTAGTAATAAATTCTGCAACGATCGTCCTATTTCGTCCATAAATATCTGCTCTTTCTTGAATTCTCGCAACCAATGCATTTATTGTTTTAGAATCATTTATCGCTCTTGTACCTTCAAGTGAAATTTCTACTGGTTGTGCCGATCCAATAACAGTATTATCTGCCATCGATGCAATGTGAGTACTAATCAAAATAAAAGTTCCAGCAGACCATGCAGCAGCTCCTTTAGGATAAACATATCCAATAAAAGGAATTCTGCTATTTTGAATTAAATCCCAAATATCGAAAGTTTCTTGTAATCCACCTCCAGGAGTATCTAAAAGAAGGACTATCGCCTCAGATTTTCTGCTTTCTGCTTCATCTATACTTTCTTTTATTGTCTCAACTGTAGATTGGTCAATAGTATCGGATATTTCAACAATAAGTACATTTGAATTTTGAGCAAGAATATTGTTGGATAATAATGAAATAAATATGAAAAAAAAGAAAATGAAAGAAAAAAAGTGATTTATCTTCATTTTACTACTTTTTTATTTACTGCTTTTGCTATTCCCGCCACTTTTCCTATATCCCCACCTGGAACAACAATTAGATTTTTCTCCCGGGCAATTTCTGCAAGTGTCTGAAGTTCTCTAAGTCTAAGAGCAGTTGGAGCTTGTTCGTAAAGTTTTGCAGCGTCTAACATCTTTTGAGAAGCTTGAAATTCCCCATCTGCAATTATTATTCTTGATCTTTTTTCTCTTTCAGCTTCAGCTTGTTTTGCAATAGCCCTTAGCATTTCTTCAGGCAAAGCTACATCTCTGATTGTAACAGCAGAAACTTTTATTCCCCACGGATCTGTGCCTTGGTCGATTATAGTTTGCAGACTTTTATTTAATTCTTCCCTTTTTGAAAGCAAATGATCAAGACTTTCCTGTCCAAGCACATCTCTCAGAGTTGTCTGTGCTAATAAGCTTGTGGCGATATCATATCTCTGAACTTCCACAACTGCTTTTTGAGGATCAACTATTCTAAAATAAACTACAGCATCAACATCTACCGTGACATTATCTTGGGTTATTACTCTCTGCTTTGGAACATCAATAACCCTAGTTCTTAAATCAAGTTTTATTATCTTATCAATTACTGGAATTATAAATACAAGACCAGGACCTTTAATACCTAATAATCTACCTAATCTGAAAATGACTATTCTTTGGTACTCTGCCATAATTTTTATTGCAGATGCAAGTAACATCAGAAAAAATATGACTATTATTATTGCAATACTTATCAAATTAACATCTACCAATCAAATGCCTCCATTTAAAAGAACCATTTGACATTTTTAAGTGTTTCTATAACAAAAAAAGGCCTAAATTGTAAAAAAACTAGTTTATTTGGATTAGAACAAAGAAGGAGGGACATAATTGGAAAAAAGCATGAAGGTTTTATTTTTCCCCTCCTCCTTTCCTCCATTATACAGTATGATTTATATTTTTATTATGCTTTTATCTTCGTAGATCTATTAAAAAACCAGCTTAAAACAGCAAAACCACTACCTGCTATTAGCAATTTTATAACAAATAGTATCATCTTTCTCCTCACCTTCAATATTGCGTTTAACTAACTTTTCAATCCACTTTTTTTCTTAAAAGATTTGAATAATTTAATCCAATTTAAACATTTCGCAATATTATCGTAACATTCGTTGTATAATAAAACAAATATTTCAAAATTAAAATTAAACAATATCTTTTTTAGTTTGTCTTTTACAATTTTTTTTATCAATTTTATGTTTATCCTTATAAGGGATTTTTTCTTCGTTTGATATTTGTCTTTTATTTAAAAAAAATGAGATTAAAAATAAAATCGAAGAAATAATCATCATATAGAATCCATAATACCAATAGAAATTTGTAGAAACACCGACATCGCTTATATTCAATAGATAAGATAATTGCATGTAAAAAATAAAAGAAATAATTGCTAATAATGAGGATGCTCCTGCTTGAAGAGAACTTTTACTTCTTTTTTTACCAAATTTTTCATATGCAACTATCCCTGTTATTAATGAAATGATTGCTAGTGGGATTGAAAAATATATAAATAGGGTACCAAAAGCGAACCCATATAGTTTTGTTGAATCGGATATTCCTGTGAAATCTGTGGGGGTAATATACCATTCAGGAACACCAGGAAATTTTGGTCCTACTTGAATACCTCCCCAATGATAGAAATTAATACCATAATTGATATCTATATAATCCTCATATGGAAATTCTTCTCCAGATATAGTAAGTTCAAGCCTGCCCCATGGCAATAGTTGTGCAATAATGCAAAGAATTATTGCAACAAATAAAAAAACCTTTATCATCTTGGCTAAATTTATCATTTAATATCCTACAGTTACTTTTATTTAGAAACATCTCATTATTTAAAAACATAACTTAATTAATCAAAAACCTTCATTTTTATTAAAATATTTTATATGTTAAAAACTTATATATTATAAAAGCGAGGAGTTACAATGTCAAAAATCTTAAAAATTAAAGCAAGAGAGGTCTTAGATTCACGGGGGAACCCAACAGTTGAAGTTGATGTAATAACTGAGGATGGTATTTTCAGAGCTATGGTCCCAAGTGGAGCAAGTGCAGGAAAACATGAAGCGTTAGAATTAAGAGATGGAAATAAAAATAGATACTTTGGAAAAGGTACCTTATCTGCTGTCAACAATATTACAAAAAAAATTGCGCCAGAAATTGAGGGTTTAGACTGCCTCGCATTAGAAACAATTGACAATGTAATGATTAAATTAGATGGTACCGAAAATAAGGAGAAACTTGGTGCAAATGCCATATTGCCTGTTTCAATAGCAGTTACAAAAGCTGGGGCAGGGGCAAAAAAAATTCCAATTTATTCTTACATTTCGGAACTTTTTGGAGTAATATCTCATAAACTTCCGGTTCCAATGTGCAATGTCATAAATGGGGGAAGACATGCTGGACAAAAAAATTCATTGCAGGAACACATGTTAATGCCTGTTGGTGCAAAATGTTTCTCTGAAGGAATCAGGATGATTTCTGAATCCTATCATCATCTTAGAATATTGCTTAAAAATAAATATGGGGCAATTGGAACGTTAGTTGGCGATGAAGGAGGATTTGCTCCAACTCAAGTAACAGATGTAAACAAAAGATTAAATTTGATGCTTAATGCTATAGAAAAGGCTGGATATAAGGATGTAATGAAAATTGCGTTAGATCCAGCATCTAGTGAATTTTTTTATAATGGAAAATATAAGATTGGTCATAAATCGTTTACTGGAGGGGAAATGGTAGATTTCTATGTAGATCTTTGCAATAAATTTCCAATTATTAGTATTGAGGATGGTCTTGCTGAAGACGATTGGGAATCATGGGTTGAATTAACTAAAAAAATTGGAACTAAGATTCAAATTGTAGGTGATGATTTATTCGTTACTAATACAAAGAGAATCTTAAAAGGAATTAAAATGAAAGCAGCAAATTCAGTTTTGATAAAACTAAATCAAATTGGAACAGTCTCTGAAACATTAAATGCGATAAAAATGGCACAAGATGAAGGATGGACTGCGGTGGTTAGTCATAGAAGTGGAGAAACTGAAGATAGCTTTATCGCAGATCTTGTTGTAGGAACCAGTGCAGGTCAAATTAAAACTGGTGCTCCTGCAAGAAGTGATAGAAATGCCAAGTACAATCAATTATTAAGAATTGAAGAGGAACTTGGTGATACTGCAATATATCCGGGTATTGATTTCCGGACGATTTAGTTAGAGCAAATGTTTTTATACACCTTGATATACCAAGATTGAGGCGTTTTTATGAAAGTATTGATTACGGATAAAATGGCAAAAGAGGCAATTCAACTTTTAAAGGATGCTGGGCATGAAGTAACGTATAATGAAGAGATGGACGGAGATACGCTCCTTAAAGAAATTTCCAAATATGATGCATTGCTCATTCGTGGTAGAACGAAAGTTGTAACTAACATTGTTAATGCTGGAAAAGCAGGAAAATTAAAAGTTATAGGAAGAGCAGGTGTGGGAGTTGATAATATTGACATCGAAACTGCTGCTAAAAATGATATTTATGTTGTAAATGCTCCTACCGGTTCCACTCAAAGTGTTGCAGAACTTGCCATTGCTCATATGTTAGCGTTAATTCGCTTTATTCCTAAATCAGATGTTTCGATGAAGAAGGGAGAATGGTTGAAAAAACAACTTAAAGGTGCTGAATTATTTGAAAAAACATTAGGATTAATAGGTTCAGGAAACATTGCACAACATGTAGCACATTGTGCGAAAGGATTTGGTATGAAAGTACTGGTGTATTCCCCGCATTGTACAGATGAAAAGGCAAAAAAATTTGGAGCAAAACGTGTGAAATTAGATGATTTGTTAAAAGAATCAGATTTTGTTTCATTACATATTCCGCACTCTAAAGATAGTCACTATCTATTAGATTATAATAAATTATCTTTAATGAAAAACACTGCGTATTTAATCAACTGTTCAAGAGGCGGGGTTGTTGAAGATAATGCCTTATATAAGATATTATCTGAAGGAAAAATCGCAGGTGCAGGTGTTGACGTATTTGAAACAGAACCTCCAAAAGGAAGTAAACTATTATCTTTAGAAAATGTTGTTTTAACACCTCATTTGGGAGCAAATACTAAAGAAGCACAAATTCGAGCAGGAACTGATTGTGCTAAAGAAATAATAATGGTACTTAAAGGTGAAAAACCAAAATATTGGGTAAACAAGCATTTGATGTAGAGGAAAAATATAACTATAATAATTCTTTTTATCCCCTCAATGAAAAATTTAGATGGCATCATAAAAAAAATTGATAAGCAAATTAATAATAAGGACAAAATAAGGGAGCAAGCGATTAAAATATCAAGAGACATCATCATTAAATCTAGAAAGGCCATTCAGTTAATACATAGAAATTCACTTGAAGGTGCTGAAAAATATATCAAAGAATCTACTATTAAATTAGATGAATTGTACAAAATAACTAAAGATCATCCAGAACTTTTTTATGCTGGTTATGTTGAAAATGCAGCTCAAGAATGTGCAGAAGCTAATTGTCTTTTCAACATTGAAAAAGGAAAAGAACTACCCGATCCGGACGAAATAAAAACCTCATATAGCTCATATTTGATGGGTTTATGTGATGTTGTTGGTGAATTAAGACGTTCTGCACTTAATCTAATTTTAGAAGGAGAAACATCTAAAGCCAATGATTACTTAATTTATATGGACAAAATATATGATGCAATTATGACATTTGATTATCCATCGGCATTGGTACCAATTAAGAGGAAACAAGATGTCCTGAGAACCTTGATTGATAAAACTAGAGGCGAACTTGCTATTGCTAGCTTTGAACAAAGAATCGATGAAAAAACTAGTGAAATATGTGGCCTAATTGATAAAATAAATGATAGAAAAAAGTTAAAAAATCGACAAAAGGAAACAATGGATATCGACATTGACAAAGTATGGTAATTTTAATAAAATAAAATACAAAAAGTATATAAGAAGTCTTTATATACTTTAAGGAGGGAAATTTCTTTTATGGCCGATATGAAAATTGAGAATATAGTGGGTAATGTTCTAATTGCAAGAGTACTAGACATTGAAAAAATTTTTGACCTGTTCCCAAATTCAAAATATGATCCAACCGAAGTTCCAGCACTTGTAATAAATTATCAAGATCCCAAATGTGTAATAATGATTTTTAAAAATGGGAAAATAATCTTCTCTGGATTAAAAAGTATGGAGAACATTCAAAAAATTAAAGAAAATATAATAGATAAGCTAAACAAAAACGGAAATAAAACTTATAAAAAAACTGATGTTCAAATAAACAACATAACAGTTACAACAAAAATTGAAAAATATCTCGATTTATCAAAAATTGCAGATTCTTTGGATGGTGTAGAATATAAACCTAAAAGTTTTCCTGGACTTATTTATAAAACTGAAAACCAAAACACAGTTATACTATTATTTGATTCGGGAAAAATCGTCGGAAGCGGATCAGAATTTGAAGAAATTTCATCAACTATAGATAAAATGACAAATGAACTTATGTCATTAAATATAATTTAATTAGGAGGTAGAAAATTTATGCCAGAAGTAATCGTAGAAAATATTGTAGCGTCTACATCCTTTGCGGAAAAGTTGGATTTAGACGTGATAGCACAGTCACTAGAAGAAGCTGAATATGAGCCAGAACAATTTCCGGGTTTAGTTTATAGACTATCTGAACCAAAAACTGCAACACTTCTTTTCAGAAGTGGAAAAGCCAATTGCACCGGTGCTAAAAACATTGAGGATGTTAAAGCTACCATAGAGATAATTGCTGGGAAATTGAAAAAATTAGGTGTAGATGTTTATAAAGATCCTAAAATTGTCATTCAAAATATTGTAGCAATTTCAGATCTTGGTGGTGAACTTAATCTAAATGAAGTTGCAATGGCATTGGGTTTAGAAAATGTTGAATATGAACCAGAGCAGTTTCCAGGACTTGTTTATAGAATTAAAGAACCTCGTGTAGCAATGTTACTTTTTGGTTCTGGAAAAATTGTTTGTACTGGGGCAAGAAAAATATCTGACGTTTCACTTGCTGTAGATAAATTATCGAAAGAACTTACTTCATTGGGTCTCATTCGATAATTTAATTTTTTTTTTATTTTTTAAAAATTCTTAAACTATCAAAAAGATATCTTACTTTTGTAAATTCTGAGAACCCATAGCCATCTAAGTCTACGCTATAACCCGACCAAGAAAATGATCCCTTTGCAGTGCAAGGTCCTTCAAACATGCCAGTTCGGGCTCTTTTCCACACCGTCTCACAGGTATTATATATTGTTATATCAAGAGATAAATGCATATTATCCCTATTTGCTTCTAAATGAACTTTCTTTGGAAAAGACATTGATGGCATATCGATAGAACCGGATGATTCTAAAGTTGTTAATTTGAATTTAACAAATTCAACCATGTCCCTGTTATCTGGAGAAATTATGATAGCACCTGCATAATTCTCCCTTATTCCTCTCAAATTAAATTTTGAAATATATATTTCCCATCCATTATCAAAATGAAGGTTAAACCAATCCCATCCTTTAGAGATGAATCTAGGAACATTATTTTCCCAAACATGATCGTGGTATCCAACTCCACTGACGTTATAAATGATACCTTCCCAAGTTATTTCACCCTTAACTTTGCATCTTGGTACATAATAATCACCTGCAACATATCCTCCAATTGGAAGATTTGAACTCCTTCCTTCTACCCATACTGGCAAAAAATCAGCAGTAAAATCCAAATCTACAAAAAAATCCATAGCGCTATTTTCTGCATGAATAAACCAAGATGGATACAGTCCCTTTACCCAACTATTTTCAAATATAAGATTAACTCCTGGTCCTTCAGACTTGAATGTACCCCTTTCTTTACCTAATAAGCTAAAAGAGTGACATTCGTCAGTATCATACAACATGATAAATAGACTATCTCTTTTTTGAAATCTAATATCTAATCGTGCCATTTTATTAAATGCAATTATCATTGACCAATCTTTAAGGTCACTTTCATCATCATTAAAAAATACATTATAATACCACCATTCTCGACGACTGTTTCCATGAGGACTTTCATCATTTATTTCAAGAACATGTCTACCTGCATCAATCCCTCTGTTACTTCCGGGCGGGGTTGGAGGTTGTTCAACTATTAATAAAAATTCTTCAATATTAGTATCTTCGTCACTTTCAATTATTTCAGAATCGTTGATGAAAAAGAACAAAATAAAAAATAATATCAGAAATACAAAAAAAATAATAAGTAATCCTTTCCTCAAATTATTACCTCTCATACTCCTTGTATCTCTTCCAATAGTAACTTCGTCCACCGTATCTCCATAAAAATCCCAAACCAATGATTAACATCGGAACACTAACTATAATTGGTAAATATATTAGCTGCATGTCAATATTTTTTATTTCAGCAATATGTTTAGACTGGGATTCTTCTGTAGTTTCATAGATTAATTCAGCAGCTTCTCCTATTGGATCATACGAACTTATAAAACGACTAACAAATCTATAACTGGTAATTTCAGGATGATATATATCTATGAATTGTGAAAGATGAGCAGAGAATACCAAATGTCTGTAAACGTGTACCACATAACCTGTTCTGGGTTCTACTGTCAATCTTAATGTTTCATCACATATGTAAGATTCCCCATGCCAAGTTACTTTTTGATTATAAATATTAGATTCCCATACACTTAGCTCTATCCCATCAATTATTCCAGTTCGAGTTTTTTCCATTTCTCTAATCAAAACAATATTTTCCCTTCCATCTTTTACACCATCTGACTCAACCCAACCGACTCTTACACTAATCTTTTCTTTGGAATCAGATGGAATCCCCATACGTCCTGCATCTACATTAAAATATTCCAGGCTTGAAAGACGAGCATCAACTGCATACCATTCGCTTATTCTTTCTCTACCATTTATAACTGAAAAAATTTCACCTGTGTCATCATATACTACATCGTTTATTATTGCTCTATCTAGTTCTTTGTTAATTTCAGAAACATAAATCATTTCTTTGCCTTTGAAATTCTTTTCAATAGGTTGCTGCTTAGATATTAACCTCTCAATTCTATATGGTAATTTGAAAACACGCTCATCTGTTGATATCACACTGTTTTTTTCCCAATAATATACATCCCCTTCATCTTCCCATAAATACTCTTCAGGTAATATTGCTTCGTCGACTATCTGAGTGGGAATAATATAAAAGTAAGTGGAAACACTTAGGATAATTAAGAAAATACCAATTACCATGCCAAGTTCTTCAAATTTTCTGATTCTGATTAAAAAAATTGTTAATAAAGTAGGAATTAAAATGGACAATCCAATTACAATTCCGATAGTATTAAGTGGCAAAGCATTAAGAGGTACCATTTACTATTACTCCACACCCTTTTTTTCTTTTTCTAATTATAAAGGATTTGTTGTACACTTGTTATCTAAAAAACAAACTTAAAAAAATATTAAAAGCACCAATAAAAACAAACCTAATTATTTATATCCAATTTTTACATTTGTTATTTTAACAACTGTAAGATTAAGTTTTGGTGATTATTCATGAAAAATGCTTACGAGGACGATATTTGGAAAGAGCCTAGAAAAGAATATGAAAAAACTATGAAGAGAAAGATTAAAAAAAAGGTTGGAACAATTACTATAGTTGTAATTGAAGATACTTACGATAAAGCATTAACTGCATTTAATATCGGGGTGGGAGGTGTACATATGGGTAAGAAAATAAACATGTTTTTCACTTCAAGGGGGGTTAACATATTAAAAAAATCATATAAACCAAGACGTGCAAGATGGGGAGAGGCTCCAATAGGTTGGAAAGAAACCTTTATAAAAAAGAGGGGGGGTCCAATTCTAGCAAATTTAATGTATCAGGCAAAAGACATGGGTGTTAAATTGTATGTTTGTTACACCTCTATGATTTCCATGGGTTTAAATGAGGATATGTTTGTTAGTGGGGTAAAAATTATTAGAATGACTGACTTCTTAGAAATAACCTTAGAATCAAATGCTCAATTTGTGATTGGTTAAGGCTGATATATGGAACTTGAGGATATTTTAAGAGAAAGGGCAAGGATTTTCGATAGTGCGCTGAATGGAAATTTAGCTCCTAGAGAACCAAAATTATTTTATGAAGCTCTTAGATGGATTCCACTATCTGGAGGAAAAAGACTTAGGCCAATTATTACAATGTTATCATGTGAGGCAGTAGGAGGTGTACCTGAAAATTCATTATCATTGGGTATTGCGTTAGAATATATGCATAATTCAACTTTGATACATGATGATATTGTAGATAGAGATAAATGGAGAAGAGGACTACAAACGACCCATGAGAAATTTGGTTTATCATTAGCGATTATTGCGGGGGATGCATTAATTGGTGAAACCTATAGAATGCTTTCATATATGGCCCCGCCAGAAATGGAATCAATAACATTCAAAGAAATTATTAGGTCAATTGCTAATGGCGCAAAGAATTTTTACGAGGGAGAGGCTCTAGATATAGAATTTGCATCAAGAGTTGATGTTTCTATTCCTGAATATATGGTGATGGTTGAGAAAAAAACAGCCCAATTGTATATGATAGCGGCTAAAGGAGGCGCTTTGATTGGTAAAGGCAGTAAAAAACAGGTAGATTCCATGGCAGAATACGGGAGATTATTTGGTTTAATGTTTCAGATTAAAGACGATCTTTTAAATATTTTACAAGATCAAACTGAACTAGGAAAACAAAAAATTGGTAGTGACATATTAAACGGCAAAAGAACGCTAATGTTAGTACATTCCTTTTCTATTGCATCAAAAGAGGACAAAACTAAGATGATGTCCATTATTGGAAATGAAGATGCAACGCAAAGAGACATTTTAAAAGTTATTGATATTTTCAAAGAGACTGGTTCTATTAACTATGCACAAAATGTGTTAATTGAGCTTAGTCGAAAAGCAAATTCTTGCTTGGATGTATTAAAAGAGTGCGAAAGTAAAGATTTATTGAAAAAATTAATTGAATATAGTGTAACAAGAAAGTACTAATATTAGACTATAAAATAAAAATTGCCCATAGCAAGATAAGTACTGCAATAGTAACGAAAATAATTGCTAAAGTATAAGGATTAAAAATTATCATTTTCCAATCCATATTAGATTATTTGTAGATTTCAATATAAATATTTTGCTGTAGCCTTTTTAAAAAATGAATACAATTTTTTGAAATTTCTAAATTGAAAAAACTTATTTGCACAAAAATGTTACCCAGTGGAGATCGTATATCTATGAAAAAATTACCAATTACTAAATATATAAAAACTGCCCAATATGCAATGATAAATCATCTATCAAGAGAAAACATATATCCTTTTTATGCGTCATTTAAGGTTACGCATAAATGTTCATTGAAATGTAGCTTTTGTAATGTCTGGATGGAAAATACGCCTGATCTTAAAAAAGAGGATGTGTTGAAAGTTATAGATAATATTGCAAACTCAAGCATTGCAGTTTTAAGCATTGAAGGTGGAGATCCTCTTGTTAGAAAAGATCTTGGAGAAATTATAGAGTATGCACACCAAAAACCTTTTTATCTGTTTTTCACAACAAATGGGCATTTACTTCATAAAAGACCAATGAAAGAATATGGTAAATATATTGATTATCTTCATATAAGTATTGACGAAGGACATGGTAATATAAAATTTTTTGATAGATTGGAAGAATTTCAAGACTACGGTCCTGAAATATGCGTACAAATTGTTGTTACAAAAGATACGTTATCAAATATTGAAGAAAAAGTTAAAAGGGTATATGAGGTAGGAGCAAGAACCGTAATAATGCCTGCTTGTCATTTAGATGGAACGGATGATTATTACCCTGGCCCTCAGGATTTTAGAAAAGAAATTCTTAGGTTAAAAAAGATATATAAAAATACAATAACAACGCCGAAAGGTTTCTTAGATAACATAAACAAACCCCATGGATGCTCTACTTCCTCTATTATTATTGATTCAGACGGAGGGCTTTTTTACCCATGTAGAACAATAGGTAAAAGACTGTATAATTTTACGGAAGGATCATTTATAGATTTTCTTAAAACAGAAAAAGCCAAACAGGCAAGAAAAGAAATGAAAAAATGTGATAGATGCTGTGGGTGGTATCAATATTTCGCAACAGACGTTTTTGCATCACCTTTTACTATCTTTTCCTCACTTGCTCCATATATAAGTAGTAATAATTATAAGCATAGTAAAAATTATCAATCAAGTGTTATTTAACCTAGTGTTAAGGTTATAGATTAGTATGAGAATATTGTTTGCAACTGAATCTTATTTTCCTAATATTGATGGAGGAGCTATAGCACAACATCGTCTTGTGAAAGAACTTGTTAAAAAAGGAAATGAAGTAGGTGTTATCGCCCCAGGTTTTAAATTTAAAAATTACGAGGAGGAAGACAACGGCTCAACTATATTTAGGGTAAAAGCTCTCACACTTCCATTCTACATGGATAATAAATATCATTTTTCTCCTTATCCGCTATTTCAGATTAATAAAATTATAAAATCCTTTAAACCAGATATTGTGAATGTATGTTCGCCTTATCCAATTGGCATTTGTACAGTTATTTGCGCTAAAAAACACGATATTCCTGTTGTTGGTTCAATTCATATATTACCTGAAAATATGTTGTCACCTTTTTTAAATTCTAGGTTATATAAAACTCTAAACAAATATGCATGGTCATATCTTGTTTATTTTTTTAATATGATTGAAAGTACAACTATTCCCACATCAACTGGAGCACAAATGTACATTAAAAAAGGACTTAAAACAAAAATTAAACCAATATCCAATGGGGTCAACACTCAAGTATTCAATCCAAATAATAATGGCGATTATCTAAAAAAGAAATTCAACATACCAGACAAAGATACTGTTTTATATACTGGTAGAATAAGTAATGAAAAAAATCTAGATATACTAGTTAAAGCAATACCGCATGTAATAAAAGAAATTGACTCTCATTTTGTTTTCTGTGGTTCTGGAGGGGCATATAAACAAAAAATAAAAAAGTTAACAAAGGATTTAAATGTGTCAAATAACACAACATTTCTTGATTTTCTAGATTGGGAGGATTACATAAATATATACTCTTTGGCTGATTTATTTGTTATGCCTGCAGAAGCAGAGCTACAAAGTATTGTGACAATGGAAGCAATAGCTTCTGGGCTACCAGCTGTAGTTGTTAACAAAGGAGCAGTACCTGAGTTAGTAAGTTTAGATAATGGTCTTATTTTTGAATCACAAAATAGTAAACAACTTGCAGAAAATATTGTAAAGATATTGTCAGATAAAAAATTAAAAAAATCCATGAGTAAAAATAGTCTAAAATTAATCAAGAAACATTCCATGAATTATGTTGCTCAACAATTTGAAGCATTGTATCAAGAATTAATTTCAAAAAAAAAATTAGGAGATATCAATTAAATAAAAGTATTTTTCAATAAAAGTCCAATTGACGCCATAAACTTCAGTCCAGTGTACTTCAATCATATTTTCGTTTAATGTGGCATTTCGATATAACAATTCAAAAGGTTGGTATGAGAATTTTTCATACGACTCATTCGTCATATAAAATATTTTACCAAATCCAACATGCACTACTTTCTCTTTTAATATATCATCAAGTATTATGTGGGTAATACGACTGTGGTTTTTTCCTTTTCCTTCTAGTTCTTTCATACAATAAGAAAAAGTTTCACAAATCCAAATAACAGTTGATTCATCTAGTGTTGTATTAAATCCAACCGCTTCAGCAACTCTCGCAAGCCTGTGATCTGAAGCTACAACACTCTTATTTTTGTCACAATTGTCTTCCATCCATTCAATTACTGAAAAATCTTCTTCAGTTATCGCCTCATATGAGGCATTTAAAGCCACATGAGCAGGATAAACTGACACTGCATTTGCAGTAACAAGAAATAAAATAACAGCAACATAGGGGATTGTTCGTTTTGGAAAAACAATTGATTTTCTAAAAAAATATTTTGTTGTTTTTCCAATTGATAGATGCTTTTTCAAATAAGAATATAAACTATCATAGTTAATATTTAGGAATATTAATCTTATACCAAATATTGATATGATGCTAAGAGGAGCCATTAGATATTCAAAATGTCTATGTGGCAGTATGGTCGAACTATTTGTTAAAATTCCAAATGTTAAAGAAAGAAGTATTGCAAGAAGCCATCCTCTTATAAAGCTACCATTTTCAATAAATCTTGTATATCTAACACCAGCAAAACCAAATGCAAAAATAAGAATCAATGGTATTGAATATAAGATTGATAAAGGCGTAAAACTGAAATTGGTCCAAGGAATTTTAACATAAGCAAAAATACCCATAGTTGTAAAAACTGAAACGATAACAATAAAAAAACGAATAATTGCTAATTTAACACTAGGTTGCTTTTTATCAGGGAAGAAATTTAATTTCCTTTTGAGCCAGATAATAATAAACATCAATGAAAACAAAGTATAGAACATGATTATTGATAAATTGGAGTTTAAATGTAAAGAGCCAACTTTCAATCCTCCTCTCATAAAACTTTCATACACTGGTGTGGCAATAAGTATCCAATATGAAAATATCATTCCACTAGTTGATAAAATATACAATATATCCTTTTTTAAGGTAGGGGTACAGTTCATTTTATTGGTATTTTCAACAAATACAATAAATATTAAAGTAATCAAGTAGAAATAGGTTGTTAAGTGGTGTGACATAATAAGAAGTGTTGTTGAAATTAATAATGGAATTATGTATGTATTTTTCTCCCTAAATTTTATAAAGAGATATATTGACAACATCATAAAAAAATGACCTAGAGTCAAAGGTGAAGCGTGGCTTGTTTGGTATACATGAAATGGCATAACTGCCAGAAAAAGACTGGAAAGTAATGCAATTCTCCTTTCGCTAACTAATTTTTCAACTACAAAATAGAAAATAAAAACTGATAATCCACCAAAAATTGGAGCTAATTTTGGCATTATTATTAATACATCTATACCTGTTAACCAATGAGCTATACCAGTTATTGCATATAGAACGGGAAAATATTGATAGGAGGTTCCCCATCCAAAATACGGATTAAATAATACCTGGTTTTTAACAAGTGAATTAGTTAGCCCATAATATATTCCAAAATCGCATCCCCATGCAGCATTTGTCCAAGCTGGAAGCGATCTAATAATTATTGCTATAAATGTAATAATTATCAATAGGAAATACCAATTTTTAAATAATTTTTGAAACGTTGAAATAATTATCAAATTCACCTTTGCTTCGTATATGAATCATAATATTAAAACTATTATGATTGATATTTTGTTTTGTTATATATAATATTGATAAAATTATCTACTGTTTTTTTAGTATCACAAACTCTTTTAATCCCTGTAGTTTTTTTTGCAATATCTAAATCTGTTTTTAGGTTAATTTCATTTTGATTTACTGAATAAAAAGTACCTATTTTATTATGGTATTTTGATAGATATTCTTGTTCAGTTTGCCCTGGAGTTGGAATCAATAGCGCTTTTGTATTAATTATTGCCAGGTCCATAATAGTAGAATATCCAGAGCGAGAAATAATTATTTTTGCTCTATTTAACAAACTCTCTCTTTTTTCCTTTGATAAAAAAGAATAGGTCGTAATATTCTTTTTTTTAAATTTTGATTGTAATTCAGTTTTACCTAAAGTAATTACAATATTTCCATCTATATTTTTACATTGTGAGACTAGTTTGTTTTCAAGCATACTTCTTTGTGGTTCAGGACCAGATATTGATATTAAATAATCAATATCTTTCTTTTTATTTTTCTTTTTAAAATCGGAAATCGGGCCTATATAGTATAGCCTTTTTTCATTGATTTTTTTCAAATTATGTGAAAGATCTCCTGATAAACCATTCTCTTTGAAATCTGGAACGATCACCCCTTTAAATCTTTTAAAAAAAAAGAGGTTGAACAGTTCACTTCCGGTTTCAAACATTCTTATTCTAAGAGGATTCATTATTCTCATCTGGTGAGAAATAAAAAAAGAAGGTATTTTCTTGCTGTACATATCATATCTAGCATCAGAAATAATTAAATCGTATTTTTTTTCTTTCAATATCTCCGAGAGTTGAATCAAACCCGATTCTATTCTCTTAATAAACAACGGCCAATAAATTACGCTTTTTGCCATAAATTGTCTAGCATTTTCTGATAATAATTGTGGATAGTCAGGAATATCTTTATAATCAACTTTTTCTCGTAATTCTTTTCTCAAAAGTTCAAGGGATCTACCATTTGAAATTATTGTAACATTATGATTTTCTTTTATTAATCTCCTAATAATTGGTAGCGACCTAGTAGAATGCCCAAGACCCCATGAACACAACCCGTATATTATATCCATTAAAAGATAGTATTTATAGTGTTATTAAATAATTATCTGGGCGGTATCTTTTTAAATACTTTGCTTCATTTAATGGGTTAATATGAGATTCAAACAAAAGTTTTTAGAGATATCTAATAAAAATAATAGCTTACTTTGTGTAGGCTTGGATATTGATAATGAAAAAATGCCAAAATTTCTATTAGAAACAAGTAAAAATCCATTTTTTGATTTTAATAAATCTATTATAAATTCAACCAAAGATCTTGTCTGTGCATACAAATTAAACATGGCTTTTTATGAGGTATTTGGAAAAATGGGAGTAGAAATACTAGAAAAAACTATTGAATATATTCCCAGGGATATTATTATTATATTAGATGGGAAGCGAAATGATATAGGCAGCACTGCTAGAAAATACGCCCAATCAGTTTTTAACCATTATAAAGCTGATGCAACAACAATTAATCCTTATTTAGGTTTTGATAGTGTAATGCCTTTCCTAGAGTATGTAGATAAGTGTAGTTTCATACTTTGTAGAACCTCCAATCCCTCTTCTATAGATTTTCAAAATCTTCTTATTTCATCAATTCCACTATACCAAAAAGTGGCAAAAAAAATTAAAGAATGGAATGAAAAGGATAATTGTGGTGCAGTAGCTGGCGCAACTTTCCCTGATGAATTAAAAAAAGTTCGTGATATTCTCGGTGAAAATATACCGATACTTGTTCCAGGCTTAGGGACACAGGGTGGGAATGTTGAATTAACAATAAAATATGGTTCAAATAAGAAGGGAGAAATGGCAATTTTCAATTCCTCTAGAGGGATTATTTACGCAAGTAATGACGATAATTTTCAAGAGAAATCTAGAGATGAAGCTGTTTCGCTTAGAGATAAAATTAACAAAATAAGAACGGAAATTTAATTAACAACTTCAATTATTATAATATCATCCTTGTTTCGAAGATCTACATGATTAATGATTGTAGAGGCAACATCAAGGATACAAATGATACCGACTAGGGTCCCTCTTTGATCGAAAAGACGAAAGGTCAAGATATGAAAAAGAGGACAACCACGTTATCATACACGTGTCGCGAAATGAGCTAAAATTTTATTCAACTGCTGCAATAACTGAATAATTTTTTTAGCCACACCCAACCAAATTTTATTTGTTGGGTGACAGCGACAATTTTTAATTTTTATTTTAAATGATGTTTTAGTTTTTAGATAAAATTATATTCTAGTAAAATATACCGTATAAATGCTGGTAAACAGTAGTACTGTGACAAAATTGGAGTCTATTGTTAGACCAATTTACATAATGTGAGGAGTAAATTGATACAGCTCTCCCTAGAAAGATAAATAAATAATAATGATTAGAGATGGAGCTAAATATTTGGGAGGGTATTGGAAAGAACAATTAAAGAAAAAATAAATAAATTTAGATAGTATTAAATGATAGTGAGGGTTGCACAATAAAAATTTATTGTATACATGCTAAACAATTATTATTTGGTGGGGAAAAAAGACAATGAGAGTTGCTATGATAGGATGGGAATATCCTCCATTTAAAGTAGGTGGCCTAGGCACTCATTGTTATGGCCTTACACGTAGTCTTGCTGATAAAAATTTGAAAATTGATTTTTACATGCCAAAAACTAAACATAAATTAAGTAGTGGTAATAAAAATTTAAAGATTATTGAGGTTGGAGAAACAGAAATTTTTCCTTATGATCGACCTGAAGATAAAGAGCTTGCTGGCCGGTTCTTTGAAAGTGTTTACCGTTATAATGATTTACTGGTCCAAAGGATAAAAGGGAATTATGACCTGATTCACTGTCATGATTGGCTCACAATGAAAGCAGGTATTGCATTAAAAGAAAAAATGGGAATACCTCTTGTATTAACTGTTCATTCTACTGAGTATGATAGATCTGGATGGATTTATCCAAATGAATGGTTTATTAGTATTGAAAGGGAGGGAATGGAAAAAGCTGATAGAATAATTGCTGTAAGCTATTTCACCAAAAGGGTTATTGTTGAGCAGTATGGCATTAATCCTGATAAAATATTTGTTGTTCATAATGCAGTATACCCAATTGGAGAAAGTGAAAAAAAGAAAATCGTCTTATTTCTAGGTAGGTTAACAATTCAAAAAGGTCCAGAATTTTTCTTGAAAGCGGCAAAAAAAGTTCTAGAACATGAGGATACAAGATTTGTAGTTGCTGGCATGGGAGACATGCTTCCAAATTTGATTACCCAAGCAATACACATGGGCATAGCTAACAAGGTTATTTTTACAGGGAAATTAACCGAAGATGAGGTAAAACATATCTATAAAATTTCAAGTGTTTATGTAATGCCTTCAGTAAGTGAGCCGTTTGGTATTACAGCCTTAGAGGCAATTTCTGCAGGAACTCCGACAATTGTATCAAAAACAGCAGGTGTTTCAGAAGTGTTTAAAAATTGTCTCAAAGTTGATTTTTGGGATACAGATGAAATGGCAAATAAGATTATTGCTCTATTAAGATATGATGCTCTAAGAACTACCATGAACAAACAATCAAAGAATGAAATTGAATTATTTACATGGGATAGGGTTGCTGATAAAACAATCGATGTCTACAGAGGAATAGCTTAATGACATCAGTATGCTTCTATTTTGAAGTTCATCAACCAATGAGGTTAAATCGTTTTTCAGTTTTTAATATTGGAAATAATAACAATTCAATATCTTCCTATTTTGACCATGAACTAAATAAAAATATTTTTGAAAAAGTAGCAAAAAAATGTTACATTCCAATGACACAATTGCTACTAGATTTAATAAGAAAATATGACGCAAAATTCAAAGTATCTTTTAGTTTAACTGGTACCTTTGTTGAATACTGTGAAAGATATATGCCTTCAATCCTTGATATTTTTAGGGATTTGCTGAAAACTGGTGCGGTTGATTTAATTGAAGAAACATATTTCCATTCTTTATCTGGTTTGTACGATACTCTCGATGAATTTGAAGAACAAGTGCATATGCATAGTCAAATGATAAAGCGAATATTTGGATATAAACCGAGAGTTTTTAGAAACACTGAAGCAATATATGATAATAGAATTGCAAAAAAAATTGAAGAATTAGGATATCGGGGAATTATTACTGAAGGAACCGAAAAAATATTAGGTTGGCGCTCTCCAAATTTTATATATAAGCCAGTAAATGCCAATATCAAGGTTTTGTTAAGACATTATAAATTAAGTGATGATGTAGGTTTTAGATTTTCAGCCCATGGTTGGCCAGGTTTTCCATTAACTGCTGATAAATATGCCCGTTGGCTGTCAAGCTGTGAAGGTCACTTAATTAATTTATTTATGGATTATGAAACTTTTGGAGAACATCAATGGACAGAAACTGGTATTTTTGATTTTGTAAAACATCTGCCTGGAGAAGTTTTAAATCACGAGAACTTAGATTTTGTTACCGTTAGTGAAGCTGTTGAGAGATATGATCCTGTTGGCGAAATAGATGTTCCTTGGGCAATATCATGGGCTGATGAAGATCGCGATGTATCTACATGGTTAGGAAACGATATGCAAATTACATGTTTTAATGAACTTAAAGATATAGGTCAACGAATAAAAGATACGGGTGACAAAGATTTATTGTACATATGGCGTCTACTATCTACCTCAGATCATTTTTACTATTTCTCGACAAAAGGATTTGAAGATGGTAACGTTCATGCATATTTTAGTCCTTATGATGTTCCTTATGAGGGGTTTATCAATTATATGAACATTCTCCAGGATTTAAAACAAAAAGTACTTTGATATATTTTAGATAAATGAATAAATATGAGAGAATGGTTAGTTACAAATGGACTTGGAGGCTATGCATCATTAACAAACTCTTTTGAAAATTCGCGAAAATATCATGGATTATTAATTGCAAGTTTATTGCCACCAACAAAAAGGTGGATGTTTGTTTCAAATGTATTTGATAATATTATTATTGATGGAGAACCTTATAATTTAAAAAAATATAAAAATCAATTTTTTTTTGATATTTTTCCTTCATTTCAATATAATATCAAAGGAGTAAAAATTATAAAAACTATTTTTATGGATCACCAAAAAAATACGGTTTTTATTAAATATCAAATTGCATCAGATAAACCAGTAATTTTAATTCACACCCCTATTTTGAATTCTAGACATATTTATGACACGAATTTCCGTAATTCAATTTGTTTTAAACAAGATATTTTTGAAAGTAAAGTATCCATAAAACCAAACAATACAGATAGAATTATTAAAATTATACTAAATGATTCAATTTATACACCTAATGAACAATGGATAGATTTTTTTTACGAAAAAGATCGAATAAGAAACGATTCTTGGGTCGATAATGGATTTATTTTTGGTAATTTCAAAAAACAAGTAAAAAAATCGACCGAGTACTATTTGATATTCACCATTGAGAATAATTTTAATGACATTGCTTCAGATGTTTATATTAAAGAGAAATTCAGAAAAGAGAAATTATTTGAAAATACAAAACTACCTCTAAAATTTAAAAAACTTATCTTATCAACTGATAATTTTTTAGTTAAAAAAGGAAATAATAAATCGATTATTGCAGGTTATCATTGGTTTGCAGATTGGGGAAGAGACACATTAATATCTTTACCAGGGATTGTTTTAGTAACAGATAGGTTTGTTGAAGCAAAACAGATACTTTTTGCACTAAGCAAGCAATGTAAAAATGGTTTGATTCCAAATGTATATATGGATAAAGACTCAAAAGCAGTTTATAATACGGTGGATGCATCATTATGGTTTGTAGACAGAGTATATCAATATTTAAAATACACAAATGACTTAGAATTTATTAAAAAGATATGGTCAACATTAGAATCTATTATAAGTTGTTATGTCAACGGAACTGATTACCATATTCATATGGATAATGATTATTTGATAAGTCATGATGAAGGACTCACATGGATGGATGTAAAATTGGGTTCTTTTTATCCAACTCCACGTTCAAAGAAAGCAGTTGAGATACAAGCGTTATGGTATAATGCTTTAAAGATTATGGAAATTCTTAGCTACGTAAACAATAAGAAAGATAATTTTTCTGATTTAGCAAATAAAGTAAAAAACAGTTTTAATGAACAATATAAAAAACAATACGATGTAATAGATACAAAAGACTTATCATTTAGACCTAATCAAATATTTTTAGTTTCTCTTGATTTTTCTATGATAAATAAACCTCTCCAAGAAAAGATAGTAAATGAAGTTAAAGACAATTTATTAACCATATTTGGATTACGTACTCTATCTCCATTTGACTCAAGATATAAGGGAACTTATATCGGAAATTACAACAGGGATTTGGCATATCATAATGGTACAGTATGGCCATGGCTTTTAGGTCCTTTTATTAAATCCTTTATTAAAACCAAGAATTATGAAGTGAGTTGGAGAGAATATGCATATCAAAATTTCCTAAAACCTATGTTTGATGTTTTTGGTGAAACTTGGGATGGTTCGATTAATGAAATATTTGATGGTGATCCGCCATATTTACCTAGGGGGTGTATTTCACAGGCTTGGAGTGTAGCTGAAATATTACGCTCTTGGATCGAAGATATTGAAAATTCTAAGCCAAAATATGAGAAAATTATTTTACATGAAATAGGCATTTAACACATACTGTTGAATCATTCTATTTGTATTGAAAAATGATGCATTTATCGCTATGCAACTTCTCATTGTCCGTATCCAATTATCTCTATCATTGTAAAATTTAGGTATTATCCAATTTTCAAGCTTACTGTACAAGTCATATTTATCAATCTCATCGTCGGATTCTTCGTCCCTTGATTTCTCAGGGCCTATCGCCCAACCAGTAATATTTTCAACACATCCTTCAAGCCACCAACCGTCTAAAGTACTGAATTGAGGCACTCCATTATGAGCAGCTTTCATTCCAGAAGTTCCTGAAGCCTCCCTAGGTCTTCGTGGGGTGTTTAACCATAGATCTACCCCTGCAGTCATCATTTTTCCAATTGTAATATCATAATTATGAATATATACAATTTTTACTCCTCCATCTATGCTTTTCATTGTGCTAAAAATTTTTTTGATGATCTCTTTGCCAGAACCATCTTTTGGATGTGCCTTGCCTGAGTAAATAATTTGAATGGGTCCAGTTTTATCAGCAATACTTCTAAGTCTTCCAGGATCAGATATCAATAAATCGGGTCTTTTATAAGCAGTTTGTCTTCTAGCAAAACCAATTGTGAAATCATCATAATTCATCCCAACATTGTATCTATTATTTACAAAATCGATTAGAATCTTTTTTGCTTCTATATGGGCATCCCATACTTCTCTTTTATCAATACTAAATGTAGCCCTAAGTATGTATGGATCAGAACGCCACCCTGGCATATGTTTATCAAATAACCTCTGAAATGGCTCGGAAACCCATGTCGGAGTGTGAACTCCATTTGTAATAGAATCAATTGAATAACCAGGAAACATCGATCTTGAAACCTCACCATGTTTTTTTGCAACGCCATTTACATAATGACTAAAAAATAAAGCAAGTCTAGTCATATTCAACCTATTCTCAAATGTTACATCCTCAATAATTGAATCTGGTAACATATCTCCTAACATAGGTTTAGCAAAAGATATATCAAATTGATCATGGCCTGCAGCAACTGGTGTGTGAGTAGTAAACACACATTTCTCTCTTACAAGATCAACATTTTTTAACTCTTTAAAAAGTTCCAGGGTGCCTAGGGCAGCATGACCCTCATTCATATGATATTTGTCAATTGTTTTATAACCAAGTGATTTTATGGCTTTAACCCCCCCAATACCTAAAATAATTTCTTGCTTGAGACGATATTTATTATCTCCACCATAAAGATATTTTGTGATTTCTCTATCTTCTGCGCCATTTTCTTCTAAATCGGTATCAAGGAAAAAAACTGGGACAATATAATCATTTATACCTTTAATTAAATAATACCAAATGTTTATTGCAACTTTTCGTCCATCAATATTTACATTAGTTTTACTGGGAAGTAGATTTAGAAAATCACTTGAATTAAAATTTATTGGTAATTCAATTTGATTGCCCTCATCATCAATTTTTTGGTAAAAATATCCACTCTCGGTAAGTAATGTTATTCCAACAATCGGTACGTTCAAATCTGCACAAGATTTTAAAGTATCTCCAGCAAGTATCCCAAGTCCACCACTATAAGTAGGGATATTTTTATCAAGTCCAATTTCCATTGAAAAATAGGCAATTTTAGGTTTTCCACTATGGATTTGCTCTTTTTTTATTACCTGGGTTGTTTCAGTAACGGTCATTTATATTCCTCACCTACTATCTTCGAATTTTGATATAGAATTTGATTTAAATCTCCTTAATACCAAAATAATTTAATAGTATATCTTTTTTTTCTATTGGTAAATTTATTATTTTTAAAAAATGAATAATTCATTCAATTGAACATAATGCCTTCATAATCGGTGGTCTTTTTTTGTTTGCTTCCAGTATGATGTTTTATAAATTTTTTCTGTCTTTTCTTACCAACGAAACTAAAATCATTTCTTAATAATCTGATATAAGTTTTATCTGGCAAAGGTTCTAGTTGTACGATACCCTTAACTAAAAATTTTTGCAAAACTCTTTGGACGATTTTACTGGATAATCTAAGTTCTTTCTTTAAATCATTAACTGTAATAGGATACACCTTCTGGAGAATTTTTATAATTCTTTCTTCTATTGTTCCATTTGTAATTTCAATCATATTATTTCCAAATAAAATTCCTATGCAAATTGAAAATTGGTTTTATATACACTCATAAGCTCTAATATCTTTCTTATCTTTACTATACAATTTTTTTACATCTTTTTTCATATCTTCAGGATAACCATCTGGAAATTGTATACATCCACGACAGGTGTTAAATCCAATTGCCTTTTTTAATCCAGGAATACTTATGTATGATAATGAATCCGCACCAATTTCTTTTGCAATATTGTCCCAGTTTTTAATTTTCCCTTCATTATCTCGAGCAATGAATTCTTTTCGACTGCGCATATCTATTCCGAGATAACAGGGAGCTATTAAGGGAGGACACCCAATTCTTACATGTACTTCTTTAGCTCCTGCATTTTTTACTCCTCTAACAAGTTTACGAATATTGGTTCCACGAACAATTGAATCATCAACTAATATCACCCGCTTTCCACTTAATACAGAACGAATAAAAGATAAACCCTCTTCTACAACTTTATCTCTACATTCTTGGGTTTGTTGAATAAAAGATCGTTCATCCTTGTCTTTCATTATTCCTTCATCTATAGGTATATCTGATTCTCTACAAAACCCTAATGCATATCTTCGTCCTGATTCTGGTACAGGAATAACAATGTCTGCATCAACATATTCATCTTTTGCAAGTAATCTACCAATCTCATCACGGACCAAATGTACTGACCTCCCATTAATTCTCGAATCTGGTTTGGCAAAATATACAAATTCGAACATACAAGGAAGTTCAGGTTTTTTTATTATCTGCTTTTCAAAAATATGCCCCATTTTATCAATTATTATTAATGAACCACCTGGAATGTCTTTAACATATTCAAAATTAATTTTCTTAAAAACTCGTGTTTCAGAAGTTAGACAATACATTCCATTGGATTTCCCAAGAACTAAAGGTCTTATTTTGCGTGGATCTGTAATAGCAAACAAATATGGGTTATCTCCAGAATCCGCTAAAAACAATGCTGAAAAGCTGCCTCTCAACTGTTGCATTAATTTAGTACATGCTAAAGAAATTGAATCTATGTCCAGCTCCTTTTTATACAATTCGTCTGCCATTGGTAATAAAAGCCATTGAATATCACTTTCTGTTCGTGGTTTTCTAGTCGTTAGTTTTTTCATCTCATGACAATTGTAAATATTGCCATTGAAAACAGATGCAAGGAACGGATTTACTAAATATTCTGGTTGAGCATTGTTTTTTAAAGACTCTATGTCATCAAAACCCGCAGTAGAATATCTAGTATGACCTATTCCCACATTACCTGGCGTGTTAATTCTTTTTTCATCACTAAATACATCTCTAACTAATCCCGCATCTTTGTATACATGTATGTTTCCATCGTAAGTTAGTTTACCCGCGGATGATTGTCCACGATGTTGGATGGAAAATAAACCATGATAAATAAGTCGAGAGACTGGTGTTTTTCCAATAATTCCAATAATACCACACATAGTAATCCAACGAATCTAAATATGTTATTTATAGGTTCTTTTAAAAATTTTTATATAGAAAGAATGAAAAGATGAGGTTAGTAGTTAATCAGATTAATTTTGTTACTAATATTCTGTCAATATTTTCGTTACCTTCATTATCATAAGCTACTGCTCTAATTACATGAATATAGTTCATTTTCAAGATAGTGCCTCTTTTCCATAACCAAAAATACGGTTCAGTATAATCGATTTCCTCAGGATATTGATTGTTGTCAAGATAAAACGAAACATAATTAATACCTGATTGTAAATCAGACGCTTCAACTTCGACAATTACATTTCCAAAAATAATTATGTTAGATTTTATCAACCATTGTAATAGTCCGATATTGTTGATGTATAAACCATTTTGTGGTGTAATAATTTTTACATAAGGAGGAATTATGTCTTCCTCCGCATAGGGATTTATCAGAGGATATCTATCAATGTTAATGCCACCAGGAATTGAATAAGATGAATCACCAATACCATCTCCATCTTTGTCTTTTCCATTGTAATCAGACCAATAGTTACCACCTGAAGGGTATCCATTGTCCCATCCGTTATTAGAATTATCAAATGCATTATGTCTATTGTCAATGAAGTTATTGTGGTAAACTAAATTATAAGATGCTTCAGTTATTGCTAATCCCGCATAATTATTATTTTCAATAGTATTTTTAACAATTATATTCTTTTTACAAAATTCTTTGACAAAAATTCCATTCCAATTATTATTTCTGACTATATTGCCTAAAATAATGTTATTATCAGATGAAGATTTTAAAATAATCCCATTGAAATTTTCTTCAATTATATTTTCAAAAATATTCACATTATCGGAGTTTATAATTATCCCTGCATTATTGATCTCTCTTCCGCTGTATCTTACCATGAAATTAGTAAATTCTACATCATCTTCACAGATGTATACGGGATTTCCTGATAAGCTAGAATCAATTATTGTTTTTTCTTTATCCTCACCTATAATATCTAATGATTTACTTATATCTAGGTGTTCATAATAAACATCATTATTTACAAAAATTGTATGATTATTCATTGTTGTAGCATCGTTTATTGCACTTTTTATAGTTAGAAATATTTTACTCGTATTGATGTTTTTAACGCTTCCATATCGATGAAGAAGGGGTCGTAGATCTTGGTTACCATTTCCAGATATATTATAAGGAAAATCTATCACACCATCTTCATTATTATCATAACCAAAATGATACTCCCAATAATTTCCCCCTCCAGGGGATGAATCATTCCACATGTTGATTTCAACATCATTTGCATGATACTTATTATCTAAAAAATTGTTGTATATAATTGTATTATTTGAACCAGATATACGAATGCCATAATTATTTTCAATTATGTTATTTTCTGTGATTAGATTTTTTTCTGAATGTATCGATAAGCCTGAATCACTTGGGTTATTTCCGCTATTTTTTATAGTGAATCTTATAAAAGTAACAAGATCTGAGGTAATTTTTGCTACTGATCCTTGCCCCATACCATCTATTATTGTATTGTCTTTATCCTCTCCTTCTAGTTTTATTGATAAGTAAATTACTATGTTTTCACAATAAGTTCCATTAAAAACGTAGATATTATCGTTATTGTTTGCATTGTCTATCGCATCTTGAATAAACTGAAATGGATTATTTAAGCTGCCATCCCATGGACCATTAGTATTATTATCATCTACATATATCGTATTTACAATATTAGGAAAATTTCGCTCCTTTATATCGCGAAGATTATCAAAATTCCATTGATTTAAAAAAGTCGCAGATCCTGATGTTAATAAAGCAGACGATATTAAAAAAATCAATGATAATTTCCATATATTTTTAATTCTATATTTAATTTCCATATATTATTCCTCCCATAAGAACTAACTATTATTAATATTTTACAATTTAGTTATAATAAATTTTATATTTAAATATTTCCAGATAAATGTAATAATTAAAAATTCAATTATAAATTTAGGAATTTTCCATTTTTATAAACAAGTTCATTATCTGCGTATACCTCTCCATTTTTTCTGAGATCACACATCATGTCCCAATGTAGACTGGATTCGTTTTTACTTCCCGTTTCGGGATATGCACTACCAACTGCTATATGAATAGTTCCACCAATTTTCTCATCGAATAAAGTATTTTTTGTATATTCCTTTATTCCATAGTTTGTACCAAAAGAAAATTCCCCAATAAACCTAGCACCTTTATCCATATCGAGCATAGAATTTAGGAATTTTTCCCCTTTTGAGGCTTTTGTGTTCACAACCTTTCCTTTTTTGAACCACAATTGAATATCAGTTACTTCTCGTCCCCCATGAGATGCTGGAAAAGAATAACTGATATATCCTTCAGCTGAATTTTCTATTGGTCCAGTAAAAACCTCTCCATCTGGAAAGTTCTCTTTACCATAACAATTAATCCATTTTCTTTCATTAACAGATAAAGTTAGATCAGTGTCCTTTGCAATAATATGTAATTTTTTCTTTTTTTCAAGTAATTTTTTTATTTTTTCTTGTTCTTTATAAACTTTATTCCAATAACTTATTGGATCTTTGTTTTCTACATGCGCTGCTTTAAAAATAAAATCTTCATATTCCTCCAATGACATTTCAGCATCTTGGGCTGAAGCATTAGTAGGGTATTGGGTTAAACACCACCTTAGTTCATTTTTTGCTGCTCTTTCAAGAAAAATTTTATGTATTTCTTTATTAGCAACACTACTTATTGCTTGCTTCTTAGGATCAACATTGGTCATACTTCTTGTATTTTCGGGACTAATTATTACAAGTCTCGCATCGATATTTTTTATTTCATGTAAAGATAACGGAGACATGAATTTGAGTTGTTTTTCCGAAGCAATTTTATAAAAAATTTCAGCCAAACCTTCTATAGCGATTCTAACATGGGGATTAGCACCTGCAGATAATGATTGCCTATATACTTCCTTTATCAAAGGAGTTGTTACGGGGCTTCCAATAATCATGAACAGATCATTTTTCCTGATTTTAAGAGAATGGTTTACCAAAATATAAGCTAATTTTTCTAATCTTTTATCTATCATGAAAATACCAATTTTAGGAATATTGAATGTAGTAAAATAGTTTTCTTTTTAGATTAAGACTATATATTTTCCCAATCTTTAAGAACAGATTGCCATTTAAACTCTTTTATTTCTTCTATAGATTCCAGTTTTCGTAAAATATTTTCATAACCTCTCACAAGAGTCCTCGTTCGAATCTTTAATATAACATCGTATTCACCTGCAACGGCGCATACTCGATTTACTCCATTTATATTCCATAATTTTTTTAATGTTTCTTCAATTGGATAACCTGGTTTTATTTTTATGAAAATATATGCTTTAATTAGAGTTAGAGCAAATGAAATAATTCCAAGAAGTATTAGCGTTATTCCAATGAATTTAATCAGTAATAATACTGGATCAGCAGTAATTGGATCAATATATCCGTAGTAAGCAAGAATAATTGATACTGGTATAGAAAATACAATTACTGATGATTTAACAGCTTGTGTTACACTTGCTTTCCCTATTCCAAGGGCCCTTATATACAAGACAAATGAAAAAAATGTCCCGGTACCGACCAAAATTAACCATCCTAAATGTTTAATTGATGAATAAAATGATTCTAGAAAATAATTTGTTCCAGAATAATAATCAAATACTAATGTAAAAATTATGGTAAAAAAACAGGCAAAAATGACATTCCACAACCTTATGTTGATTGCATCGTTATTTTTATTGTCAATTTTTAACATCTTTAATTTTCTTTGATTGATTGAAAGCAATACCCATCCAGGATTAATTACTAAAAAAACAATTGCTAATGATTCTATACTTATTGAACCAGTGAGACTTACAGATCCGAGTATCGCACCAAAAGTAACGATAATTGATGATTGTATTTCAACAAGGGTAGGTGCGTTCTTTTCAGTTACAGATTCAATAATTACTAGATATAAAATCACGACCTGGGAAAAAGGAAGCACAACAGATGGATCTTTAATAATAATCAGTAATGCAAAATAACCAATTGTTAAAATTGCATTTCCTGCCCCACCTAATAAATGATAAATAATCTCTTTTTTCTTAAAAAATCTAATTTTACTAAAAGTCGGATCTATTGTTATTGACCCTAATGATTTCCCTTTAAATTTTATAGAAAAAATTAATGAAAAAAATAATGACATTAAAACGCCAAAATAAAATATTGATAAACCTAGAACCCAAGGATTTTTAAGAAAACGCTCAAGAATTACATCTACACCTGATAATAATGCAGCGACTATAGATGAAGAAAAGGCTAATAAATAAAAAAGATACTTTTTTCTAATTTTCATAATGCAATTTCTTTCTCAATAACTTGAGTAGTTGTTTTGCTCACCCCTTTTATCAATTGAATTTTATCAGTAACCTTTAAAAGTTTATCAAGTGTTTTTGTATTCACTCTAACAACAATGTCGTATTCGCCAGTAACAATTGATATTTTCTGAATATTTTCAATTTTCCTCATTTCTTCGATAGCTTTATCGGTTTTACCAGGTTGCATGTTTATCAGGATATAGGCAGTTATCATTTTTTCACCTAATTCTCAGGCCGTATATAAGCATCTATTATTAATTTATCTATTTAATAATCTCTTAATCGCTTAATTTTTTAATTACGTTTATACTAACATAAAAATTATACAATTTCTCCCGATATTTCACGGATTAATTCTTTTATTTTTAAACAAAATAGAATATTTTTAATTAATGATTAATGTATAGGGTCTCCCCCTGTTTGAAAAGCATTCCTAGCCCTTCTAAAAAAACCTAAAGAATGTAGGGGATAAATCAAAAAACAGGGGGAGCGGGATTGAAACTACAATCTATGGGGCAAATGCAAGGCCAATTAAGGCCATCTATAATGAAACATAAAAAAATTTTTCATGTTTACCACATAGACAATAGCAAAGAATGGATGTAATATAATTTATTTAAATTTTTTGATTAAAAAATACAAATTATTATTTATTTTATGACAATAACCTTTTTAATACAAATTATGTAGTAAGTTCATAAATGTTGAAAGTAAGCATATTAGATGGTTATGTAGATGAACCTACATGTTTAGGAGTACCTCCTTATATAAGTCCATATCCTAGATATATAGCAGGTGCAATTTGGTCTTATAATAAAAATGTAAAAATATTATATGTCACTGTAGATAAACTTCGAAATGATAGTAATAATCTAAATCTAATTAACAAAACTGATATACTTATAGTAATTGCAGGAATGACTGTTCCTGGAAGATATTTATCAGGATATCCAGTTAGCCCAAATGAACTTGTTTTTTATTTATCAAAATTAAACAAACCAATCAAAATACTTAGTGGTCCAGCTGGAAAATATGGATTTGGTCTATCGGGGGGAAAAAAGGTTATCGATACATCTTTTGTTCAAGATATATTTGATTTAATCATCGCTGGTGATAGTGAAATTGTAATTGGAGAATTATTAAAAAATAATTTATCTATTGAAAAAACAAATCCAGGATTATGCAGGTCTGATTATAGTGTAATTAAAAATTATGCAATAAAAGGATCAAATATTGTAAAACAACATCCATTTTTTCCCGAATATTTGATATCAGAAATAGAAACATACCGAGGTTGTTCAAGGAGTGTAGTTGGAGGATGTTCATTTTGCAGTGAGCCCCTTAAAGGTTTACCAAGCTTTCGAAAAATAAATGAAATTCTTTTAGAGATTAAATCTCTTTATTCAATTGGGATCCGTCATTTTCGCATCGGAAATCAACCATGTATTTTTTCATATATGGCAAAGGATGCTGGAAAAATCGAATTTCCTAGACCAAATACTAATGCCTTGAAAAATTTGTTTGATGGGATTAGAAATGTAGCACCTGATTTAGAGACATTACATATTGATAATGCAAATCCTGGAGTTATTTCACACTATCCTAAGGAGTGCAAACTAATTGCAAAAAGCATTATAAAAAATCATACCTCGGGTGATGTTGCGGCTTTTGGAATAGAAAGTGCGGATCCGATAGTGGTAAAACAAAATAATCTTAAAGCTTCAACGGATGAAGTGCTGACTTCAATAAAATTATTAAATAAGATAGGATCAAAGACTGGAAGCAACGGTTTACCTGAGTTACTTCCAGGATTGAATTTTGTTTTTGGTCTTAAAGGTGAAACAAAAAATACCTTTAAACTGAATTATCAATTTTTAGAAGAAATAAATAATTGTAATCTTCTTGTTAGACGTGTTAATCTTCGTCAGGTAATTCCAATTCGAGGCACTTATATGTATGATTATGGAATTAAAAATATAATAAAGCATAAATCTGAATTCCAACGTTTTAAAAGAAAATTTCGTGAGGGATTCGAGCGGCCTATGTTGAAAAAAATCATTCCAAGAGAGACTGTTTTAAAAAAGGTTTTTTCCGAGATGCACCGAGGCAAAATAACATTTGGAAGACAAATGGGAAGTTACCCTATTTTAGTGGGAATACCAGGAAATATTCCATTGCGTAAATTCATAAATGTAAAGATAGTGGACCATGGATATAGATCTGTTACTGCGATACCCTTTCCAATTGAAATAAATACCATTTCATCAGATACTCTAGCTGCATATCCTGGGATTGGAAAAAAAAGGGCGACTAGAATTATTCTAAAAAGGCCGTTTGAAAATATTAACGAGATTGTTGATTCTCTTGACGATCCAAAAATTGGTGAAAAATTAGTGAGAGATGTTATTATTTAGTGATACATTAATTTAGGATTGATTTAATACTATTTCTCTATGAAAGAGGTTGACTTAAATTTACTTGAAGAAAAAATTTGCTATATATTTAAAGATAAAAACTTGTTAAGGGAGGCTTTAACTCATAAAACCTATGCTTTTGAAGCAGATATTCCACTTGAGTACAATGAGCGTTTAGAGTTTTTAGGTGATAGTATCTTAAATTTTATAGTAGCTGAGCAACTATATATTAGTAACAAATACTTTTCAGAAGGCGAACTTACACGAAGGCGAGCTATTGGAGTAAATAATAATTTCTTAGCCAAAATGTCCAAGAAATTAAATATTGGTAATTATCTTTTGCTTGGTAAGGGTGAGAAAAAACAAGATGGGGCAAACAATCGAACAAATCTAGCAAATTCTTTAGAAGCATTAATTGGTGCAATTTATCTAGATTCTAATATCGGCCAGGTTAGAGAATTTATTTTAAATAAAATATTTGATAAAAAATTCAAATTTTAAAATTATTATAATAAAATTATATCAAAAATTTTATATAATAGATTCTTATGCAAATTTCAATAAGGTAGCTATAATGGGGAATGATCCATTTTTAAAAATAATTACTCATTCTTTCCACCTCCCCTCTATTCTCCATTAAACCTACCAATTTTAATTAATAATTTACCTAATTTAATACTAGCCCAATTAGATAATTATCTTAAAAAAATATTTTCAATTATATTAATGATGTGGGGGCCTAAGTGAGGAGAGGAGGAAAGGATGCAAAATAGTTAATAATAAAAATTCTTTTCTTCGATTTAAGCCCCCATTATATTATTATATGTCATTCTGGTTAATAAAGTTTTGGTAACAAATGTTGTATTTATTTTTTTAATTTTTCAAAATTTTGAAAAAAATTATTACATTTTTTTTAAATTAAATACTTATTTACCTAAAAAATTTAAAGATAAATATTATATCAAAAATGATTATAAAAATAAATATTGAAATTTTAAATTTAGAAATTAGCTAAGCTATTATTAAGCGATAATTATTTACTTAATTTGGATAGTAAAAATATGCTCGTTAGCGAAATAATGTCTAAAGGTGTTGTTAAAGTAGGTAATGATAAATCTGTTTTTGATGTTTGCAACATTTATAAGAGGAAGGGAGTTGGATCCCTTGTTGTAATGAAGGAAGGTATGGTCGTTGGGATAGTAACTGAAAGAGATATAATTGAACGAGTAATCACAAAATTAAAAGATCCTAAGCAAACAAAAGTCGAAGAGATAATGTCTAGGAACATTAAGACTATTCATGCATCAGCAAGAGTTGAAAAAGCGGTTGAAATAATGAGAGAAAATAAAATTAAAAAACTTCCTGTTATTTTAAACAATAATATTTTGGGAATTGTTACAATCACTGATGTTGCAAATGTACTTCCAGAATTTTCAAAGTTGCTTGAAGAAGAGATTGAGAAATCAAAAAAATAAATAAAAAAATAAACAATATTCGAATAATGACATATAAAAGAAAATTATTAAGATTTATCTACATAATTCCAATTTTTATAAATATTATTTCTATTATTAATTGCTATTTTTTTTCTATCCGTAAAAAGAGCATCGATTATTATTCCTTCAATATCTCGAATAAGAATTTTGCTCTCATTTTCATTATAGTCAACTGTAAATATTTGACCATTTTTATACAAAATTCCACCATTAGAACTATAAATTGCATTTTTACCCAATCCCAATTCCGTGTCAACATCTTTGATATTCTCTAATTTTTTTAGCGAATAGGCGTCTTCAGCCATTCCAATCATAGTTCTATAAAGTCTTAACTTGTCACTATCTTGTTCTTCTTTTATCCTATTTTTAATACCTGATATTATAGCAGGAATCTCTTGCATGCTTAATTCAAGAAGTATCTTTTTCCAAAACCAATTATGAACCTTGCTTGCTCTAGCATTTATATGCTCTGGTAACTTCTCAGGATAAATTATAATTCTTCCATTTAGAGTTCTATGTTTTTTTCTCCATTCAGTTCTCTGTTTGTCAAGCCTTTTTTTTAAGTTGTTCATTTCATTATATTATCAAAGTTCATAAATATAAACATTATGGATAAAAAATATATTAATTAATATTATATTACCATTATAATGTAATAAATAGTCTTTTGTTTAATTAAACCATTTATTTGCCAAATTCTTGAAAAAAAAGTTATAATAATATTTCAAAATATTTTTTGCTTGTTAATACTTGTTAATTTTTAACTTTACTATAGATACATTTAAATATGGATTTTTATAATTATTATTTTATGGTGAATACATGAAAATCATTAACCTAAGCAAGATAATTTGTTTGTTAATATTGTTAAGTTTGATAACTACAGTTGAATCAACCTCAATTGAACAACTAGATAAAGAATCAACTTCTTTTGATGATGATGTTCCAATTTGGAACAATGGAGATAGCTGGACCTATTCAATAGATAGTTTTACTGTTGATAGATCTGATTCTAGTAATACATTCATTATTGATGGAAAGATAGATAATTTTAGATGGACTGTTGCCGATACTTCTGGAAGCAAGTATAAAGTAGATTTTTCTGGAAAACTGGATGCTACATATGAATTCTACCTGGCATCAGCAAAACTGTCTGTTAAAGGAACTTTTAACCCATCATTAACTCGTTTAAAGGGTTCAATATTCTTTGAGAAATCGAATTTAGAAATTTCATCTTTTAATGCAGATATAATTGGTATTACTTCTGCGATAATTTCACCAATTCCAATTCCTATACCAATACCTATTAGAATATCTGCTGATGGCAATCTAGATACCCCTATGCCTATTCTTGATTTTCCCTTAGCTGATTGGAAATTACCTTGGGCGCTCCCTGAAATAAATGTAGTTACCGAGACAAAAGTTGGGGGCATATTAGGAATTATTGGTGTACCAATAACGTTCTCTACACATTATGATTGGACTCCTTTAGCATTTTGGTGTTTAGGGAAAGAAAGTGTTAGTGTTCAAGCAGGCACTTTTGATGCATGGGAAATTTCTTCAATAATTGGTGATTATTTTCAATATTATTATGCTCCATCTGTTGGTAATATAATTGAAATTAACGTTGATCTATATTCAACTAAACTCAGTGGTCAACTCAAAGATACAAACTTACCACATTAAAAAGATAATAATTAATAAAATCATCAACATCAAATTAAAATATTTCTTTCAGCAACAATATATATAAATTAATTCATAATATAAAATTAGTGGAATTAAATGAAAAAAACAATAATTATTGGTTTGATATCCATTTTAATTTTAAATGGATTTGGCGCAGTTGCTTTTTCAGAAGATAGTTATTTACAAAAAACTGATATAATTTTTTTCAATAAAACAATTGTAAACAAAGAGGATGAACATAACATTTTTTTATTTGAAAAATCAAATTCCTGGATTAATAATCCGGGATATCCGTTGTTGCCTAATTATGTTAAAACATATGAGTTTCCATTTGGTACGACTATCAAAAATATTGATGTTACATTTTCTGAACCATCAGATTATTTTTTAAAAAATGATATTGTTCTTGCATCAAGGCCATTAACTCAATTAAATGGAGAAAAGAAACTATTTAATAACAATGAAATTTCTTATAAAACTGATATTTTTCCAGAGAAAGAATATAGTTTCAACATTGGTATGGGGATAAATAATCACAATCATTTATTAATTCTGACAATAGAATATAACCCTGCCAGATATAATTTTAAAGAGAATAAAGTATTATTTTCAGAAAAAATAAATGTCAAAATCTCCTATGAACCACCATTAAAACCAATTAATTTTAATGATGAATATGATATGGTTATTATTGCCCCAAAAATATTTGAAAAAAATATTCAACCGCTAATCGAACATAAAAATTCACATAATGTTAAGACTTTTGTCAAAACGGTAGAAGATATTTATAGTGAGTATGAAGGATATGATGATCCTGAGAAAATAAAATATTTTATAAAAGATGCATTGGAAACATATGGGATTAATTATGTGTTGCTTATTGGAGGTATGAAAGGCCAGCGATATAATTGGTATGTGCCAGTTCGTTATTCTCATTTAGATGATAATTCTGACTGGGAATCAAGTTTTATTAGTGATCTATATTACGCTGATATATATGACCTGGGGGGTAATTTTTCTTCGTGGGATACAAATGAAAATGGAGTATATGCAGAATGGAATAAAGATTCAAAGGATATTCTAGATTTGTATCCTGATGTATGCGTCGGCCGATTACCATGTAGAAACAACCTCGAAGTAAAAAATATGGTAAATAAGATAATAAAATACGAGAACAAAGCTTATGGCAAAGAATGGTTTAATAAAATGGTTGTAGTTGGAGGAGATTCTGCCCCCGGATATGAATATTATGAGGGTGAAGAGGAAAATAAAAAAGCTTTAGAATATATGCAAGGTTTTGAAGGTATTAGAATTTGGGCTTCTAATGGAAATTTTACCGGCGTAAGTGATGTTGTAAAAGCAATTAATGGTGGTTGTGGTTTTTTATTCTTTGATGGGCATGGTAATCCTTCAACTTGGTCAACGCATCCCCCAGACAATAACACTTGGATCACAGGTCTTTCATTAAGAGACATACCTAAGTTAATAAATATAGAAAAACTACCTGTTGCAGTCGTTGGAGGTTGTCATAATGCACAATTCAATGTAACAATGTTGAATATAATAAAAGGTATTTTAAGAGATGGAATTATTGATTATTTCAGAACATCAGATCCTTATGGTGACTTTTGGAAACGCGAATGGGTACCTGAATGTTGGGCTTGGCATTTAGTTAGAAAGATTGGCGGGGGAGTAATCTCAATTATGGGCTATTCCGGTCTAGATTGGTTTGCAGAAGGCGATTACAATGAGGATGACATTCCAGATTGTATTCAATTTTTCTCAGGTTTTGCAAATACTAACTTCTTTAAGAATTATGGGGTTAACAATTATACTGTTCTTGGCGAAGCATACAGTCAGACGTTAAAAGACTATATTACACAGTTTCCAACAGACTGGAATGTTAGTTGGATGGATGCAATTCAAGCCGCAACAATATTAGATTTAAAAACTGTAGAAGAATTCGTTCTTTTAGGTGACCCAAGCCTTCAAATTGGAGGTTATGAAGAAAAAGTTAATTAAATTAAATAATAAATTTAATGGAAATGAAAAATAATTATAAAAGGAGAAATAATAAGATGAAGAAATATTTTTGTTTAATTATATTTGTTATGCTGGTAACTGTTTCATTGTCTGCATCTGGAGATATTAAATCGGATGAGAATTTTAATAATGATGATTATTTAACAAACAATGTTGTAGCTAGGATTTTTGCAATTAAAGGAGAGATTTCTCTGCCTAGAAACATTGAAATCGCTGGAGGAAGACCAGGTGAGTACATTGATATTATTATCCCAAGATATAGACTTATAGAATTAGATAGTATGGGTATTAATTATTCAATTCAAATCGAGGATTTCGAAGATTATATGGAATCTTTTAGAGGTGAATATCATACATTAGCTGAAGTTGAAACTTTAATTGAAAATATTGCAGAGGATTACCCTGATATCACTACTCTATATAGCATTGGTAAGACTTATGAAGATCGTGATATTTGGTGTCTAGAAATTTCTGATAACCCTGGTGAAGATGAAGGAGAGCCAGGAATATTTTTTATGGGACTACATCATGCAAGAGAATGGCCGACAATTGAAATCTGTTTAAATATTGCTGATGAACTCACTTCTAAATATGATTCTGATCCAGATATTACTGAAGTTGTCGATAATTGTAGAATATGGTTAGTAACATGTGTAAATCCAGATGGTTATTACTATTGCCATGATCAAG
>Ga0272442_10000732_pt1 | contig 51358 bp, 76 predicted proteins | sample SSMForm2O_FD_200262 | JGI IMG/M metagenome (GOLD analysis project Ga0272442, IMG submission 200262) | Marine sediment archaeal communities from Little Sippewissett salt marsh, Falmouth, MA, United States - SSM-Form-2O | ecosystem: Environmental > Aquatic > Marine > Wetlands > Sediment ... | reverse complement strand
CGATCAAGCAGCGACAGCGGTATTGGATGAAGAAGGATACTAAGCAGTGGCCGATAGAGTTCTGGGAGATCGTGAAAGTTGCGGTGTATGACGACGGATCTGAAAAAGAGGTGAAACAATGAATCGCAGATTCCTTTCAGAATTGACATTGCTGAACATGACATGTGAGGAATGTACGTTCAATGACGCGATAGTTGTGTCGATAACAGAAAATGCAGATACCGTATGGGATGCCTTCCTTGCCGGTGCAACGAAGTTGCGCGATACAGACGAAAGCATCATGGAATGGCCGACACGTCCACCATTCGACAACATGATACTGTCATTCAACGACTTGCAGATGTGGCTGATTTCGGTTGAGGCCGAGGAAGAACTTATCATTTACGAATACTCGTTCTGGCCAACATTGATTGAAGCATACAAAGACGGCTCTAATCCAATGTCGCATTGCGAGTTCACATTAGACTTGTCAGGATTCTCCACTTCTACGAAACCCATAAAACTGAAATACTGGTCAAGCGGTTTGTACTGGTCGAGGACAAAGAGATTCGATACGAACCGTGACAAGAAGTCTACGGCGCATTTCGTTTCTATCTTCGGGATGCTCCGACAGTTCCTTGACATGCTATCATGCAAGAATGTCAGATTCTTGGAGAAGAAAACAGACAGGAAGCTGGTCAAAAAGCACCAGCGCAAAGGACACATGCCGCTGTTCTCATACTACACGCTTGAGATCGAGCAACATGCAACAACGAGCAGAAACGGGAAGCAACAGGCAAAGCATCTATGGACGAATCGGGTTCATCTGTGCCGGGGCCATATCATGCGGTATCTTCCTGAGATGCCGCACGTAAGCGGCTTTGTTGGCAATATGTGGTGTCCTCCGCACATGCGCGGGAACAAGCAGAAGGGGAGAATTGTGAAGGATTACGAACTGAAATGGACACGAAAAAGAGGTTGAATAAATGCGTGTAGACGGTTCCGAGCAACAAACACTTTGCGGACACGAACACGCAGACGTAGTGCGGGCGGGGGACGCAGCTTGGCGAAACCCGCCCAGCACCATACTGATGCTGTGCCTGTGCGCGATCAATGAGAGGGGTGACGATGAATGAGAAACCGATTATTTTCAGCGGCGATATGGTCAAGGCCATACTGGACGGGCGCAAGACTCAAACAAGAAGAGTTATTAAGCCGCAGCCAGACGAGGATGGACTATCATGCGATGCAGGCTATCCGTTTATTTGGTATGACACAGATAACAAGCCACAAAAATGCCCCTACGGAACCGGTGGAACGAAACTGTGGGTGCGGGAGACGTTGGCGAACATTGGCGGCTGGGCCTATTATGCCGCTCCAAGCGCAACACTGCTTGCGCACGAACACGACGAGGTTATTAGCGTTTTCACAAAGACTCACGTCAAATGGCGCTGGAAGTTCAACAAACTCAGTCAGCGATACATGCCGTATGAGGCTGCGCGGACGTTTTGCAGGATCACGAATATCCGCGTGGAGCGGGTGCGGGAGATTAGCAAGGAAGATGCCGTGGCCGAGGGCATCCCGTGGAGGTGGACGAATGATACAGAAGGGGAAGGAGAGGAAACCCTTTCCGATGTTGTCATTGATGATTTCGGTACGTTATGGGACTCGATCAACGGAAAAAGACAAGGATGCTCATGGGAAGACAATCCATGGTGTTGGTGTCTCACATTTCAAAGGATTATATAATGAACTATAAACATGGCAAGTCAGGTACTGTTGTCCACAATACATGGATGCGCATGTGGGACAGATGCAGGAATGACAGACAGGGAACGTATGGTAAACGCGGCATACGCGTTTGTGACAGATGGAAATCATTTGATGTGTTTTATCAAGACATGGGCGAACCCAATGGCCCTGGATATTCGATAGACAGGATTGATAATGACGGACACTATGAGCCAGATAATTGTCGGTGGGCCACTAGACGCCAACAGTCCCTAAACACAAGCAGGAATACAAGGCTGTCCCATCTTGGCAAAGAGATGACAATATCCGAATGGTCAGAGAGAACTGGAATAAAAGCATCGACCATTTGTCGGCGTATATATAATTACGGATGGAGCATCGGCGAAGCATTGTCGATTCAACCAACCGAAAGACTTCCGATTATTAAGCCATGGACCCGACTTGGCATGAGTCGATCATCTTGGTATCGTGCGGGAAGGCCTATGCTATGATGATTTCCCCGTGGGACGTCAATCCCTGGGTGTGGGTAGTGGAATTTGAAAAAATAATCGAATAATTTGCTTGCATTTGCACCGATCGTAGGGCATAATGCAACTGGACATTGGCAAGGATTGAGCATGAATGTAATCCCCCGGTTCGTAGAGAAACCAAAAGAGTGCTGCGTAGCGGCCCCTTGCCGGTGTCCACTCTGCGACCGGGGGTTTTCTTTTGGGGTCCAACAATAATGGCCGACGACTGGATCAAGATGCGCAAAGAACTCTCGACAGATCCAGCAGTTATAACGATCATGCAGAGTGTTTCGCTTGATGAATTTCAGACGATAGGGCGCCTTCACAAGCTGTGGAGTTGGGCCGATTCTCACAGCGACGACGGGACGGTACACGGCGTAACGTCTATGTGGATAGACACTTATGTCGATTGCCCTGGATTCGCAAGCGCAATGGAAAGAGCTCTTTGGCTGCGCGTTACAAGTAATGGTGTTTCGTTCCTTAATTATGAGCGGCACATGAGCGAAAACGCCAAGAAAAGAGCACAAACAGCACTGCGTGTATCAAAGTATAGGGAGCGCGAACGTAACGCAAACAGTAACGCCGATACGTTACCAGATAAGAGTAGAATAGATAAGAATAGAAGAGAAGAGAGTAAGATAAGAGAGGTGCGACATAGGCACGGCGAGTACAAGCATGTGATGCTGACAGATCGTGAGTACGGACGGCTGGAGGCTGATTGGGGAGAGCCAGAGTTGAGGCGCATGATAGCGATCCTTGATGAGGGAATCGAGATGAGAGGCTACAAGTACAAAAACCACAACCTTGCGATCCAGGCATGGAAAAAGCGCGAGGGCGGCAACAGGGGGCAGTCCGGTATAGATCGCGTCAAAATGCACAGGCAAAAGGAGCAACAAAATGAAGCGTTCTGAGTTGGCTGAGGTGCTGATGTTCATCGGCAAGGCATACCCGGGTCGGTTGAAGTATCCGTCTGGCGACGAACACGAGGACGTTGCGCTGGAGGAAACATGGCTGGTGTTTCTGCGCGATCTTGACTTTCAGGCGGTGATGATGTTACTCAAAGATGTTTTGCCAAAGAAGCACCCGCAGCACCCACCTTCAGCGCCTGAAATCGTGGCGGCATACAACCAGGCCGCTGCCCCGCCAGAGAATCGGTTGCCCGCAGACGAAGCCTGGGCGCACCTGATGAAAGTCATGCCAAAGTATTCGCGCTATCACAAGCGGGAGTTCATGGCCTCACTGCCCGAGCGTACACGGCAGGTTGTAGAGTCTATGGGCGGCATACGTGTAATCGAGGACCGAGGATTGATTGACCCGTTCTGCCGCAAGACCTTTATCGACACGTACAAGGAGCAGCAAGAGCGTTTAGAGTCAGAGCCAAAGCCCGGCCTGATCGATGCGATATCCAGGGGCGTGTCTCGGCTGGGCGAGGGCATGAGAGAGCTGCCGCCAAAAAAGGAGGTTATCAAATGACTGACAAAGCGAAGGGCGAGTTGAAGCCGTGTCCGTTCTGTGGCGGACAAGCGAAGTTTATAAAGTGCACTGCGTCTATCTGTTGCGATGGATGCGGGATTGCTTTAGTTGACACGCTAACCAAAAAAGACCTTATAAAAACATGGAACGCCCGCCCTACCGAGCCTGCGGTTGAGGCGGTGAGGGCCGCAAGGGATATTCTGTATGATGCGCCAGAACTGAATCTGTCAAACTATGACCACGAACAGGTATGCGAATTGAACAGCAAGACCTGCGAGGCGTTTTTGGTGATTGATGGAGCTGTTGGTGAGATTGAGTTGGCCGAAGAAAACAGGGCCACGGCCAAGCTCCAGCAGAACGGGGAGGAATAGATAAAATGACAATGCTGGCGGGTGGATCAAAAAATATTGTTTCAACATCGTTTGGCAAAGATTCTACAGCAACGATTCATTTGATGTTAGAACGGAGAATGCCAATTGATCGAGCGGTGTATTTCGAGTGTGAATGGGATTACCCGCAAATGGAGGATCATATCAATCGCGTTATTGCGAATACTGGCATACATATTATACGGGTGCGGTATTATCGGCATTTCAACGAACAGCTCGCGTGTTATGGTTGGCCAAAATCTTCTGGCGGCTGGTGTACGGCGTGTAAGCACGGAACCTGCATGAAGTATATCCGCTACATCAAGGGTGATAAAACTGAATACGTTGGGTTTTCGGCAGACGAATCTCACCGGACACAGACGAAATGGATGAAGGACCGCAAATGGCCGGTGCGGTTTCCATTGATTGAGGCAGGAATGGGTGAAGCAGATAGCTTGGCGTACTGCAAGAGTCTTGGATATGATTGGGGTGGCTTGTACGATGTGTTTAGTCGCGTATCTTGTTTTTGCTGTCCGAAGGGCGGCAAGCGAAAACGTGAATTGACGCGAGTACATTACCCATGCCTGTACGACAAATGGGTTGAGTTAGACAAGATCGCAGGCCCTGCCCCGCCAGCTATAACATGAAAGGGTGAGTATGAAGAAGGAATGGACGAAAGAGCCGTGACAATGCTGGCGGGTGGCGCGACACACATAAAACCAGCGCGATGGAATATACCTTATGCGCGATTGGTGTTCCATCGCAACATCCGTATGTGGCAGGTCGGTTTTGCTGGTAGTTTTGACGGCGCGAGAAGCGCGTAATCCTGCCCCGCCAGCTATAACATGAGGAGATGGAGATGATTGACAAGCCGGACGAGTTGAAGTGCGACATTGAACTGTGTCCTATGAATTGGATGGGACGATGTGATCGTGATTATGCAACAGAAAAAACCATACAGAGTTGTAAATTGCGTGTATCATGGAACGCCCATCAGCCCGTATCCGAAAGGGCCCGTGATGAGGCGGCGGCGTTGAGGGATGCGTTAAGAAAGCGTATATTGGCATGCAAAAACACAGATGTATAGACTGTTCGTTGTGTCTTATGCGTCACAAATGCAAAGCCTTTCAAGGTCGTTGAATTATATGCTGGCGGCGGCAGTAGCGTGGGAAACGCCTCAACGGGCGTTGCGTAGTTCTCATATCCTGCGTCCTTGCCCATGCCGTGACCTGCCCCGCCAGCTATAACATGAAAGGGTGAGTATGACAGAGAGAAAGCATGATTCATACACGCTTTGGAGAAAGTACAGAAACACAGGGTGGATGCCGTTCATCACTTGCGTTGACACGGGGCATTATTGCGCAGAAAATCCGAGGGCGGTTCTTGCTGCACAGATGGATGGGTACAGCGGGTATTGGAGGCGCACAAAGACATGGCGCATATTACCGGCAGGACAAGCGCCGAAAGATGCAAGGGGATGAGCATGGAGCAGGAATTGTTGAAGTGTAGCCTTGATTTGTGCCCAACGAATTGTGTCGGCCAATGCAGTTGCGCCTATGCAACGGTTGAAAGCATACGGACGTGCGAATTGCGGATAGCATGGAACGCCAGACAGCGGGTGATTGAGTGGATGCACGCAATAGATTGGACGAAGTGTACTATACATGGATTGCAAGCACAGGTTGGCAGGTTGATCGCCGATCTCGACAAGGAGCAGACATGAACGACAAATGGAAGATGTTTAAGAACTACATGCACAACGAGCTTGGCATCACCAAAGAGGATATCCGCGAATGGGCGCATAAGGCGGTATTTGATGTGGCGAAAGAGTACATTAGGGATCAGTTTTCGCAAATATCCATGAACAGGCGCATACAGAATTTGATTTCGGATCGAGAGATATGGGGAACTGGTCTTGAGAGAGGAATCAAGGAATTGGCAGCGAAGGAATTGGTGAAGGCGATCAAGATTAGCTTGGTTGACAAGGAGCAGACATGAACTGGCAGGCCAGTCACGAGCGCAATCTGCGGAATGCCGCGTTTGGCAATCTGAACCCACCAGAAGAAAAGCTGGTGTGCGACATGTGCGGCGAGACGTTCCCCCCGCATTCACCAGACATAGAGCGGTATGACGATCTGCTGATCTGCCGCGATTGTCTGGCAGACCAGCCCGAGGCAGAGCCGGACTTGCCGCCGGACGACATTGAAACACCGTTTTGAAAGGGCAATGTATGTGGGCGCTTGTTCACCATTTCGATCTGCACTATATCCCGGTGGCAAAGGGACGCCCCAGGATGACCAAGCGCGGCATTGCCTATACGCCGTCCAAGACAAAGAATGCCGAGCGCAGTCTGCAGGTGCTTATCCAAGAGCGGCTGGACGCGGATTGGACGCCGATGGAAGGACCGATCAAGATAGAGCTGACGGTCTTCCTGCCGCGCCCGAAGTCGCACACCAAGAAACAGCGGCTGATACCGTACTCGAGCAAGCGTCCTGACATTGATAATTTGGAGAAACTTTTTTTAGACGCGGCCAATGGGTTGCTGTATGGTGACGACGCTCAGATTGCGGAGAAGTTCAGCGCGAAGCGGTACGCCGACGAGTGTTCACCGGGATACGTTGTAACGTTGTCTCAATGGGAGGATGAGGGATGAAGAACGCAGACATACTCTCGAAGTGGATCCGCATGACAAACTGCCATAAGTGCGGTGAGCTGTTTGACCCAAAAGCGGTCGAGCCGGACTATCCGAAATGGACGCCGATCTTCTGCGCGAAGTGCAGCGCCTTCCAGCGCTCAATCTTTGACGCAACGGTGACGACCAACTCGGGCTCAGACAACGTCACCATAACATACAAGTGCGTTAGGTAAGCAATGAATGTGTGATATGACGCCGGAGGAAAAAGAAGAGTTTGAAGAGCGAGCTGCGATAATGGAGTATGATGGCGCGCTTTCCCGTGAAGAGGCTGAGTCAGAAGCGTTGGCCATTGTCTTAAAGAAAAGGACACGAAATGAACGAGCTTGAATCTGCAATATGGCGATTGTTGAGCGACAGACACTGCGGGGCCGAGAATGCGATCAAGGCCCAGAAGATACGGTACTTGATGCCCGCCCCGATACCCGGATATAGGCGCGTGACAAAATCATGCGAGAATCTTCTGGAAAAGGAGCTGCTGCCGGTCATATCGTGCGACCGCGGATTCTACGTCGCCGTTGATAAAGAAGAAATCTACGACTACTACCGCCGCCTTGAGCTCAGAAATCAGGGTATCTACCGGCGCATGGCCGCGCTCAAGAAGGTATGGCCCTATGTGAAGCCCGTTGACAGCGACGTGTTCGCGTTTGTTATGGACAAGGAATAGGCTACCCCTCTTGTGAAATCTTATGCCCACGCGGAAATCCCTCCCGCGCCAGGATTCGACTGATCTGGGTATGATCCCATTTCCCTCCGTTGCGGGTCCTCACGCCGTTTTTCACAAGCAGATCGGCGATCTGTTGTCGCTTTTTGCCCTGCTTGTAGTACATAACGATCATGTCCACGACGGCCCGCTCTTTCGGTTCGCGCACTATCGTCCCGTCTCTCTCTTTGCTTGGCTTCCATCCATACGGGCAATAGCGGCTGCTCTTAAACCGACGCTTGCGTAATTTCGCCCTGTTTCTGGCCCGTGTGATCTCCATGTTGTAGATTGATACACGTTGGATGATGTTTCGGACAAACCGCTTTTCGGACGCATCCTCGACGATATCCGGCTCGGTTATCGACATTATCCGACAGCCGTTCTGATCAAGCTTGTGCCGTATGACGCGCAACAACACATCGTCGTGCGGCAGACGATCAAACGACCGGACTATCAGCAGCCAGCCCTTTTTCAGCGCATGAATCGCATCCCACACGCCCGTGCACTCGGCATTTGCCGACAGCGCCTTGTCGCTGAACTCATTTGCCATCCAGATGTTGTTGGTCATGCAGAATCGGCGCAAGTCTTCTAGCTGAGACTCGACGCTCTCGCACTTGTCCGCGGAGGGCCACCCCCGGCTGAATCGCGCATACAGAACGGCGGTTTGTTTTTTCATTTTCAAGCCCTCAAAACAGGGGGACAGTTAACCGCGAAAAACGGCTTTCGTGTAGGGTATATCATACTTGAAAAAACCCGAAAATTAGGTGCTGTCATTTCAACGACTTATGACGGCCAAAAATGCGTTAACTGTCTACTGGCAAGTTGGTTTTGCCGCGCTTTGATTCTCTCTTGGTTTTCTTCCGTCTTTTGATCGTGCATTTCCCGCAGTACCGCTGTCTGGGTTTCAGCAGTTCCCCGCAGTCCGGGCAGCGTCGTATCCTGGCAGAGCGCGGGGTGAAAAAGGCGCACGTTCCGTCCTTGTACTTACATTCTCCCCCTGTGTAGCCGTCCTTTGGTGTGTACCTCAACGTCATGGGACAGTGCTTCCGCCCAACATCAACATTGAATATCCACAGCGCGCACTCTTTCTTTGCAAGTTCGTATTCGCTTTTCATGTCATTCCTCCTCAGTATCAAAAACCATATCATCCGAACAGCAGAACCGCTGTCCAGACCAAAAAGCCAATTGCGACTATCTCACGCACAAAGCTAAGGCCAAGGCCCAAAGGCTCCGGCACAAACCCGTTCAGCCGTGCGCCCAGCACAAGGGCCCCCAACAGAATGCTAACAGATTGCAAAACAAGCACCGTCCACAGATATGCGTTCATCTTCATTCCTCCTTACCAAGTCCTGTGTTTTTCTGACACCCACTCTTGACCATCGTACTCTTCGATTTCCCATTCCACGTCGTCCGGGATCTCAACGACGGCGAGATTGGCGCATTCACCACCAGATTTCTCACCGAGATTCTCAACAGCGGCCACAAGGTCAGGATCGCTTCGGTCATACCCGTTGCGATGTTCTTTGGTGTAGCCATAGCCATGAAATGTGTTGAGATGGCCATATCTCAGGGCAATATCGGCAAAACTTTGACCGTGTTTGCCTCCTTTCCACTTTCCGGTGTCTCTGTAATGCTCGTACACCTTTCGCTCTTCCCTGTGTTCATTCAACTCTGCTTGAGCCTGTTTGTTCCCCCGTTTAGCCATAAATTCAGCAGCTTCTATGCTGATTGAGAAACCACCAAAACACCTATTTACTACAACTTTCATCGTTCATTCCTCCTCAGTGTCAAAAACCATTAAACCCGATTCCTCCAGCCGTTCAAGCGCATGCTTCCGCCATACGGGCCGCAATTCCTCCAATTGTGCACCCGAATACATGCCCGGGTTCTCCTCGATATGCGCGTCAATACGCTCTTCTATCATCTGGCGTATTGCCTTCATTGATTCCTCGTCGCATCGTAGGTCAACTTTCATCCTGCACCTCCCTTGCCGCCTTCTGCAACTCCTCGAAATCCTCCCGCGAAATCGGCCAGCGCAGCCCCAGGAGCCAATCAATGATTATCTGTTCACGTGTTTTCTGTTCTGCCACGTTTACGCCCTTTCTATGAAAGTCCCTGTTCAATCGGCCACCAGTCGAGCGCCCAGCGTGTGCCGGACGCTCTCAGGGGGTCGATTAGAAACTGGACAGGATCACGCTATCGCCAACGGGAATCACTGTGGTGCGCTCGTTCAGCCATTCTGTGGCCGCCTCTTCCTGGTCTTCGCGACTCTCGTCCTCATCCGGTTCGTATCCGTACTCCTCTGCGGCCTCCAGTGCCGTGTCATACTCGGCAAAGTCGCAACAGAGGGCGATCACGTCAAGCTCTATATTCTCGCCCGTACTCTCCTCGTACTCCTCCAAGTAATTGAACAGAGCCCTCAGCCCTGCATAGCTGAAGCTGTTTGGCCGTATCTTGCGGAATCTCTCGCAGAAATCGTGTTCTGATACTGTTTTGTACATGCTATGCCCTTTCCAAGATACCAAGTTCGTAAAGCAATTCCGCGAGGCATAAAGCCTCGTATTCATCCAGTCCGTACCTGTCGCGCAGGTGATCCATGCAGTCTAGTATTGCGTCTGTCATGGTTTGGCCTTTGCCAGTTTTTGACATTTAAGGCAAACGGGCACGCGCTTGCCATTAATGCGCACTCTGCCCACCGCTTGACCGTGAAACTTGTTGACACTGCATTGTTTGGTGTTTTTTCCGTCATATCGCGCCATGGTGCTATGCCTCCTTTCTGGCCTTTACCAGTGTTGCGCGGATATCATTGCGCAGTTTTCCATAGTCCAGCTTGCTTATCTTGTCAAACCCTTTTACAAGCCAGAATCTACTTGCAAATACATGATCCACGGTTTCAAGCATTGCCAGCAGGTCAGGCGCGGCGGCGTGGAGTGGACACTGCCTGAATGCTATACAGCCCGTTTCTTCTGTGACAATCTCACAGCCGCAATCAGCGGTTGCGTTCCACTCGTCTGGCTGTGTGCGGAAATACAGTGTCGGCGTATGCTTCGCCGTTGCCTTGACGGCTTCACGCGCTTTCTGTTTATCGTAGTCCATGTTCTACCCCTTGTCAAAAAGTGTTATTTGGCTTCCTTCTGCCTGTTGAGCCAATTGTCGCGCCGTGCTCTCGCATTGTACAGGCTCCCCGTGACGCATGAGAACAGCTTGCCGCTGTCAGTCCTGTAGTCGTACTGGATCAGTTCCAGCCCGTTCATCGTGAAGTGCTCGTATTGCTCCGTGCCAGCCTGACACGTTGAGCAACCCTGTTTATCCGTTTTCATTCTCTTGCCCTTTCTAAAAGTGTCCTGAAGTCTTGCCCGTCCTGATTACACCCCCATAATGCCGCCTCCAGGGCAAAAATCAACCACAAAACAAAATAAATCCAGGTTCAGCTCTTACGTTTATTATACGTTACGTTTATTATACGTTCTCCCTTCTTATCTTCTTCTTAAACGTATAAGAGAAGAAGAAGAGAAGAGAGAGAGAGGAAAAGAGAAGAAGAGAACGAAGAGAAGAGAAGAAGGGAAAGAAGAAAGAAGAAAGAAGAAAGGAACGAAGAAAGGAAAGTGGAACAGGAAAGAACGTTTAAGAGGGGGATTATGGGGATATCGTAACAATTTCAAGCAATTAGTCTGCGAATCGTAACGTTTTGCCCCGTTCTTTGTTACAATCACGTAACGAAAGGGCTCAGTTGCGCTGCTAACCTAACGTAATGAATGTTATCGGACGTTCAGGCATAACTCCCACAGGTACAAGCGGTTATGATCAACGGGCATTCTGACAACGCCTCGGGCTGGTTTTGTTCAGTGCCTAAACGGGCAGTATGGGCTGATATGGGCACCTGTCATTGTGACCATGCAGGCACACAGAGGGCGCAGCAGAGCACAGGAGGGCAGCCGCCAGGGCGCAGGGCACAGGGCAGGGCGGCACGTACAGAGGCACAGAGGCACAGAGGAGTTTTTTTTGAAGCTTGCTGCACAGAAGTTGAACCCCGACCCCGCCCCCGGTCGAGCAGGTACTACTACATAGCCCCCCAAAATTTTCTACCATTTTTTACCCCTGCCATTTTTTGTCACCTAGGGTTTTCAAAAATGTTTGCCAAACGTTCCCCAGTTGTCCCACAGAAACATTTGCCATACCGCAGATCATGGTTCATACTGTTTCCAAGTGTATATGTCGAGGTTCGGCCAGGAGGCCTATTGTGTACCGTGCACGGGAAGCTATGGGGCTCGGAAACGGGTGTTGACGTGACGCCGATAAAGCCCACCTCGACCAGAGATTCAAAGGGCCGGTGACGGGGTAAACGGTGATTCTGTCATTGGGGGCCGACAGACCCCCTGTAAATTAGCGCTCATTGAGAGTCTAAGCCAATCCCTGCCCGGCCCGCTTTTTAACAGGAGAAGCGGATGATCCGTAGACGCCGACTGATCTGGAATCTTATTTTCCAAATTCGGAAATACGGGAGAGGCTTTATTCCGATATGCCTGACCAAAGAAGAGGTAACGACCGTCTGGAAGAAAACCCGCAGTATCAATTAGGAGCCGGCTGATGCGTGAGATCAAGTTCAGGGCGTGGGTGCCAAAGTGGAAGAGCATGGTGTATTTTGGCCAGATGTACTATAACTGGATAGGTATGGGCAAAATTGAAGCTGGTCGGCTATACGAAACTAACCCGCCCAAAGCTGTGGGACAAGGGCATTGCTCATGCAAAATAGGGCGCATAGAGGAAGAAACGCCAGAGTATCATCTAATGCAATACACCGGCCTCAAGGACAAGGATGGCAAGGAGATATACGAGGGGGACACGGCCGACTTCGTTTGCTTGCTCAACAGCAATGATCAAGGTCAAGGCGATAGGGGCAGCGTGACATTTAGTCGCGGATCTTTCTATCTTGGCGGGATCGCACTACACTGCATGGTGCCGGAGCAAATTGAGGTAGTCGGCAACATCTACGAGAATCCAGAACTGCTTGAAGGAGACTGATATGGTACGACCGAAGTTACCAGCCGCGCTGAGGCGTTCGTGTTCAATTCGGGCGCGATTGCTGCCGTCGGAGCTTGACGCCATACAAGAGTTGGCGGATCGGGCAGGTGTCTCGTTGAGCCGGTTTGTCGTGGACGCATGTATTGCGGTGGCCGGTCGCGAGTCAATCCAGGCGCACACGGAGAAGGTGTTCCGGAAGGATCAGACGAACCGGCAGCAGCGTGAGGACCGCAAGAAGCTGGAGGAGAGCCGGAAGCGGCGCGAGGCGTTCAAACGGGGGGAGATTACAGAGGAGGAGCTGTGATGAGCGAATATGACATTGACCAAACTATCGTCGAATACAAGAAAGAGGTAGAGAGAATGTTGGACGCAATGCGAGAGGTCCTGCTGAAGAACCCCATGAAGGACGGCGAGGATTATACCGGAACGGTCAAACTGGCCGAGCATAAGTACGCGGTTCTGAGCGCAAGCATTGTGGAGCTGTGATGAAGTGCTATAAATGCGGCAAGGAAATGACGGATGAACACGGAGCAAGCGTCATTGGCGTCAGTATAGTGGCGAGGGATTCCGATGAGTTCATGAAAAAGCAATGGGGAAAACACCACGAAGACGCATCAAAGGAGGACGGCATCAATATCTGCTACGAGTGCTGGATTGACACGCTGTTGGGGACGAAGGAGGAGCTGTGATGAAGTGGACAAAGGATCGCGTTGGGCATGAAGTTGGCGCCATTCTCAACAAGCTGACCATAGGGCCGTTTCTGGTTTGGAACGTCCTTTACCCGAGAGACCGCGAAGAGAGAGATCGTGGGGACATTCATGTGATCATCAAACTTCCGCTGCGGGTTTATGCAGAAAAACTGGGTATGCCCCCACAACAAAGCATTACCGGCACAATGTTGATGAATATACCCGACTTGAACCGCATGGACGAAATGGAAGAAGGAGATGCTATGCGGTATATTGAGTCAAATATATATAAGGCATTGAGCTGTATCTCTATGGTGCGAGTTGAGAAGGAGTAGCCGTTATGATCGTCAAGCGCAAGGACGGGTATTACGTGGTCAGCCATAAGGGCAAGAACCTTGGCGGGCCGTACAAGAGCCGCGATCAGGCCGTGGTGCGTCTGAAGACGGTTGAATACTTCAAGAACAAGGGGAAGTGATGGGAAAGAAATCAACGCTGAGAACTGTATGGCAGGCATTGTTGCACGCAGACACAGAAGACCCCCTCGTAGCACACATGATCTGCGATTTGGTGCGGATCGCCAACGAGATCAATTACCCTAGTTGTCGAACATGTAAATATCAAGAGTCGTATAGATGCGCTCCGCCGCTGGATGGTGATGGTAGATGTAAGATGTGGGAGCCGAAGGATCTCCACGTTTCTGGAACCGACGACTACGTGGAGTTGCCTCCGAAGTGCGAGAAGTGCGAAGTTCAGCGGCATATAGGGTATATGGGGGTCAAAAATGATTTGCATTGGGCGCAGAACAACTTTTGCCCAGAATGCGGTCACAAAATAGACCGTGACTGACAAGACATACGCGCAAGGCACCGCGCCTATCGACATGACCGTCGAGGAAGTGCTTGACCTTGCCTGTCGTATGCACCCAAACCATACCAGAGCATACCTGAAAGAGCGATTGATGTCCGGCAAGGGCATCGAGGTCAAGTTGGATTATCTCATAAAAAGGACGCATCGCCTTATGCGTCCAGAGCTCTACAAATAATCGCCATCGACTGATTTTTTTCACTTTTTTTGCGATTACCATTTAACCACAAATTCACCGTACAATCCTATGTTACCATAACAACACACTTCCAATAATTCACGCTACAACACGGTAACGTCAAAAAAACATTTGACAAACCGTTACTTATCTGCCACACTGTCTGCGTAGACTGAGACACTTGAGACACTTGAGACACTAAGCGAGACACATGCCAGCATACCCGTGGGGCGATTTGAAACACGTAGAAAGCCGTCGGGTATGGCTCGGCGAAAACAGCCTGGTCAAGGCGTTCGGGGAATATCGTAAGCATTCCATCAATAGCGGTATGTCTGAGGCTGAGGCTGAGGAATGGGCGTCAGACAAGATCGTTGAGGACTGGGAGGCTGCGAGTAGCGAGATGAAGGCCCATGCGCCGGTGCGCGAGGACTGGTACTGGGCGTTTGAGCACTACGGTGACGATCCCAGTTCGCTGACCAAGGCAGACGCTCCAAGCGCTTTCGCATGGTCATTGCTGGTTGGTGCGCGGAACAGCGATCCGGCTTGGAAGAGCCTGCAGGACAAGATAGCCAAAGACCTGTTTGGTGGAGACGTGAGTGACGACGACGATCGAGCATTTATCGCAACAGGGATGCCTTCGGCTTTGCGAGAACGGTTTTCTGGCGTATTGGGACAAGCAAAACGCCTATTCGCCGGACAACTGCCTGACGTTTTCGGACGTCCCGAAGCAACCTGATGAGAATCTGCTCTGGCGGGCATTCATATGGCGTCAGATCAGAGAGGATGCCGCTGCCCGGCGGTGCATACATGCGTCCTGCCGGAACGATATTCGATTCTACGTCAACACATTCTGCTACACTCTCGATACGCGCAAAGACCGGGCAATTCAGCCGTTTATCACGTATGACTACCAGGATATCCTTCTGATGCTGCTGGCATACAATGCGGCGGAATCGCTGAAACCCCACAACCGGTATCGGCGGTGGGACGTCGGGATCGACAAGTCGCGTGATATGGGTATCACCTACTGCGTACTGTATTTCCTGGACTGGATCTGGCGATTCAACGAGAACCGGCAGATGCGCTGCGTATCGGCCAAGCAGGAACGAGTCGATAACTCAGACGATGAAGATGCGCTGTTCCAGAAGCTGGACTTCATCGAGTCGAGAATGCCGCCCTCGCTGGCTGTCCGGGGCTGCGAACACGACGCGCAACACGGTCGGCCTGCCATGAAGGTTATCAATCTCCGCCAGGGCAACCAGATACGGGGCGAGGCATCGGGCAAACAGGCCGGTCGAGGAGGCCGTAACTTCGTGGCCTTCCGCGATGAGGAAGCCGCTGCCACATACGGCACGGAGATCACGCGATCCCTCAACCAGACGACACGTATGCAGGTCCGCGTATCGACGCCAAACGGAGTGGGCAACAGCTTCCACACGGCGAAGACGAAAGGCGGTATCGACTGGATGACCCTTCACTGGTCGCTGCATCCCGAGAAATCAGAGGGCATGTACTCGATAAAGGGCGGCAAGGTTGAACTGCTGGACAAGGAATGGCATGATAAGCATCCGGATTACAAAATCGTAACTACGCCCACACATTCAGATCCGGGCGCACCGTGGGAGTTCCTGAGAAGCCCGTGGTTTGACGGCGAGGAACGATCAGCCGACTCATTTCAGGACGTTTCGCAGGAAATACAGATTTCATACCTCGGCAGCGGCAGCCCGTTCTTCAGGGCAGACAAGCTGGCCGATGCACGGTCAAGGAATGCCCGTCAGCCGAATCATGTGGGGGATATCTTGGATTTCATCCCCGATCGTTTCCTGCACACGGAAACCGAGACTCTGCGGTTTACCGACCGGGATGTACGGAACGACAAGCTGAAGCTGTGGTTCAAGCTGGTCAACGGTATGGTGCCGCAGAATACGACGTACACGATGGGCGTGGACGTGGCCACAGGTAACGGCGGAGCATCTGATTCGTCTCTCAGCATCGGCGATGACACGACCAAGGAAAAGGTGATGGAGTACCGGTCAAACGGTATCACTCCGGAGGACTTCTCACGGCTCTGCGTTGCTGTGTATAGGTGGTTTTCAACCGACATGGGTGCGTCGTTCATGGCATGGGATCAGGCCGGTCCGGGCGGACCGTTCGGCACGAAGGTATTGGAACACGGCGAAATCGATGTCCTGTACTACAAGTCTCGTGACGAGCAAGACCCCAAGCCTGGAAGACGACCCGGCATACCGAGTAACCGTGGTATCAAGAAAGAGCTGTTCACGGACTATCGTGACGCGCTGTTTCATGGAGAGTTCTTCACGCCAAGCGCCGAGGCATACCAACAGGCAGAACAGTTTGTCCATGACGGCAGGGGCGGAGTTGTCCACCAGGTCAGCAGAACCACGGACAACATGGCCGATGCCGGTGATCAGCATGGCGATGTCACGACCTCCGAGGTTATTCTTGTCAGGGCCATGCGTGAACGGCCCGAACCGATGCCTGTCTGGAGAGAACCAGAGCCGGGGACGCTGGCCCGCAGGATACAAGAACATGAGATGGCTGCCGCAGCAGTTGGCGAAAGGTGGTATTGATGGGCTTCCTTGATAGCCATTTCAGTGTACTGAATTCACTCAGGCAGTGGTGGAACAAGCGCAAGGATCAGAAGCTGCAGGTTGCACCGGCGACACCTGAGTTCTTCCTTGACAACGGCAGTATGACGAAAAGGCAGATACAATGCCTGAACGAAGCCTCGGTGTATAACTACGAGCGCATGGCGAAGCTGCGGAGAGCCAGCGCCGAGATACGGCGACAGTACGCGGGACACCTTGTGGTTGAGGACGGCGCACCCAAGGGGCAGCCGGTGATCATTAACAAACTGCAGGACGCTATTCGTATATGGCTGCAGAACATGGCAACCGGCGAACCTCGCGTCAGCATAGAAACACCATACCCGAATCTTCGCCCGTTCGCTTTTCAATTCGAGCTGGCCGTGAACCGGCACTTGTCGGAGATACTGCTTGGTGATGTGTTTGCGAGAGGAACGTTGGACGCCATGTTCTCGGCAGGGGTTTTCAAGACCGGCTTGGGCGTTGGCGCCCCCGAAGTGTTTGAGGCAGACGGAGAACTGATCGATCCGGGTAGACCGTTCTCGGACACGATATTCATTGATGATCTGATGATCGACATGAGCGCCAAGTCATACGACAAGGTGGACATGATAGGCGACCGGTATCTGCGACCCAAGAAATGGGTCGAGGAGATGATGAGAAAAGCCAAGAGCGGCGAACCGGTGGCGACTATAGACGACCGGATGCAGAGCCAGATGATGCCCGAACCGTCCATGAGCGGCACCCAGGAAGGCGATGAACGCGCACGGATATACGATAACGTCTGGGTCTGGGACATGTACCTGCCGAAAGAAAACACGATGGTCACGATTGCCGACGGCGCGGACGAGCCGATTGCCGTATGGGAATGGGATGGCCCTGAAGGCGGACCGTATGATATGCTCGGCTGGTATTTCACGCCCGGCTATCCGTTGCCGATTCCTCCCGCGGCAAGTCTGTTTGAGCTGCACATGTACGCGAACGAGCTGATGCGTAAGGTCGGCAGGCAGGCCAACAGGCAGAAAGAAGTGCTGGTTGCCGAGCAGGGCGCTGAAAAGGCTGCGGCTATCATCCGCGAATCCAGTGACGGCGGGGTGGTGATCGTCCCGCGTGGCTCATTGGCGCAGATGAAAGACATGAAGTACGGCGGGGCTGATCCGCTGATGATGCAGGCGCTGATCTGGTCCCTGCAGACTACCGATACTGAAGGCGGGAACCTGCAGTCCCTTGGCGGTCTGGGCCCAAGCGCCGAGACGTTCCGTGGTGACAAGCTGATCCACGATACGGCAAGTGGCCTGATACGGTTTCTGCAGCTTGGACTGATGCGGACTGCCAAGAGCGTTCTGCGTAAACATGCCTGGTGGACGTGGGTGGAAGATATACGGGATTTCAAGGGCTGGACGAGTGTACCCGGCGAACATGACATTCCGATTGAATGGCACTTCACACCAGAGGAACGAGAGGGCGATTTCCTCGATTACAACTTTACGCTGGACCCGCATTCTCTGGTTGACCGCACACCGCAGGAAAAAGCGCAGGGCGTGATGGAATTATGGCACAACATGATACTGCCGAATGCCGAGACGCTGATGCAGGCCGGTCAGATGCCGAATGCGGCAGAGACCGTGCGGTATATCTGCAAGCAGTTGAATGTGCCGTATGATATCCTGCTCAAGGAAATGGATCCGGCGATGAAACAGCAGATTGCCGGACAGGTGCAGGCACCGCCACGGCTGAAGACCAGCCATACGGTAAACGAACGAATCAGCCGTCCGGGAACGACTCCCAACGGAAATAATAATGTGATGATGCAGAGTTTGGCGAAAATGAGCACGTCCGGTCAGCCGGGCGCGAGTTCGCCCGCATTTGGAGGATAAAAAATGTATAGCATCAAACCGATTGACAGGATGGACGATTACACTCTGTGGACCATCCTCGGTGACGAAACGGAGAATCTTGCAGCGAGTGGGCTGCGGATAACCGGCAAGTATTCGCTTGAGTTCGACAAGGCGGATGCGACTGCGGAAACCAAAATTGCCGGTGCGTACCGGACTGTATCGCTCAATCTCGAAGCAGAGGGCATACAGCTCCACGACAAGATACAGTGGGCGATTTATCTCAGCGCACTGACCGACGTGGCTAATTGCTTTGTCAAGCTCGGCTCAAGCGCGTCGAACAACGTCCAGTGGACTGTCAGCGATACGAGTCTGGAGACGGGATGGACGCTATGCACGGCGACGATAGGCCAACCGTCTGCGATTAACGGCACGGGCTGGGACCCGTTGAATATCACGTACATGCAGATCGGCGTGACCTTTGACGGAGAGGATGACGCACTCGAAGATATCAAGGTCGATTCAGTCAATATCGTTCCTTGCCGGTACACGGAAGACAATACCGAGATCACAATGGACGGCGTAAGCGTAGAGGCGAATCTCGATGCGCTTGAAGCCTTGGTCACGGCTGGCAATGCTCTGTTGGGTACGATTGATGCTGATACGGGAAACTGTGCGACCGACTTGGCCGCGCTTGAAACGCTGCTTGCTGTTGGCACCGGCGCGATGGCCTCAGCCCAAGCAGTGACTCTGGCAACGGACGATACGCAATTCGGGGCAATTGGCTCTGCCGCTGATGTTGATGGAAACATTCACGGCCAGTTGGAATTCATAGGCACTGCAGCTTCTGAAATAGAAGGGGCGACTGAGACTATTGAAGCGGCTGTAGCGGCAGATGGTGGCACTGCGCCAACAAATGCCATGCAGATAGGAGGCTATGCTTCCGATGCAGTACCAACAGCGCTGACGGCAGGAAAGATAGGCGCATTCTGGACGGACTTGTATCGCAGGCTGATCCTTGCCGGTTACGATGCTGCACAGGGCGCACTGACAGCAATCGACCCGACGGCGGTGAGCGGGGTGCCGTCCGCTCCTGCTGCCCAGACAACTCTTACCGCTCCCGGTGACGGCATTCCTGTGAATACTGATGGTTTTCGTTGCCATACATGGGCTGTAACCGTAGTGCTTAACACTTGTACCGAAGTAGTCGTTAGAATAGACGGAACACTGAATACTGGTTATGGCACTTTGGGGTTGAAGTCAACTGCCGTGGCTACTGCTGCATACGCGGCTAATATTGTTACGCTTACGGGAAGTGGAACTTATATAATTCAGACGATTGATGGTGGGTATAAGTACCAGAAGCCGGTCTTTGTTTCAGAAGCAGGTGACACGGATTCCACAGTTACGTTTCAGTACCGTGGATCGAATTAAGGAGGCAAAAATATGGATTATATTTACCCGAGAGCAAAAGAGGATGCTGCCGAGCCCGATGCTATTGATACGACGGCATGTGCTGCTGACATTATAGCAGAAGTCGAAGCCGGTGAGAAGGATAAGATTGTTGTATGCAGCAAGGTACTCAAAGGACTGAATGCCTGGGGAGCCATCTCTGCGCTGTATGATGAGATAGAAGCTGAGACAAAGGCTATGGCTGCGGTGCCTGTTGCAGGCACGCAGACTGCTTACGTTGCCGAGCTGGACAAGGTGAAGGCTCATCTCGACTCAGCCAAGTACCTGGCCGGCAAGAAAGCCGAGGCTGGCGTGACGACGTGGACTGATCTTGTTGCCAAGACTGCGGTGGTAGCGGAGCTGTAGGATGAGCGAAATGCGCCGGTTTCTTCAGGACAAAGATTGCGTGCTCGCTGAGTCCCTATCGGACCTGAACGATCTGCGGAGGCGGTACACGGTCAACGGTAATCCGACTCCTGTGAATAGTCCGTTTGGGAAGGCGTTGAGTTTGGATATAGATACTCCTGATTATGTAGCCGCTGATGATGCGACGTACAGGGGTGACTTGATTGGTACAGAAGATTTCAGTGTTGCATTATGGGTAAGAACTACCAATGCTGATATTGCAGACGATCCTATCTTGGTTTGTGATAAAGCATCCTCTAATGGAACAAATGTTGGATGGGCATTTCTATTGAGCCGGCTTGTTCTTGTGGGCGCCAACGGTTTACACTTAAGGATAAACGATGGCAGCCAGGTAAACGATACATACACGGGATTAACAACAAATCGGATTTCTTTGTTGTTTGATATGAATTGGCACTTTGTTGCGGTAACGTGTGATAGAGATGGGGATGCTACATTTTATGTTGACCAATATGCAGGAGAGACAGACGGTGTTGATGATCCGTTGACTCTAACAAATAATCAAGACCTGACTATAGGGTGTTGGGGAAACAAAAGCATTGAGTCGGGTGCGCCATCTATTGCGCTTAGAAATCTATTGATATTTAAGCGAGTCCTGACCGCAACTGAGATCAGCAACCTCGCTAGCTTGTCTGTTTTTTGAGAATGAAAGGTTTGATTTTTGCCTAACAAGATTTTCCTGGACACCGATAAAGTTCTTGCTTTTTATCGTAAGGTGGAGAGCCTGAGAAAAACGGCCAAAGAGTTTGGGTGTTCGACTCCGACAATATCCAAAGCCCTGATGAGCGTTGGGGTCAAGCCCTACGGTGTTTCAATAATTACTCCAGAAAAACGCAAAAAAGCAAACTTGGCTACGAAGCGACTCTTTAGGGAGGGCAGGTATAACGGCAAGAACGGGCAGAACTGGAAGGGTGGCAAGATTACTGCTATATGCTCTGTTTGCGGAGGCGAGTTCAAGAAGTTCAAGAGCCAGATTTCTCTAATGAAGAACCTGCTTTGCGGCAGGCCGGAGTGTCGAAGCACGGCGATGCGCGACCTCGCAAAGAAGCGGGGGTTTGGCGGGAAGAGAGGTGCCGATAATCATATGTGGGCTGGCGATAGGTTAAAAATAAACTGCATAGGATGCAACAAGCCAATTAGCGTAATGCCAAATATACTTATCACGCAGGGTCGCAAGCTTATAACTTGCGGCAAGCACGAGTGCAAAAAAAAAGCTCAGAGATATTTCGTTGGAATCCGTGCCCCTTTGTGGCAAGGCGGTGTTTCTCGACATCCATATCCTGTAGATTTTGATCCTGAATTGAGAAGGCAAATAAGGGATCGTGATAACCATGAGTGTCAGATGTGTGGCAAGACTGAAAAAGAGAACGGACGAAGATTAGACATTCACCACATAAACTATATCAAAGAAGACCTGGAACCGTTTAATCTTATGTCGCTATGCCGAGCTTGCCATGCGAAGACTATGGTTAGCCGCAATTATTGGTTCGATGAATTGATGGACGTTCAGGCAATGAATTACATTGGAGAGGTAGCGTAATGTCAGATTATCTTTCCTCACTCGTTGCCGCATACGACATGTCAACCATCAATCCGGTGAATCTGGCGCCGAATACTTACGGCTCTAACAACGGCACCGGCTCAGGGCTTGACTCGACGAATATCGTGCAGGGCGTGGGTGGCGGGAAGGCAACGCGCTATAATGGCTCAGACGAGCATACAGATTTCAACTCTCCGTTTCAGTCAGTGTTTCGTGGGAGCTTTTCAATAGCGTGTTTCTTTAGAGCAGACGATGGGCAGCCAGCTGCGACGGAAAGGATTTTTGGGTCAAGGGATTCTGTTGGTGATGATAGTTGGGTGTTTGCGTATATCGCTACTACCGGGCATATTGTTTTTGGATATAATTCGGAAGGCAACGACGCAACATATACAACTTCGAATTCGCTGGCAAATGGGGCTAATCCTTATCGTTTTATTTGTTGTGTTGCAGATAGTTCGATTGCCGGAAATGGTGGGCTGAAGATATACCTTGATGACGAACTCGCACCAAATAATCCCTCGTATCCGGGCGATACGAGTTCTGTTGTTTTTTCGGAGTTTACTTCGGAAAGCAACATGTTTGTTGGAGCGTATAACAACGATGGTTCAACGATTAGTCGTTTTGCTGGCTGCATCGACTCCCCCATGATCTTTTCATCTGCTCTGACAGAGACGCAGGTGAAGGACGTCATGCACTTGACCAGAACTGGGCGTTTGCTATGAGTTACAGATTGACATCCCCACAATTCAGAATCGAGCAGTGGAACCTCAATGGAAATGCCGATGGGCTTATTCGTGGCAATGATGGGACTTGGACCGGGGAATCCTACTCCACAACGCCTTGGGGTTCTCAGGCAGCGGACTTCGACGGCACTGACGATAAGATCGCAGTCGGCGATGTCTACAATGGAATCAAATCGGTTTCCTTCTTTGTCAACCCCGACACGACGACTGAGCAGTTCATGGAGCTTGCTTCAGGGATAGATGTTGATGTGACGGCTGGCACAATCGGCACGACCGGCTGGACTTCGCCGACTGTGTATGTAGACGGCGCATTGTCTTCTGCGCTGATTGCCGACTATTGGCAGCATGTAGTTGTGGCCAGTGCGACTGGCATCAATGCGAACGCCGTGAACTTCGGAGTGGAGACAACCAACTTCGGTGACTGTTCGCTGGCGTTGATAAAGTTTTATGCGTGTGAATTGTCGCTGGATGAGGCGATAAAATTGGGACACATGGGAAGGCGCGGACTATGAATCTGCCAAGACGATCACAACCGCTCCCGACAAACGCCGATATCACAGACGCCTCACTTCGCCTCGCCGCGTTATGCAACGGCGCTACGCAGGCGCAGGATATGTCCTCGTATGGCAACGATGGCACGGTCACTGGCGCGAAACAGCTTGCAGTCGGCTACAGTCATGACGGCACAGATGATAAGATCGACTTCGGTGATATCGGCACAATTCAGACTGTAGAGTTTTGGGTTGACCCGGACACCACGACTCAAGAGCTGATCCTGGTTGACACCGGAAAAGATATCATGGTCAGTAGCGGTACGATAACTTACACGGGCTTGACTGCCGCCGCAACGTATGTCAACGGTGATGCTGGCACGACGCTTGCCGCTGGTGAGATGAGCCATGTGATGTGTGTGTTCACTCAAGTCGATGCCAATAATTTCGAGACGGCGAACGACGGCACGAATTACGGCAAGATTGAGATGCGTGATCTGTTCGTGTATGACGAAGCGAAGAGCGCGGCGTTCGCGGCATGGCGCTTCTCGCAGGGCGTACCCGACTCTTCGCTGGTGCTGCATACCGTAGACGGCGTTTCTGACCTCTCGCGCTTCCGTCACACTCCGACATACAGCGGCGGCGTTGTTGTTGGCAAGCGGATGAAGTTCGACGGTACGGACGACAAGATAGATTGGGGTGACATTGGAAACATTCAGACTGTAAAGTTCATAATTGACCCAGAAACGACCACGCAGGAAATACTGCTCGTCGATACGGGCAATGATATCATGGTCGATAGCGGCACGATCACATATACCGGCCTTACACCGGCTGCTACGTATGTAAATGGCGTGGCAACAACGACCTTGGCCGCAGATGTACGGCAGCACGTCGTTTGTGTGTTCACTCAGATCGACGCAGACAACTTTGAACTCGGCACTGATGGCACGAACTTCGGGCAGATAGAACTGGAAGACGTAGAAGCGTTTGACGATGCGAAGAGTGCCGACTGGGCTATGCTGGATTATCTTTCCTTGAGGAGCTACATTTGATGAGCTTCGACGAAAAGAAATACCAAAGGGACACGGCTTTGTTGTGTCTCTCATTGCTGCTGTTTTGCATGGCGGCATTGTGTATCGTTCAGTACATAAGGATGAGCTGACATGCCCACGTATTGTTTTTTCTGCCATAAGTGCGGCAATCGCATGGAGAAGTTTGCCGAAATGGCAAAGGCTCCGAAGCGGCTGAAGTGCAGCAAGTGCGGCACGATGAGCAAGCGCGACTTCAAGGCCGAGCAGGGCGGCATGGATCTGGGCGACACATGGAATCAGACCGGCGGCTTTGAGAATCAGCGCGGCGAGACAGGATCGCTGTCCCGTGCAATTCATATGGACCAGGTACAGGAACAGATGGCGATTGACAAGCAGAAGGGTGTCAGTGCTGACTGGAGACCGGACGGGCGAGGTCTTGTTCGCCCACACTTTAGTTCTAAACGCGCCCGTGACAAATGGGACCGGGCTCATGGTTTTGTATCAGAAAGTCATTATTGAAGGACAAGGACATGACTGACGAAGTGAATGCAAACACGAATGACAAGGGCAACGAGCCGATTGAAGACGAGTCGATGGCGGATGCCTTTGATTTTGTTGTACCGGACGGTAATCCGGATGACCTTTCCGAATTGAGCGACGACGATTCCGCTCGTGCTGGCGATGACGATTCCGCCGGTGACAAAGAAGGAGAGGGCGACGGGGACGACAAGCAGGCGAAGGATCAGGCGATTGATCCGAGGCTGCTTATTCGTGCAGGCAAGATGGGCTTGTCTGACGATGAAGCCGACCGGCTGTTGGGTTTGGGATCGAATGAGGCCATTGAGGGTATGCTCGACATCTTGGAGTCACGCAAACCGGCGTCTTCAGGTGGCGGGACAGGCGATGCCGAGAAAGTTGAGTTCTATGAATTCAGCGACGAGGCGATGGAAGATATCGCTCCAGAACTGGCCGAAGTCCTCAAATCCATGAACGGCTCTACGAAGAAGGCAGTAGAGCAGATGTTCGGCATGTATGAAAAGCGCATCAACGAGCTTGGTGAGCAGCTTGCCGGACGTGACAACGATGTCTTCACGGAAGCGGTCGAATCCCTCGGTAAAGAATGGGAGCCGATTTTCGGCAAAGGGGATAAGACCGATGGCAGGAGCGAACATGGCCGCAATCTTCAGCGGTTGAAAAAAGCAGTGTTTTCAGACCTCTACAGCGGGAGCGTTTCCCGCCGTGTGAAGGAGGCTGCAAGTGGCCTGTTCGCAGAACACTCTCAAAAATTAGCCAAGGACGCAGACGTTAAGAAAGCTCGTAACCGTCAAGGCCGGTTTATCGGGAAGCCCGCACAGCGCGCTATGAACGATGCGGATATGTCACCACGCCAACGTGCGGTGGCTAACGTATCGAGGATGGCGAAAGAGCGCGGCATACATCCCGAGCAGACCGAGGCCGTTGACTATAGCGAGATTCTGTAGTTGCGTCTGGCATGATCTGAAAGGATTAGCAAATGGCACTTCATGCAGATGACATCACTGATCTGGCCAATCAGACTTTGAAAGATTTGGGCAGGCTCAGACTTGTCGAGATCGCGTCTGATATCACCGAATATATTGCTGCGTCAAACTTGCTGAACAAGTATCGTGTTAAGTTTGACAACGGCACGGGCATTACATGGAACCTGCTGCAGAACGGCGATGACAACGCCCGGAACGTGGGCCTCCACAACAGGGACAACGTGAACATCAAGGACGGGACGATAACCCTGACTATCCCGTGGCGGCACACGACCTCCGGTTGTGCGTTCGACGTGCGCGAGGATGCGATGAACAGCGGCCCGGCAAAGATCGTCGATTACGTTGCGACTAAGCGGTATCAGCGGGCAATCTCATGGGTTGAGCTGATGGAGCAGAACTTCTGGCAGGGACCGTCGGGTTCGACCGACGAAGACACCCCGTTCGGCGTGTTCGGCTACTGGCTGGACTATGACGCCACGAGCGGGTTCAACGGCAGCAACGGAAACTACGGCACCATTGGCGGCAAGAGTGCTGCTACCTATACCAAGCTGAAGCATTACACGTTCAACTATACGACCGTCAGCGACACGGATCTGGTTGACAGCGTTCGTGATGCTCTGGTCTACACGGACTTCAAGCCGATGGTAAACAATGCCCCGGTAAAGGGCTATGCCAACGGGCAGAAGCGGGTTATCTACAGTGCATGGCCGCAGGTCAAGACACTGGAGAAGCTGGCACGAAGTCAGAACGACGACCTGGGCAGCGACCTTGACAAGTATCATGGTCAGGTGCGTATCGGTCGTGTTCCGGTTGAGCATGTGCCGTGGATCACAGAGAACAAGGCTACGAGTCTGCCGTTCGTCGGTATTGACTGGAGCCAGTTCCATGCGGTCTTCCGTTCCGGCTGGTGGATGAAGGAAACACCGTTCAAGGAGAAGGACGGACAGCACAACGACAGGGTAAGCCACATGGATAGTTCGTACAACTTCCAGTGCTATGACAGGCGGAAGGGCCTGTGGCTGGGCGCCAAGTCTGATCCTCTCGCTTCTTAATTGACATTTTGTTGAAAAAGGAATAACCAATGGCACAGCATGTACAGTACAGAGACCCGAGCGATACCAACGCGGCTCCCAGCCCTGCTATCTGGGCGGAGTTCGACGAGGCACCGGTTGGAGCTTGGGCGCATTATTTCGATGATTTCCTTGGGCCTTTTGACCCGACAACCGCGTGTGGTACGGTCCTCACAACGGTAAATTCAGGCACCATCAAACTCCTGAGCCCGACCAGCACGATTACAGGGCTTGGCATTCTGAATGTATCAAGCAACGGCCACAATGCACAGCACGATGGAGTGAGCAGCGTTCAGCTTGGATCTTCAGCAGTGCAGGAAGTCTGGTGCCCGATAGCCGGGCATCCGCTGCTTTTTGAAGCACGGGTCATGCTCAACGATGAGAGCGATGAGTTCTTTATCGGACTTTGCGACACTGAGACCGCGATCATCGATACCAGCGGTGATCTTGATTATGCTTCGCGGAACATGATTGGCTTCTCAACTGATGCCAACACGACCGCGAGCTACATTGAGTTCACAAGCGCAAATGCTGGTTCAGCAGATCAGCAGACTGACTGCACGGGTATTGCCAGCGTCTCGACCGAGACTGCCTTCGTGGACAACACATGGATCAAGCTTGGGTTCATGGCATACGTCCCGGCTGGCAAGGGTGCCCTGCGCGTCGTTCCGTATGTGAACGGCAAGGCGTACACCGCGATCACCGACACGGACGACATTCCCACCACTATCGGCACGGGCGACATGGCTGTTTCATTCGCCGCTCAGGTAGCCGCAACGGGTGCGAATGCCGAGCTGTATGTGGACTGGGTGCGCGTCGCCCAGAAGCGATAGACAATGACCGGGTGCGGGGGCTTCGGCCTCCGCACCTATCTTTTGATAAAAAGGGACAACATGAACAGGATTCATGACAGGAATTTGCGGACGCTGCTTGGAGTTTCAGATGCCAAGGCGACGATATCCGATGAAGCAAAATCCCGGGTTGAGCGCATGGAAGAACGCATGACACGGTTCTTCGGGCATTTTATTGAAATGCAGGCAGAGGTGCTGGTCAGTATTGTGAATGACCTCGCGGACGATAAGGTATTTATCTCTTACGAAGAACCGAAACCGGCGAAGCCAAGCCCGGAGGAGTACATCCGCAAGATGAACCGAAGGGCTGTTGAGGCGGAGCTGGAGAAGCGAGGGTTTGAACTGAACGGCAAAGAGCCCTCAGAAGAATTACGCGAACTCCTGCTGGAGTCCGTGAAAGGCAAAAGGGCCGTGGAGGCCGCAACGGAGTAGGCTATGGCTGAAAGCTCGCTTTCGATCGCTTATGCCGACTTGTCGGTAATGGTGGCCCGATATGGGCTTGACCTGAGTTATTCGGCGGATGACTGGTCAGAGCAGGAAACTGCGGATATCGACCGGGCAATTGATAAAGGCTATTCTGATTTCCTGGCCGCCCATGACTGGCGGTTCCTGAAGAAGTTCGCGACGATAACCACTACCGCGCCTTATTCCACTGGAACGATCACCCTCACCGAGGATGATGCGACTGTGACGCTGGCGGACGGGACGTGGCCTACGTGGGCTGCACAAGGAACCCTGTATTACAATGGGTACGAGTACAGCGTCTCTTCGCGTACCGACGGCTCTGATATTGAGCTGGACGCGGACTGGACCGATGACACTGTATCCGAAGCGTCGTATGAACTGCGCCGTGTGGCCTATGATTTGCCTGATGACTTCGGGCAGCCTGATTCATGGTTTACCTACTCCTCGACATACAATCGAAGTCCTTTGAATCGTATCAGTGCCGCCGACTTTCTTGCAAAGAGGTCGGGAAACACCACAACCGGATACCCCGACACTGCGGCAATCCGTGCGAAGACAGGATCCTTCGACAATACCGATGGACAGCGATTCGAGGTGTGCTTTCATCCGCTTGCTGACGCAGCCTATCAGCTTGGGTACTCCTATTACATCCTGACGGCGAAAGACCTGGATGCCACGGATAAATACCCTCTTGGCGGACAGGTTCACGGGCAGGCGATTCTTGATTGCTGCATTGCTGCAGCACGGTATTTGATGAATAACGTGCCTCTTGTTGAGTACAAGCAGAACATACGGGAGGCAATAAAGGAATCTATTTTAAGAGACGAGCAGTTGGCACCGACCGATTTGGGTTACAATGCCGACCGTTCAGACAGAAGTTTTACAAGTTGGCGGGACGAAGACAATTATTACGTGACTGTCAATGACGTTCTGCCCGATTAAAGAAAGGATTGTACTATGGGTGCGCATACCCTTCCAGAAGACTTGAGAAAAGCACAAGACCGCTTTGGTTCTGTGGATGACGGAAACGACTTGACGTTCAGTGGCGATACCACGTTCAGTGGTGCGAATACTGTCAGTGGAGTACAGACGTTCAGCGGCGCCAATACTCACAGCGGGAATGAAACGTTCACCGGGGATAATGATTTCTCCAGCGGAACACAGACGTTTGAGTGTGGCGATACCGCCCAGGCCGGTACGGCTGCCGGTCGCGGCCCGTCTCCGTTGATATGGGGCAGTTGCCCGGTCCTGCAGTACATGCTTGACCCAACAGACGGCTGTGTGTATTTTAATGATTTCCAGGGTGATTATGCACTGGCCAACAACCAGACAGCCACGGCTCTCGGTGACGGTGTCATGGGATTTACCGGAGCGACTGGTGGCTCAACTATCAGCATGTTGACCGACGACCCGAACGGGGCGCTCGTGCTGTCCACCACGACCGACAAGGAAAGTGTCGGTATCTCGTGTCTGGGCGGCAAGAACGCCGCGGGCATGTTCGTTCTCGCCAGTGGCAAGCAAGCGTGGTTCGAGGCCCGGATCAAGGTGAATCTCGTCACAAACATCTCCGACGTGTTCTGCGGGTTCGCCGAGCAGGCGCTGTTGGCCGAAGACGGCTTGATCTCCGATGATGATACGCTAACCGACAAGGACTACTTCGGGTTCCATCGCCTTGGCTCTGATGGCGATAAGATGGATACGGCATTCAACACGGCCAGCGGTGGGACATCTCCTACCACGATCAAGGCAGATGCGGTGACGCTGGTAGCCAACACGTACAAGAAGGTTGGCTTTTACTCGGACGGGACGACGATCACGCTCTACGCGGATGGTGTGGCCTTGGCCGACACCATCACGCTGGCGGCGACGGACTTCCCGGACGGCGAAGAGATGGCGTTCTACTTGGTGTTGCACTCAGATGGTGGAGCCGACGTTACCACCACGATCGACTGGGTGAGGATCGCCCGCGAATTCTAATCTATATGGGTACCGGTTGTGACCCAGCCGGTACCTGTATCTTTCTGAGGTGAGGCAACTTCAATGGCTAATGGAATAACGGTCAGACAGGCGATTGACACCGAATTGGAAGGCAAGAACGACGCCAACATGACGAACGCTGATACGATACGCTGTATCAGGCATTTGGCCGTGGGTATTGACAGTATGGGAACTCACGAAAAGCGTTTGAGCGGCGTGGAGCGCAGAGTGAAATTGCATACCCGCATATTCATCGGAGTGTGGAGCGTGACCGGCGGGCTTATTGTCGCATTTTTCAAGAAACAATTCGGATTATAGGGATACCTATGGCTGCAATCACAAAGGAGCAGGTCCAAAAACTGCGCGAACAGATGATCGCAAAGCGTGACAAGGCGCTGGCGGAATACAACAAGCTGTGCGGCTTCTTGAGTGCATTGGCCCTTTTTGACGTAGAGATCGTTGAAGAACCAGACAAAGAACCAGAAGGGGAAGGCGATCCAAGCGATGAAGAATGATGTTAGGTAGGTATTATGAACATACGCTTTCCTCTGGGTGGAGAAAATCGTAGAGGGGGGTATCCTCAAGAAGCGCCCTATACGACTCCTTACGCTGTAAATGTAAGAGGCGTAGGGCCGCTTGAACACAGAAGCAGGGGCGGTTCACGCCCGATGCTTTCCAAGTTTGTCGACAACGACTTCGGAACCCAGATCACCGCAGTAAACAAAGTCTCGTACATCGACGATTCTGGCGATCTGCAGCACGACTTGATTGTCGTTACGGACGGCAGCATAGCGGTCCTGCAGGGAGAATCAGTAACCACGACTGTCGCATACCTGACGATCGATGGCGATAAGGTCTTGCTCGATGGCGACTATGTGGTTTTTGACTCGGATCTGGCGTCGGTGAATCCCATAGGCGACGATGACACATACCAGACGGCGGAGTACCAGGGCAGGCTTCTGATAGCAAGCTCGACGCTCAAGCGGTACAATCCACTGTCCGGTGCCGTAGAAGACGTTGAAAACGCTCCCTCAAGCCAGCCGCTGGTCACGACCTACCAAAGACGGGTTGTGCTTGGCGGGGAGAGTCACCTTCTGTACTTCTCCGGCATAGGCAACATTGCGGATTGGACGGCAGCGACGCACAAGCCAAAAAACATAAAGCAGGCCGTGACGCTGACCGGCAGCAAGTACGGTGAGGTCAGCCGGACGAACAAGTGCACGATGAACTGGAAGGACAAGGTGTTTGTCTTCGGCTCGACCGACGAGCTGTGGGCGCTGTACGGCAGCCCTGTAACCGGGGAGCTGCAGAATATAAGCCATTCTGTGGGCATAATCGGCGCTGAGAGCGCATGTGTCACTCATGACGGCCTTGTGGTGTTGTTGGCCCGTGACGGGCTCTACACATGGCCGATCGGAAGCAAGGAGCCTCCTCAGAAGCTATCAGCCGAAATTGTACCGGAGGAACTGAAGGACATTGACGTTACGAGCGTTATTGTGAAGATGGCCTATGATCACAAAAGCAAGGGCGTTCATATCTTTGCGACGCCTGACGCTGCGAGTGCGGGTGAGCATTGGTGGTTTGACCTGAAGCACAAGGCTATCTGGCGAGTGACGTTCCCGAACAACAATCACCAGCCCTGGGTGGTTGCCACGCTGCCTAATTCTGGGTATTCTGACGTTGTGCTGGGGTGCAAGGACGGGTATCTCAGGAGATTCGATAACACGGCAACAACCGACGATGGAACGGCAGTCAACAGCGATATCATACTCGGCCCATTTCAAACCGGTGGAGAATATGGCCGCGATGGAGCATTGGAGAGAATGATTGCCGATTTTGCCACCAGCACTGCCGGGCTTACCTGCAGGGTTGTCAGGGGAGATGCGGCTGAGACAGTCGTGGACAATACTGTTTCAGATATCACAGGCGGGACAACAACAAACGTGTTCAGCAGTCATACATTTGCTGCCGGACACAACAAGGTTGTATATCCGAAAGCGAGGGGTGCGTGGTGTGCCATCTGGATTGATGCAGCAGGGCGGTGGGCCTACGAATCGCTGGCGATATTTATGCGGAAGCTGGGTCAGCTCAAATAGGAGAAAAGCAAGATGGCTAACATTGAACTCACAGATACCGACGATTTTCCAGCCGATACCATAGGCGGGTCGGAGAAGATCCCGGTTGCCGACGGTTCCACTGCGAAGCACATAACGCCCGATCTTCTGTCGGCGTATGTCATAGACCAGATAGAGGCGGCTGACGCGCTTGCCGACATTGGAACTGACGATAGTTTTGTCGTTTTGGAAGATGACGGCAAGCTGGAGGAATGCACGTTTGAGGTGGTGGAGGCTGCGATCAATGCCGCGATGTGGGCTGAGAGCAATGTGGCGGCACTGGCAGATGCAGATGCGATTATCGTGCGTGACGGTGGTGTTGCTGGCACGGACGGCACGGCAACTCTGAGCACTCTTGCCACATACATGCTTGCCGAACTTGAGCCGAGCATACTTGACATATCCGACAAAGACGCGAGCTCGACCCCAGCAGATGCACATCTTGTGCTGACCGTCAACGGCACTACGCCGAAGAAGACGACGTGGGCGGAACTCAGGGCTTCTGTGCTTGGCGGTTTCGACACGTACATGAATGCCTTGGATGCAGTGACAAGCACGAACGATGCTGACGTGCTGTACTGCACTCAAAGCGGGACCGAGAAGAAGATAACACTGTCTGATATTACAGATCACATTGATTATCCGATCAACGGCTCCGGTGCGGCAGGATATCTGGCCGACTGGTCTGATGCGGACACGCTGCAGAACACCTATGCGATGGTGACTTCTTTTGCTGCCGGGTCCAACGCCGAGGTTGCAACGTCGAAGGCCATTCGTGACGAGATGGATGATATTATTTATGATGCGACGGCTATGGGTGCGGCTTTGGCCGATGCCGATACGTTCCTGATGAACGACGGAGATACGGCGACGACGCAGAAGAAGGCCACTCTAACGCAGCTCAACACATGGATAAACACGCATTACGCGGTGGAGCTTGAGTCTCTTACTGCAGCAGAGGTAACTCAGTTGCAGGCCATAGGAACAACGACTATCAGCGCAGCGCAGTGGGGCTATCTGGGCGGTGCTTCTCAGGCCGCTCATATTGCTGATCCGGCTGCTACCGCCACCGATCCCGATGCCATAACCGCAGGCGACCCAACGCTTGACGCAAGCGATATTACGGACAGTACAGGCGGGACACCGAGCGGAACGCACACGCTTGTTGACGTGGCAACAGATACGTGGGACAATGAAAAGGCTGACGTAGAAAATAACTTCGCGACCATTGCTGCGGAATACAACGGCTTGAAGGATGATGTCGAAGCCAACGAAGCCGAACTTGAGAAATTGATTGACGACGTGACCAGCATACGGACGCAGCTTGTGGCGTTAATTGATGACGTACAGGCCAACAATGCAGCTATTGACTCGATAAACGCTGCACAAGCCGGATTCGGCGTAACAGCTTCATCGTAAGGAACATGATGGAACAGAAAAAGATGGTGACAAGAAATTGCTTGGTGCCTAATGGTAGCAATCCGACAAAAGCGCAGATCAAGAATCACCTGAGGAGGATCATAGAGGAAACGCATCGGCACCACAAAGACAAGCCCGGGCATTATAGGATCAATGTGCTCCACGGTGGCGCAATGAGCCAGTTCTCGAAAGAGGAGTTGGAAGAGATGGGCGTCACTGTAAGGGCGATGCCAAACATGAGGGGTGAGAGATGGACAAAATAGCGATTGATGACTATATCAGCGATTTGACTATCGACGACGAATCGCCGGTAAATCAGGCCGATTGTCAAACAAGTCAATACCTGTATTTTATAGCGCCATCGCCGCAGCTGTTGAACTGGCTGATTGCAAGGGGATGGTCGCCCATATCATGGTACTTGACGGACCCAACGGCGATTACTGACTATGCCTATCTTGCGAAGGTCATGTTTGACGAGGGGGCCGTGCTTCAGGTTCTCATAAATGAGTTCACAGACGCATACAATGCAGGTCGGACGATCAACGATGATCGGTACGATGAAATCATTGCCTTGCTGGCCGTGGTCGTTGACAAGACCGAGGACGAACTGAATTCCATAGAGGACGACGAGGACACCTTTGAGGCTTTGGTTGATGCGGTCATTACGAACCTGTCAACAGAGTACACGACGCACAACACAGACGTAAGCGGGTCTCTCGATGACTGGGCCGACTCAGAGCGCACACGGATAGACGATGCGTTTGAAGCAGACCTTGCGGCACAGACGCAGCAGTTGATTGACCGGGGAATGTATAACTCGACTACCCTGAACTCTATCACGACCGGCAACACAACGGGCATGGCCAATGCTGATTCTGAGCTTGAGGACAAGATCACGCAGCGGCAGCTTGAACTCAAGGAGCGGCTGTACGACAAGCAGGTTGATATCCGCATGAAGTTCCTCGAAGCCCGGAACAGGCTGATCGACATTCTGCACAAGCAGGGCAGCTACCGCACGGAGGTCCGCAACAAGGTTGTCGAAGTGGTCACGCGGTTTGCCGAGAGCAGGACCGATGACTATCCGAGCTTCCTTGAGCCGTTGAATGCGCTGCTGAACGTCGCTGTCTCGCAGAAGTCACAGGGATGGACATAAATGATACGAGGCGGGGCAAACAAGAATAAGGGAATACTTGACCTTGGGGCTGCGCGTGGCGCGGCAATAGACATGCAGGGCGGACTCCAGCTTGACCAGATGCCGAATTACCCCGGAGATCCGATGAACGTATCCGGTGGTGGTGATGGATGGAACTTCACTCAGGACGGATTCAAGGGCAAGACGATGGTTGCCCAGTTTGTTCTGGTGACAGAATATGCCGATTACCTGCTGTGTTCATTTCAAACCGAGAAGGTGTATGTTGCCAAGCCGCCGACCTTGAGGATCAGCTACTACACGGCAGCGACATATGACGGCAAGGACTTTACCCAGCAAGACGTGAACGAGATGCTTGTCGAGGATGCGGTGGGGTCGGAATCTGACGAGACATGGCTGGTGACGCCTGACTATGTGGCCGGTGATCTTATTACTGCCATAAACTTTCAGGATGTGATTCAGATAGCCGGGCCAGAGACGTACTGGCAGGAGATCAACAGTTGCCGGTCTTGGGCGGTTGAGTCATAATGGCTATCGATGATACACCGGGGCGCACTCCTTTGGGTGCCTTTTATCGTTCTCCGATGGGGGCTCTGAGCAAACAGGGCCAAGGAGGCGTATTGGTGTTGATGATCGGAACATCAGAAAGGCGGGAAGACGCTGGAGACACCTACCCCATTAGCGCCAACTGGGCAGCAAATTATGCCGCTCTGACTACTGCCCATGCTCAGGGCAGCGACAACGTCGTTGTCACGGTTGGTCTCAAGCGTGGCGGCGCTCTCAATAATGCCAGCGGAAACTTCTACACGACAGGCACTTCAATGCTCGTTCCGGCGGGCTTCAGCTATCCCGATTACATCGTGACGGCAGAGCATACCGTCACTCCTAACGTACACGCTGGCAACATCACCAGCACTTTGTCTCTCGCAGAGATTCAGTCATGGTACGACATTGGCAAGGCTACGCTGGGCAGCAAGCCAAGCGAAATATATGTGCTGTTTCAGAACGATGGAAGGCTAAAAAGCACCGCTCCACCGATTCCGTATGACAACACCGATCATTCTTCGTATGCTCATATTGAAAACATGAACGAGGCTGTAAACGGAACGTATTTTCATATTTTCCTTACCGACTATTGGGCCGCGTACAACTCTTTCAGGACTTGGTGTGCAACAGAAGGAATTACCCTCTGGGAGCATTTCGGCATCCATGGCACTTTCGGCGTACAGGTTACTGGCGGTGGCGCAACCGTTGGCAAGTACAACACCAATGCCCCTTACGCCTTTCACAACGCATGGCCATTCTACGCAGCGGCAGCACTCGATTTGTTTTACGCATAAAGGATAACTCATGCCTATAGTATCAGGAAAAGATAAGCGACTCACCCCGGTAAGCGGCGGTTCCTTCGGGGGGTTCTCCTCTATTCTCTCCGGCGATCAAGCGATGGCCCGGCAGCGCGAGGCGCAACGCTTTCAATCACGTCACGAACCAAAGAGCAAAATAGTTCGATATGGAGAACCCGAAGAGAAAAGGCTTGCGAGAGAGGAGCAAGAGAGAAGAGCTGCGATAGATATAGAAGAGTCAGACCTGTCATACAGAATGGGGCGGCGGCAGGAACTTCAAGGTGATATGCCCGACGAGGTTTTAGAGCGCCAGAAGGAAATGTATCGGATGAAAACCGATACGGAGAAGCAGCGCATGAAAGAGCGTCGCTCGACATTTGAGTCCGGAGTAAAACAGATCGAGGATGCCTATGAAGCGGGGAAAATCAACGAACAGCAGCGCAATAAGGCGATGAAGGATTGGAGCGATAAACACTCTGACGTTTCCGGTCCGTGGTTCGCGGAAGCCGAGAAAGAAGATAATCAACCGATGGTTGATATTGGCGGTGGCGAAAAGGTTCCGGCATTGCTGGACAGCCAAGGCAGACCCGACCCCGGCAAAACAACACTGGAGTGGAACAAGCAGCAGGAAGCCAAGCAGGCGCTGCAAGAAAAAAAGGAGTCTGCCGCTTGGAAAATGGCGATTGAGGCAACGAAAGACGCGGACACGGGCCTGCCGAATATAGACGAAGCGCAAAAGATTGTTGATAGAATAATGGGCGCTCAAGGCCAACCGTCTGCCGGGGAGCCGCCGAAAAAGGGCTTTCTCGAAACGACTGCGGACTTCCTGCTGGGCCAAGGCGCAACCGAGAGCATCAAGCAAGACCTTGCCAGCGCCAGCCAGCAGCAGCCCGCTCCCGAGGTATCGGCAACACCGGTAGAGCCGGAGCAGCCCCCTATGGGCGAGGGCGTTCCAGGTGGTCCGCCAGAACAGCCGTCAAAATACAGTGTAGCGATAGAGGATATGATCAAGAATCTAGAGTCTACCGGGAGAGAGATTAACCCTGACTACGTGAACAAAATCAGGGAAGCCGTTGCTCGGTTTGACGCCATACCATCGGGGCCGGAAAACGACGTGAAACGCATGAAGGCCAGGAGAACGATCCAGGGATACATTGATAACCTTGAAGAGCTGTCAAGGGGTGGCAAGCGCAACGAAAAACCTCTAAACTTGGGTATATAGACGTGACCGAATTGCTATCCCCTCAAAAGGAAACAGCGACTAAGCCGTTTGACCAGAAGCGGCTCGACGACATATCTAAAGTGGCCACCGAGATTGTTGCCGCAAACGAAGACCCTGACGAACTGATCTCTATGAAAACCGAGCTTGGCGAGTGGGGCGATACCGATGTGGATGCGTTCAACCGTCAATACAAGCAGTCTATTGACGAGATGGACCGGAGAATCGGCATTTACAAGCGAATGCTTGCGGCTACGGCAAGTGGCGAGAATCCTTTGGAGCTGGCCCGGTTCAAGCGTGACATGGGCGAATGGGACGAACGCGACTACCGAGACTACAAGGACATGCTGTATAACGACACTGGGGCCATCAGGAAGTCTGCTGCCGCTATCGGCAAAACGAGAAAGGCCGGAAAGACCGAGATAGATCCGAATAAGTTTGACCTTGAGACATCGCGCAATCTGAAATCCGTGTTTATGGGCGAGAACCCAGCGATGCAGATTCCAGACGATATGACGATCAAGATCAAGCTCCCGGGCAAGACGTTCAACATTCCTCCGCGTCACTTGTGGGGGCAAATGGGCGAGATTGACATGGGCGAGACGCTTGCCGGTACGTCGATCCCAGAAAAGATTCCCGGGTTTGGAGTAGGATGGAAGGCTGCCGAGCTGTACGATATCCGCAAGCGGTCGAATCGCATAAAGGATGCACAAGAGGCTGGAGAGGATATTCTGTCAGAGAAATACGCTGATGACATGGAATTCCTGCACAACCTGTGGATCGTCGATCAGTACAGGCAGGCCCGCGGACAGACATGGGGCGGCATGGCCGTTGACGTTATGACGGATATGCCTGCGTTTGTCACAGAGTTCTTTGCTTCCGGCGGACTGGCAAGCGGGGCGAAAGCCGGGGCGCAGAAGATGCTTGCCGGGCTGGGCAAGGGGCTGGCTGCTAAGGCCGTGCGTGGCGGCGTTGGTTTGGCTGCAAGCGCAGCGGCACGTACAGCAACAGTCGGCATTCCGAGGGTAGCCGCAGGCTATCTTGAGAGAACAAACCCGAAGGCCGTCTTCGACGATGCCTATAATGCGAGAATCGAAGAATCCAAGGAGACTCCTGTTTCCGCGCTTTACAAGGCCGTTGGAGACACCTTCATCGAATACCTGTCTGAAGAATCGGGCGAGGTGATGGGCAAGCTTGGCGGTCAGGCGGTTCAGAAACTCGCATCGAAATCTCCCAAGTTCGCAAAGATTGTAGGCGCAATGAAGAGCGAATGGCTGAAGATACCCGGCAGAACCGGCAAATGGGCCAACAGGCTGAATGAGCTTGGCTGGAATGGTATGCTTATGGAGATGGGCGAAGAGCGCCTTGGCTCTGCATTGAGGAATGTAACCGGCGTTTCAGATGAGGATATAATCCCAGAAGGCAAGCAACTTCTGGCAGAAGCGGTCTCATTCGGCGTGATGGGTGCTGGATATGCGGCAGCAGGTGCCGCTACAGAGCGTGTTTCCCGCCGCGAGTTTGCGAAACGAATGGGTCTGCCCAAAGGGCCGCTTCCAGAGCAATATAGGACGGCTGAGTCCCGCGCAAAGGCACTTCAGGAGCTATCGGCGCAGCAGCAGGCCGTAGAAGCCCCACAGGAGGCCCAAAAAGAGCCTCTGAGCGAGGTAACAGAAGAAAGTGCCCCATTACCCATCCCGACAGAGATAGAGGCCGCAGATACCGAAAAACAGGGGGTTGCGGATATTCCCAAAGAGAAAAAGAAGACTATAGACCTTGCCAAGAAATATGATTTTGAGGTTGACGAAGAGGGAACGATAACCGCTTATCACGGAACGGACAGAATGATAGAGGGTGCGTTTCGGATAGACGCAACGAGCGGTGCTTTTTTTAGTAGCGATATTGAAGATGCGAGAGGCTATGCGGAAGATGCCGTAAAGAGACAAACCGAACCATACGAAAAGCCAGACTACTCAGATATCAGAATATACAGGGTAAAGATAAAACCAAGCCAGTTGGCAGAAGTTGAATATGACGAAGAAGGCCTTGGCTTTGTTGATGATGAAAAATACACAGAAGGATATGACGCAGTAATAACAGCGCAAGCAGCAGGCGACATAGAGGTCGTAAATGAAGACATAATAGACTCCGTTGAGATGTTAGAGGGGAAGGAAGCAGAAAAAGAGTTGCCGTCTGAGGAAAAGCGTGGCACAATAATGGTGGAGAGGCGGCAGGACTTAGAGTTGAGATCTCGGGTAGAGGCTTTGTCGCCGGAGAATCGGGGCGGGTTGGTTGCTGAGATTGCGAATCTGCCTGACGATGTAAGGGCTGAACGAATTGATCAGCTTCTTCATCAGGTTTACGAATCTCAGATGGACGTTGTTACCGGCCTCCCAACGAGGATCGCATGGCAGGCCCTTGAGAACGAAGGAGGCTTGAAGGGCCAGAAGGCCGCGATGGACGTAGTTGGGCTCGGGGCGGTAAATGACCGTCTGGCCTACGAAGGCGGAGACGCTCTCTTAAAAGGCGTGGCAGAGGTACTCAAGGCCGAGGGCTTGGATGTCGCCCGATGGGGCGGAGACGAGCTGATGGCTCACGAGGTGTCCGGCAAGGACTTTACTGAAGTTCTTGATAGGGTCAACAAAGACCTCAAGAACATGGCATTCAGGTTCATTGACAAAAGCGGCGAGCTGAGAACCTTTCAGGGGGCTCACTTAGTTTATGATACAGGGGCCACCACCGGTGAAGCCGCTAACAAGATGGAGGAGGCAAAACGTGTCGCAACAGAACAAAAAATTAGACCGGCCAAGGGAGAACTCCCTGGGTTCCTGGTTGATGTCGATGCGGAAAGAGGGGATAGACTTCAGGGGCGGGACGTTCGAGATAAGGGACAAGAACGGGAAGCTCCTGTCGAGCGTGAAGGTGCCGGAGAAGAAGTAGCCCCGCTCTCCGCCGAACAACAGAGCCTTGTCACGGCCAACATCGGCTTGGTGGACAAATACGCCAAGCGGTACGGCAAGAAGTTCGGAATCAAGCCAGATGAACTGACCGGTCCCGCGTTTGACGGGCTTCAAAAAGCAGCCGAAAAATACAATCCGGACAAAGGACCGTTCGAGAGGTTCGCCAACAAATGGATTAAAGAGCACCTGAAGAGCGTCACCAGCAAGCAGGCGGCGGAGCGCAAGAAGCAAGTCCCCATTGCCGAGGCCGAGCAGGTTGAAGCTCCCGAAGTCGAGGGCATGGAGCAGGACGAGCGGGATGTTATGCGTCAGGCCGTCAATGCCTTAGCAGAGGAAGATCAGCCCTATGTTGACGTGATTATGGGCGACAGAACTCAGGTTGATCTATCAAAAGAGCTTGGCGTTTCCGCTGAAACAGTCAGAAAGCAGCTTGACCGAATCCAAGAGAAGCTGAAGCGGATTTTCCTTGAGATGGCCACGCCAGCCGCAAAGCAGGCATACAGCCGCATGACACGCGACCAGTTCCGCGAAAACGTCAAAGACGTGTTTGACTATACCGACGAAGAGACAGATGCGAACATCGCCATTGCCGACGCTGTGGTGGAGCGGCTTGTCAAAGACGGTCATTTTGAGAGCGCAGATGACGCCTACGACAGCCTAATCCAAGAAGTGAAGCGCGGCACGAAGCGTGGAGAACGGGCGGGAATCAAGTTTCTTGAAAATGGTAAGGCTGTTATTCGGGCTGGCAGGGCTGCCGACGCAAGCAGTTTTGTTCACGAATTTGCCCACATGATGCGCCGAATCGCCAGCCAGTATTACCCTGCCGACATGAAGGCCATTGAGCAGTGGGCCGGTGTCAAGGAATCGAAGTGGACGGGCAAGACCGAAGAGCGGTTTGCCAATGCGTTTGAGAAGTACCTGCGCGAGGGCGTGGCGCCAACGAAGAAGCTGCAGGCTGTGTTCGCCCGATTCAAGGAATGGCTGACCGATATCTACAAGAAGCTCACGGGGTTGCCGATCAACGTCCGCCTGAACGACGATGTGAGGGCGTTCTTCGACAAGATGCTTGGCGGCACAAAAGCCAAGGCAAAGCCATCCCCAATAGGAAAGGTCAGCTACCCGATAACGCATTATCTTGAGAAAATAGCCGGTGGCTTGCCCGGGAAGAACCAGGCAGAAGCGGCAGGTATCGACCTTCAGGAGATAAAGGAAAGCGCGCCCACCCTTTGGAGGAGACTTCCCCAAGACGGCGGTGGATGGGATGTTATTGCCCAAAACCTTGAGTCGAGCCCAGAAGTAGACTTCACTATAGGCTCCAAGACTGACGCGCAAGCACTGTACGATGCTTTAATGGACGAGCATAGGATAGGGTCATCAGGCGCCAAATTCGCGCTCAAAGGCGAAATTACTACCGCCGAAGCCGACGAGATGTTCGCGCAGTGGCTGAATGAAATGCAGGAAGAAGACATAGACGATCTTTCTCAGGATGAGCTGCGATCGGCCGGCAAGAGGCTGGGCCTCAGGCTCACCGGGCTGTCCAAAGACGCTATGATAAAGAAGATCAAGGAGGCCGTCGAGGCAAGGAGGCCGGGCAAGGCTGTAACCAAAGAAGAAACGGCCCAGTTCAAGGGCAGGGAAAAGATTGATCTAACCAAGACTCAGTTATACAAGATGCTGGCAATAGCAAAAAACAAGGCATGGAAGGCAGGAAAGGCCGAGATGCAGGAGCTGAAGAAGCAACTGTTTGACTATGCGAGGGAGAACCTGCCTGCTGGAGTACGCGAAAAGGCGATGGCGGCGATCAAGAATGCCACAACCGAACAGGGCTTCGTCAAGGCCATTGAGCGCATAGACGTGATTGCCGCACAGAAAGAGCATTCGGACGCTATCGCTGGTGTGAAGAAGGCTCTGGACAAGGCCAAGAAGTTCTCCTCTGGCGGTGACGCATTCAAGAAGATGTTTCCGCACCTGCGCGACGAGATGACGGCATTTGTTGAGGGCATCGATTTCAAGAAGCGGGCCAAGGGACTGAAGAACGTCATTGAGTACCTGCAGACCGAAAACAAGGAGATGGAAACGCCGGACGAGTTGGCGCGGTACGTCGAGCAAGGTGCGGAATTGATAGGCAAGCGCAATATCTACGACATGAGCGTCGAAGAGTTGCAGCAGGTTGCCGACACGATTAACTATCTGATTCAGGCCCAGAAGGGTCTTGCCGAAAACATCCACATGGAACGTCTTGGCAAGCGCGCAAACGTCAAAGATACGATCATCGAAAGAGTTGGCAAACCCCAAGAAGACCCAAGCGGCAAGCGTGTTGTCGAAAAGGAAGGGCCGATCGGTAAGGCATGGAACCGCATAGGATACAACATCGAGGCCTTTACTGTGAGGTTCGACAAGGGAGATAACGGGCCGGTGCAGCAGTTCTTCAGCGACCAAATCAACAATGCCAGGGCAAAGATGAGTCGGGTTGGCAAATCGTTCTGGGCGGCATACAAGAAGCGTGTTGGAGACATGAAGATCCCCGAAACATGGTCGCACCTGCTTGGCGGAAAAACCGCAACAGAGAAGTTCGACTTTGCCAACGACAAGAACGTCAACTTGACCAAGGGACAGAAACTGTACCTGTATCTTCTCGGCCAGGACGCCGAAGGCCTGAACGCATTGCTGACCAGTGGCGGGTTTGTCTATAACGACTATAGCGCACGGAAGGGCGATCAGGACATTCGCTCACGGGCGCTTACCGAGGATGATCTGGCTGCAATCAGAAAGTCAATGAGCGACGAGGAGATGAAGGTCGCCAATGCCATCCAGGACACGATGAACGGCGAGATCAAGAATGCCATCAATGAAGCCACGCTTGAGCGGTACGGCTTTGAGATGGCGCGGAAAGAAAACTATATGCGGATATTCCGCTATTCGGATGAGATCAAGAAGAGCATCAGTGACCAGCTTATGGTCCAGCAGAAGATCGACCCGTTGGAGAACGCGGGTTTCCTGCAGGAACGTGTGGGCAGCAGAGCCAAACTGATTATCCCAGATGTGTTTCAGGTGTTCGACAACCACATAAACGAATCCGCAGCACTGTCGGCCTACTTGTCGCCCATGCGAAACATGTACTCGATACTCAAAGACCCAGAAGTGCGGGCATCTATCCAGTCGCGGTTCGGCAATGATGCGTTCCGCGTGTTTGAAGGCATGATGGATCGTCTGCGGGGTTCAATCAAGAAGAACCCGGATGAGGGCATCTTTGCGAGACTGCGAGGCAACTACACGATCAGTACGCTGTCGCTGAGGCCGTCAACGTGGGTGGCGCAAACACTGTCTTACCCTTCTGCCGCAACCGAGGTTGGCGAAATATACCTGCTTAAAGCGCTGAGCGGCAAGGAGTTAAGCAGCGCCAATCGGAAGATCATCGATGAGATCGTTGGCCAGTCTGAAATTCTGAGCGACAGGTGGGCCGAGATGAAGTTTGACCGTGACCTGGGCGCTCTGTCTGCAGCGCGAGATTTGTCGCCCATACTGACTGGCAAGCGGGCACTGCGGAACAAGCTGGGATATTTCATCAGCAGATTCGATCAGGCAACCGTAGAGAGAATCGTTCTGGCTTCGCACTTGTCAACAGAAGCAAAGGGCGGGACGCTTCAGAATGCGGTGGCGTTGGCTGAGAAAGCCGTCAGGCGCACACAGCCGACCTTCGACGTTGAGACACGGACGCAACTTGGCGGATCTAAGTCTGAGCTGATCCGGTATCTGACAATGTTCAGATCATACATGGACAAGGCTCTGGTGAATATGAACATCCAGTATCACAAGAAGGGCACGATTGCCAGTCCTGAATTCGCCCGCGCAGCCGGGTATGTTCTGATGATGGGGGCGCTGGCGAACACCGCACGACTCGCGCTGTATGGATTGATTCGCGGCAAGGGCGACGACAAGGAGCCCGAGGATTACTTGAAAGATGCGCTGATGAATCTCGCCGGGTATCTGCCGCTTGGCGGCGATATGTTCAAGGCCGTGGTATCCGACTACCACGACCAGGACGCCATGAACGCCCCGGTGTTCGATGCAGTAAAAGATGCTACCGACACCTTCCGGCTACTTGGGGAAAGCATTGTTGCTCTTGTGAATGACGAAGAGTATTCCAAGAGAACCGGCAAGCACAAGAAGGGCGACTCCAAGGCATGGGCTAAGTTCGAGCAGGCGCTGAATAAGTCTTTCAAGGCATCGAGGCTGACCGGCATTCCAATAGAGGGCGCAACGCAGTTCCTGAAGGACGTGAGGGATGTTGTCAGAAACGCAGTGGGCAAAGAACGTGCGGACTACATGATGTCTTCAGAAGAAGACCGCAAGTACCTGTACGAGAAGGCGCTGGAAAATGCGAAGTGGAATGATGGGCCGCTGTCATATCAGGACAGGCTGACGCCCCGACAGGTCAAACAATACGAGACGGCCAAGCAGAACCATGCAGGCAGGAAGATCAAGATCCTGACAGACGAGGAGCCGGTGCTTGACCGTGAATACCGCAAGGAATGGGGCTCCAAGGCCGACGAGAAGTTCGAGGAGCGCAAAGAGGCATGGCAGAAGTCACGAGAGAAGGCGATGGAGGAACTCAAGGGCTACTCGAAAGAGGACATGGTTGACGCCTTTCAGAAATACTGGACACGCTCAAAAGAAGAAGGCGGGGCAGGCTACAAGCGGAAGGATGCCTATCGCAGCCGTCTGCGCCGTTTGCGGGAACTCGTAAAGCAATGGCCGTCGCAATAAAATGTCCGCAGCGTGACGTTGAGTTCGTGCAGAAAAAGGACGAATGGAAATGCCCGAAATGCGAATATACGGTCACAGACCGGCAGATGCAGATGTTCAAGCGGCTTGCAGATAGAAAAGATAAGAAGAGGATGCGATGAATGCCTATAACAAGGAGAACGTAGTGGAGACACGGGAAATACTCGGCTGGGGCTTTCTTGCCCTGCTTGCCCTGCTGATGTTCGTGCTGTTCCTCGTCGGCTGCAACGGGCAGAGCGTCAAGCCGTCGAACGAGCTGGAAACGGCGGTCAAGGCGTCGATGGAAAACCAGCAGGAAATGCGAGAAGAAATTGACACGCTGAACGGCGACCTGATCAAGTACCAGCAATCGTTCGCCGAGTTCAAGACGACGATTATGACGACGATCAATCAAAGGTTTGAGACTCTTCAGGGGAGTACAAAGACAGGCGATGTGGAGGGTGGCGTGAAAACCAGCCACGATACAAATTCTATCTGGTATGGCATCGGGCTTGTCGTGGTGGTTCTCATATTTGCGTTGATAGTTATTTGGGGTGCGGCCAGGATGTTGAAGGCCGCAGTTGCAAAGATTCTTTAGATAGGAGCGTGACATGCCTGAGAAGAAGGCGAAGAGTAAGATCATGGAATTGCTGACCAGTATTTACAGCGGCACCGAGAACGCGCTGAGGGGACTGGTGAGTAAGCGGATGTATGTGATTGCCGCATTGGTGTACCTGGCGGTCAGTGAACTCGATCAGGTCAAGTTCGCAAGCATCTGCGCGGTTGCCTGCGTCTACATTTGGAGCGAGACGAAGAAAAAAGACTGACGGCCACACCGTCGGTCATACCGGCGGGTTCGGAGATCTTGTCCGCTCTGAACCCGCCTTTTTTCCCGCATAACACGCTAACTCACAGCAGTTTGTGTCGGCGCTACAATATTCTTTAGAATTTCCCTTGACATTCTACCAATCATGTTGCATACTCCCGGCATGAAACGGACAAGAAAGGGAAGGGCCAAAATGAGCCTCAAAGAACTGAAAGAAAACATTGAAGCTGACTTCGCCAAAAACGAGGCCGAGTTGAAACGCGAACACGCGCAGCGAGGCATACTGGACTTGTTCCCGCCGGTGCGAATGGCGCTGAAGCTCGAACGAATGGAGGCCAAGATAGACCTGTTGTTCAACTACCTGATCAGCAAGGAAAGCAATGATGGAAAAGATTGACTTTTCCAAGGACAAGCTCAAGGCGCGAAGGGAGAAGCTTGGCCTGACGATCAACAATGTTGTGGGGCTTCTGTGGGACATGGGACATACCAAGGCGTCGCCACAACTTCTGCATAACTACGAGTCGGGCAAGCACGTTCCCGGCATGGAGTACGCGCTTTCTTTGGCGGCTATCTACAAGTGTAGCGTTCGAGATTTCGCGGACAAGAAGGGGAAATAAGCATGTTTGTGACTATAGACGAACATGTGGCTGATATTATTGGTGTACGACACGACAAAGATTGCCCGTATCCTATTATTGGAAGAAACAATTTTACCCATTGTTGTCGATGTGGGAAGTCATTTTCTGAAGTAAAGCAGTGTGCGCAAGATTTTCAGCATTGCGTAACCTGTCGTCTTGAATGGGATGTTGAGTATAAAGCATCAAGTCCTGCGCCGCCATATTCAAAATGCATCGAAAATGCGTTTCAAGCAGCAACGGCATTTGGACTGTTTGACGATAAAGCAATTTTAGCCAAAAAAGATCGCTTGTGGAGAATTGAAATCCCATCAAAAAATTATCTTGTTGCGGAAAGCGACAAATTACCAATGGCAATATGTTGTGCTATTATGGTTCTAAATAGAGATAAAAATATCTGTCGTTTCATTCACGATTTCGCGGACAAGAAAAAGGGCGAACGATGATATTTCTGCTGTTTGATACCGACAAAAAAATATGTGATGCGTGGCATGAACGATTGCACATGAACTCACATGTGGAAATTGCACAACTCGACTTAGATCGCGCTCTTGATTCCTGTCGTGGCGATATTCTTGTGACCCCCGGCAATAGCTTTGGAATAATGGACGGCGGATTTGATTATGCTGTTCGGGAATGTTTTGGGGAAGCAATCCAAATGCGTGTTCAGCGCAAAATAATTGCTGAATACTGCGGGGAGCAGCCGGTTGGTGCATCGTTCTTAGTTCAGACGGGTAGACCCTATCCGGCTTTTCTGGCATACACACCAACAATGCGAAGACCGAAAGAGATAGATGCCGAGGTCGTTTACAACGCCACCAGGGCGGCAATAATAGCCTGCCACAACGGTTGGCAGAGTGACAATATGGGCGATGACGGGCCAATGGTGCTGATCCCAGGCATGGGAACAGGCTATGGGAAGGTCAGTCCGAAAGTTGCGGCAGAAATGATGGGTGCTGCCATTGACGGCTATTTGGATGCCCCAAAAGAAATTGATGAGTTAGATTGGGAGCGTGGATATTCAATTGATCAACACATAAGCGACAAGAAGGAGAGCGAGTAATGGAGCGGAAGGTTGAGTCGCTTGCTGATTTGAGGTGGCTGGTAGAAAGGCGCAAGTCAGTGGTTGTTCCCGGTTGTTGCCCTTGGAACAAGCCGAAACCCGCTGCATTTATGATCCAGTTGTCCGGAGAGATTCTTTGGCGACTATTCAGTCGCGGTATGTATCGTTACGACAAGAAGGAGAGCAAATAATGGCGGATAACAAAGACAAGGATATCGGCGCAATCTGGATTATGAAAAGCCGTGCCGGGAACGAGTATCTGAGCATGACCATCGAGATAGAAGGTCGCAAGAGATATTTCGTGGCCTTTACAAACAACAAAACCAAGGACACGCACCCCGACTACCGCATATTCCCTTCGGACCCGACAATAAAGACCACGCCGAAGTCAGCGCCTAAGCCCAAAAGCGCTGAGCCGCAGACAAGTGAGCCCTCTGACGAATTTCCTTTTTAATGGAGCTGACTATGGCCGATGAACCGATTGTAGTTGACGTGGCACCGAATAGCCCTGCGTGGCTGGAGGCTCGGCGCAAAAGCCTGGGCGCAAGTGATGCGCCTAGTGCGCTCGGATTTTCTAATTGGCGAAGCGCACGGGATGTGGCCCTTGATAAGTGGAACGAGGCTGGTGAGCAGGAAATGACACCTGCCATGCACCGGGGGCATGTGCTTGAACCGGCTATCTTGGATGCTTATAGGCAGAGCGCAAAGGTGGGGATCGGTGATTCACTGATGCTTCGGCATGGGAAATACGAGTGGATGACGGCCACCCCAGACGGGTTTACCTCCTCTCCGTTTGAAGAACCACGGACGCTGGTAGAGGCCAAATCTGCCAGCATCTATTACGTTGACGAATGGGGAGAGGACGGAAGCGACGAGATCCCCGAAGTCTATGACATACAGGTGCGACACGCAATGGCTGTTGCCAACGCCGAAAGCGTGGACGTTCCGGTAGTGTTCGCAGACGAGCAAATTTTCTCTGTCTTGGTGGCCGTAATGGAAGGTGGGGTGCCGCTTGATCTGGTGACGAGCCTCATCCGCAACAACCTTGACTTCAGGGTCTACACGATCAAGCGCAACATGGAGATCGAGGCGTCTTTGATTGAGGCCGAAAAAGAGTTCTGGGAAACATACATTGTCCCTCACGTTCTACCTCCAGACCTGATGACACACCAGACAAAGCCTGAGACCATTCGTAAGGCCACAGAGGCCGAGGCAAAGCACCTGTCGGTTGCCAAGAAACACTGGCTGGCGTTGGAGCGGGCGAAGGCCAGGGTCGAGAAAAAGAAGCATGACCTGCAGCGACTGATCGGCACTGACGAGGGCATTGACGCCGGTGACGGCGAGAAGGTGACGTGGAAGACTAAGGAGGCGACGCGCACGGACTGGAAGGCTGTTGCGATGCAGCTGAAGGCCCTTTTCTCTGAGGACGACCACAGCTGGACCAGAAAGGTCAATGACATTATCGACGAAAACACGAACACAAAGGCCAGCCGCACTTTTCTGTGGCCTTGGAAACTTTGGAAAAGGGAGCTGTAAATTGAACGAAGACAATGCAATGATTGAGACGGAAGTTATTGGAACCAGTGACGCGCTGGAAGCGATCAATCGGGCGGAGGTTGATATTCAAATCCAAACCGCAAGAAAATTCCCCCGCAGCATGAAGCGGGCGAGGGAGAAAATCCTTGAGATTGCTACACTTGACCCCAAGACCGCAGAGGCATGTTTCTATGCGCTTCCCCGTGACGGCAAGGTCATTGAAGGACCGTCTGTGCGGATGGCTGAGATCATAGCCGCTTCCTACGGGAATCTCAGGGCGGCTGCAAGGGTGATCGGCTATGACGAGACGAGCGTGATCTGCCAAGGCGTATGCCACGACCTTGAGAACAACGTGGCGACCAGCGTTGAGGTGCGTCGCAGGATCACAACAAAGAGCGGTAGGCGCTATTCGGACGATATGGTCAATACGACCAGCAACGCCGGGTGCGCCATTGCCTTCCGCAATGCTATCTTCAAAGTCGTTCCGAGCGCGATCTTCAAGGACGTTGTTGAGCAGGTCAAGAAGGTCGGCATGGGCGACGAACGCACGATTGCCGAGAAGAGAAAGGCCGCGCTGGCATGGTTTGACGCCCGGGGATACAAGCAGAAGCAGCTATTCGCCATGCTGAACTCGCTTGAGGACAATCCCTCCGAGGTCAAGGCCGCTGAAGAGCTGACAATCGACCATCTGATAATCTTGCGTGGCGTGGTGAATGCCGTGAACGAGGAGACGACCACGCTGGAAGAGGTGTTTGGCAACGTCCCGGCTGGCCCTACGGACAAGCAGAAAGACCTGAAGGGCAAGCTGGACAAGGTTCGTAAGGAAACGAAGGCTGCTGAGACGCCCGAAACGGCCATTCTACGGGAGGATGACGATTCGGATAGCCCAGAGGACGTAGAAGACGAGATGTCGCCCCTGGACGCCCAAAACGACGGTCAGACAGACATGTTTGAGAGCCAGATCAACAACAAGTGCGCGATCTGCGGCTTGACCGGCGATTGCAAGTACGGCAAGGACGAAAATCTCTGCCAGGAATGCGCTGTAGAGCGGCGTCGGCGGGAAAAGAAGGATAAGTAACTCTTTATTTTGGAGGAATTTGATATGGCTTACGGACAGAAGAAGGGCGCAGGCAAGGGCCGTGGAATGCCCGGCGGTGGGCGCAGGAACAAGAACAAGAAGGCCTGTCCGAGCGGTGGCCCCGGGTACGGCAAGGGCGGCGGACGAGGCGGCGGGAAGAATCGGTAAAGTATGGTGCTGGCGGGTGGCGGACCTCTAAGCCGGGGTCGTAGACACGGCACGTTCCGTATACACTGTGCACGGTGGATCAGGGCAGATAAGCGAAAGCAGCCCTGCCCCGCCAAGCACTTTGATTGAGGAGAAGTGAATGAGACGCTTGGGCGACCTGCGGACATTGGCATGGCTGGCTCTGGTGGCGATGTCAGCATGGTCCGTCTGCTGCCTGAGCAACGGCACTCACACAGAAGAAGAAATTACCGAGCCGGTGTGGTCCCCGCCTCTGCCGCAAAAAGCAGAGGTTACTACTCCTTTCCCTACCCAAGCCACACCGGCTCACCCCAAACCCAAAATAGTTAGCTACAAGTATCAGATTGTCCACAGATTCAACGCGAAGCTGTTCTGTACCTGCTACAGCAAGCTGGACGGGCCTGTGGAGGCCAAAGGGATCTATGCGAATCAGAAGTTCGCGGACAAGTTGCACCTGCAGGAGAGGCGTATCCAGAGGTGTCATTTTACAGTGGCCCTGCCACCTGAACTGAGGCAGTACCATGAGGCGCTGATATGTGTGGACGGCAAGTGGCGCCACAAATTTCTTGTCCATGTGCCGGACTACAACAGCGACGTGAAGGGTGAGAAGTATTGGAGTGTTCCGCGTGACCGAATGAGTCAACGTGGCCGCATAGACATACTGTTTACAACGTCTGGCAAATACGCCTCGATCAAGCAGCGACAGCGGTATTGGATGAAGAAGGATACTAAGCAGTGGCCGATAGAGTTCTGGGAGATCGTGAAAGTTGCGGTGTATGACGACGGATCTGAAAAAGAGGTGAAACAATGAATCGAAGATTCCTTTCAG
>Ga0272442_10000731_pt1 | contig 51403 bp, 27 predicted proteins | sample SSMForm2O_FD_200262 | JGI IMG/M metagenome (GOLD analysis project Ga0272442, IMG submission 200262) | Marine sediment archaeal communities from Little Sippewissett salt marsh, Falmouth, MA, United States - SSM-Form-2O | ecosystem: Environmental > Aquatic > Marine > Wetlands > Sediment ... | reverse complement strand
AAGAGAAAAACGGCCGCTTCCTGGATCCTGGTTCCCCTCTTTATCATCGCCCTTCTCCTGAACGCACAGCGATACTTTGTTCTCTATTCAATCGGCGATCTTAACGCAAATCCCCCCCGAACCCTCGTGGAGGAATTCTGGGGTTCCGAACACAGCTCCCTGGCGCGGCATGTGAAATCCGGGGGGGATAATGTCCTCCTGGATGCCGCGTTTCGTTCCGATTATTATTTTCTATACCGGACCGCCATGAGGATTATTGCCGGCCGGGTCCCCGGGTATTTCGATCCGGTAAAAAGGCAGCCCTCTCCCCCACCGGGAGGTTTCGAGCTGATCGTTCCCCGGTTCCGGGAGATTCATTACAACCGCTTTCTCCCTTCGGTGAAAATGAGTCGCCTTTCCTTCGGTTCAAATGCACTCGACGGGGAAGATCCCGATTTCCTGAAGGCATGGATCAATCCGGATACCCTGTCACGCTCCCCCGCTGTAACTGAGGAGGAAAAAACACATCCCTTCGAAATATACTATTACGGAGAACACGAGCTCATCAGGGAGGAGAGCCGGGATAATCTGGAGATCGGAACCATGCCGGAGGGAACGACTCGAGTGATTGCAAAGAGCCTGTTTATCGTTATGGAGGATTCCCGAATCCTGCTGAAGCTGCAATCCGGATCTCCAGCTGAACTTTTTATCGACGGTTCGAGGGTGGCATTAAATGAAAGGGGGGAATCATATTCCCCCCTGAAAAAAGGCATTCATGAATTTCAGATCGAGGTGTCGGGAAAAGGCGATCTCGAGCCGTTTCGCATGCTCTGGCGTCCCGACCTCGAGCATACGGAGCTCATACCGCCGGAGTTTTTCCTCTCCCCCGGGTTCGAGAAACAAACAAGATAAACAGGCCCCATCGCCGCAAGCCGCCAGCCGCTACAGCTGTTTCCCTTCGGCATCGCGCTGGCTGCGGTACATATCGCCGCGGCTGATGGTTCCGTTCGTGGGATCATAGGTCGGCTCGTTGGGATAATTGCCGGGGCCGCCCTTGGGGCCGCTTCTCTCATCCGGGCCAAAGCTGTCCATGCGCCATTTTCCCACCTTGAGCTTGTTTTCCGCGGTCAGGTCATTCCAGCGTTGCAGGTTCGAACTCCCGACTTTCTCATCGTTGATATACCCGTACCGTTTCCATCGGGCATTTTTCATCCCCGCCTTCACGGTGAAGATATCCACGATCCCGGTGGCAGATGTAATGTACGCGATCGGAGTGGAGAGCTGATCCGGGATATTGGTGCCCCACACGCTCCCCCACGGATAGGGCAGGGGGTAATGGTTGGCATCCACGAAATAGGACTCGAGTGCAGTGGACAGGCTCCTCATGTCCGCATTGACCCTTGAGACCTTTGCACGGATCTGGGCCTCCAGGAAATTCGGTACCGCGATCGCGGCCAGGATGGCGATAATCGCCACCACGATCAAAAGTTCGATCAGCGTAAATCCTTTTTCTTTCCCCATTACAAAACCTCCTTTAGATAAATATTACCTTAATGGTAAAAGATTCAATCAGCTAAAATGCAAGGTCAATCTTGAAAAAAGCATGGAGAATGTCCCCATTTTTTAACAGCCGGATCAAAATGATAACGCTCACGCCACCGAACCGGCCAGGGTAAGCATGGCCAGAAGGCAGCGGTAGATCTCCCGGTAGTTGCGGTTTTTGTAAGAGATGATGCGTCCCCCGAGCCGCCTGGTTCCGGGGATCCTCTCACACATGTCCGCCATCTCCGAGGCCCGCAGCTCCAGCTCGAGGGTATAGGGAGACCTGGGATGGAACGGCTTGATGGTTTTCCTCTCCAGGAGCGCCTTTTTCATCCCCGCCCTGATTTTTTCCCGGGCCAGCTCGGGATGAATGGACATCACCGCCTTTCTCCCGTATCCCTTTTTCACGGCCAGGGTCTGGATCCCGGGCATCAGTTTTTTCACCTCTTTCCTGAGGGCCTCGTCTCCCGTGATGAACACCACAGGCGTTTTGAACGTCCCGCAAAAAGCAGCGTTCAGCTCCGATTCCCCCCATGGAGCCCCGTTCACCTTTACAACGTGCAAGACCCCGCTGTAGGTATGGGCCAGGGAGGCCTCGTGAGCACCGGCCATGGCGTGATAACCGATGAACGCGGCCGCGTCGAATTTCCTGTCCATGCCCTGCATCATGGACCAGGGTTTCACGACCCCCTGGATGAGTTTTGCTTCCTTGCGGACATTTCCAGGAAGCAGGTTGATCATGTTGCCGTGGGAATCGTTCACCACGATTTCCCGGGCGCCCGCCTCGAGGGCCCCCTCGATGGCGGCGTTCAGCTCCCCCGCCATGTATTCCCGCCCCACCTGGTAATCCAGTTTCTTCCGAGAGCCGTATTCCCAGCTGGGGATCCCGGCCATGCCCTCGATGTCGCACGAGATGTAAACCTTCATTTATTTCCTCCTTCCTGTTATTCCATCACGATACATTCGATATCCGCGGCACGGCAGAAGGTTTTGAGCTCCTCCACCCAGTTGCCGTATGTGCCGTGGATATGGTTGCAGTTGACATTTTCGATAAAGGTTTCATGGGAGCAGTCCAGGCGGGTATAGGCATGCGGCCAGTTGTCCTGGACTCCTGTTGCGATCTTTTCGTCCTTTTCCGCTCCGAAGCTCACAAACTCGCCATGGGCCACCACCAGGCGATACCGGTTCGTATCTCCGGAACGGGTGAACCGTCCGAGCGTCACCTCTCCCGGAGCCGCGATGTGATACACGGAGGCCCCTCCCGCCGGGAAGTAGAATCCCTCGGGCCGGAACTCGACCAGGGGCAGGTTTTCTTTTGGATCAAACGATCTGGCCGCGAAAAATGTGGCGTGTTCCCCGGAATTGCACATGTCCCAAACCCCCAGATCCGTGTGATAGTGGCGGATATCGGCAAAAAAGGAGGGGAGACCGCTCAAAAGATGAAAGACCAGCATGGTCAGGGCCGCGTCCATATCCGCCTCTGTGGAGCAGACGATGGGATCCTTGGGAGCGCCCTCGGGGCCGTAGGGGTCGTTGAGGAAGGCCTCGGCCACATCCGCGGTGGCGAAGTGTTCGGTGAGCTCGCGCTGTCCCTTGATCCCGCAGAAGTTGTACCCGAATTGATCGCACAGGTCCTTTGCCCCGTAATACATCCCGAGCTGGCGACGGAGGAGCTCCTCTGTGAGGCGCATTTCCGCATCGGGTTTGGTCCAGTGGATCTTCCGGACGTTGGCCTTGAGGAACTCGAGGGCCGCATCCACGCGGTCGCCCTTTTGCATCTCGATTTCGGCGCGGCGAACCAGTTCGAACTGATCCACGTGATCCACGTCGATTCCGAACTTTTTCATCCACAGGGCCGGATCTGCGACCGCGGTATCGATTCCGAGGGATCGCCCGCCGAAAAGGCCGAACGTCATGCCCTTCATCCGGTTGAGTGCGGAAATCGCCAGGATCCGGGATTTCACCTGCTGGTATGTCTTTTCGTCATTGATATCCCCGAAGGTTTTGAAGAACTTGATACCCACCTGGTCCAGGGATCCGGCATTTGCGAGCATGCCCACCAGGCCCGGGTATTCCGGGTTGAAATTGGCGAACAGGAGGATCGGTTTGGGGCAGAACTGAGCCGCCACGCGGGAGTACTGGGGCCATGCCCAAACCGAGAAATTAAAGATCACGCAATCCACCCCTTCGGCGGTCATTTTGCGGCCGCCTTTGGCCGCGATCTCGTTTTGCCAGATCACCTCGTCGCCCGTGATCACCTCGAAACCGTCCTTTTCCAGCCTGGTTTTGATCTCCTTGAGGAACTTTTCATTCACGGGAGTGAGCGGTTCCTTGAGAAAATCCCGACCGTCCCCGAAGGTCAGGATTCCGACCTTGATTTTTCGCGCCATAATTCCCACCTCGAAAAATTAATTATCCTTATAAGATTACGAATAGAATAGAAAAAACAGTTTCGAAAGAGTGGTCAAGGAAATTCAAAACCTGGACATGCCATTTCGTGAACCAACCGGGAACCAAATGGGGTCAGACCAAATGGGGTCAGACCCTTTCCATTTGTATCTATTTGGGTATTTGGGATCAGACCCGAATGGAACTAACTTAAGGAAATAGAATCATGTTCTCCGAGGAGATATATTTCCTTACTCGAACTCGTGCTCGACATCTCCGATACACGTGCTTCTCTCCTTGATTCAAGATCCTACCTGCATTTGAGCTTATAAACGATTACGATTACGCGCATCAGTCTTCGTCACGCCTTTGCGTGACTTCGACTTGACAGGAGATAAGTGGAAATTGGTTTTTTCGAGCCTTCATTTAGTGCCATTCGGGTCTGCCCCCCAGAGACAAGAGATTGATTTAAGAACAAGGAACAACGATTTGTGATGTGCGAATGAATAATTACAAATACTTCGAAAATCGTACATCGTTGATCTTTGTTCGTAAATCAAAGGTATCTTACTTCAGATGTCTGATCCACCGTTTATCCCCCGATTGGGGTCAGACCCTTTCCGTGATTACCCATTTGCTTCTCAACAAGGGATGAAATGGAAGCTTTCGGAAAGGGTCTGACCCCAACCGCGCACGCGAGCGGATGTCCCGGATGCGGTCGAGTATTTCATCGAAATAGTCGGGAATGCCCGGTCCGGGTGGATTTTTCAGCCTCTCGTCATCAAGGAGGAATCCCTTTAAAAGGAACTCGCTGAGTCGGGAGGTGGCCCATTGGCGAAAACGGGTACCCCGTTTCGAACGCACCCGGTAGCCAACGGCCAATATAAGATCCAGGTTGTAATGGTCAACCCGGCGAGAAACCTGCCTTTCCCCCTCGGTTTGAACTATTAAGTATTTCTTAATAGTTCGTGCGGGCAACAGTTCCTCCTCGAATATCGCCTTCAAGTGCTGATTGATATTCGGAACAGACGTTTGAAAAAGTTCTGCCATTAAACGTTGCGTCAGCCAGATGGACTCATCCCGAAAACGACACTCGATCCTGGTTTGGCCGTCAGCTGTCTGGTAGAGGATGATCTCCCCCCTGCCGGACTGGATGCTTTCGGATTCCCTGCGTTTTCGTTTTCCCATCAAACACTCCTTATTCAGGCATCGCCCCTCAAGATCCGCCTCCCCCGGGTCAGCTGTCCGGCGAGGAAGGGGACGAGGCTCATGGCAAGAATGAGGAGCCAGGCGTTCAGATCCGGGGGGGTAATTTTCAGGACCTCGGCCAGGAGGGGAACGTAAACCGCAACCAGGAGGAGTCCCACGCAAAGGACGACCGCGCCCCAGACAAAGCCGTTCCGGGTGATCTCGTTTTTCAAAAAACCGGAACCCTTTTCCCGCATGTTGAAAACGTGCCAGATCTGGGCGAGGGCAAGGGTCATGAACGCGACCGTGACCGATCCCCGATCATCAAGGTCAAGCGACCGGGAGGCGATGAGAAAGGCCCCCAGAACGCTCAGGGTGATGAGGGCTCCGTACCCGAAGATGCCCTTCCAGTGCGAGGGTTTCAGGAGCGGCTCGGAGGGATCCCGGGCCGGCATTTTCATCACGAGGGGACTTCCCTCCCCCACCCCGAGGGCAAGCGCCGGGAAAACGTCCGTGACGAAATTCAGGAACAGGATCTGCAGGGGCAGTATGGGGAGTTTCTTGAACAGAAGGGAGGCGGAAAAGATGATCATCACCTCGCTCACGTTGCACGAGAGGAGGTAGAAGATGAATTTGCGGATGTTGTTGTAGATGATGCGGCCCTGCTCGACAGCGAGGGCGATGGTGCTGAAGGAGTCGTCCTTCAGGATCATGTCCGCGGCTTCCCTGGCCACCTGGGTGCCGCGCTGTCCCATGGCCACCCCGATGTCGGCCTTTTTGAGGGCCGGGGCGTCGTTCACCCCGTCGCCCGTCATGGCCACGATGTCGCCCGTTTCCTGGTGAAGGGAGATCAGGTCGAGTTTCTGCTTTGGGCTGACCCTGGCGAAGAGCCGGGCCTCGAGCATTTGCTCCCGCTCCTCCGGGGTCAGTTCCTCCGGGGGCTTGAGATCGTTTCCGTGGAACACGGGCTCGTTCATGTCGTCGATGAGGTTCACGGCATGGGCCACGTTTCGTGCCGTGATGAGCTGATCCCCGGTGACCACCACGATGCGGATGCCGGCCTGGCGGCAGAGTGTAACGGCGCCGCGAACATCGTCCCGCGGGGGGTCGAGGAGACCCACCATCCCGAGGAAGATGAGGTTTTCGTAAGGATTGTCATCAGTGTCGTTCACCATTTGGGAGGCCAGGGCGATCACGCGGAGTCCCTCGCGGGCCATGCGATCGTTTGTCCGGCTCCACTCTTCCCGATCGCCGGGTGTGAGGGAGCGAAGCGTGTTTCCATCCCAGATCCGGGAGCATGAGGAGAGAACCGCTTCGGGCGCGCCTTTCACGGAGACCCGGAGGCGAAGTCCGTCCGTGTTAAAGGTGGCCATCATCTTGATATTGGAATCGAAGGCCTCTTCCCTCTGTTCGGGCATTTTTTCGAACAGGGGTTTTTTGCTCACGCCCGCCTTTTGGCCCGCCTCGAGAAGGGCCACTTCGAGGGGGTCGCCGACCTCGCCCTCTTCCAGGGAGGCGTTGTTGCAGAGAACCATGCATTCGAACATTTCCCGGACGCGGGGCGAGGTTTCGGCAGTTACGAGCTCACCCTCGAGAAAAAAGGCTTCCTCCCCATCCCGCGATTCCAACTCGAGGATCCCCGAGGGGGATTCCATCCGGACAAGGGTCATCCGGTTCTCTGTCAGGGTGCCGGTTTTATCGGTAAAGATCACATTGGTCGATCCCAGGGTTTCCACGGAGGAAAGGCGGTTCACGAGTGCGTTTTTTCTGGCCATTCTCCACATGCCGCGAGCCAGGGCAATGGTGGAAACGATGGGGAGGCCCTCGGGGATGCTGGCAATGGCCAGGGCGATCCCGGTTTCGATCATGAGAAGGAGATCTTTCCCCCTCAGGAGCCCGGCGGCGATCACCAGGGCCGCGATGGCAAGCGAGACGCCGATGAGGCGGCGGGCCATGCGGTCCAGGTTCTGCTCGAGGGGGGTCTTTTCCTCGCCAGCCTCCTCGACGAGTGAAGAGATGCGTCCCAGTTCCGTGTTCATGCCCGTGGATACAACCACAGCCTCACCGGAGCCCCGTGTCACGCTGGTTCCCTTGAAGAGCATGTTGGAGCGTTCCGCCAGAGGGGTGTCCTTTGCAAGGGGATCGGACTGTTTTCCCACGGGCATGGATTCGCCCGTCAGGGTGGATTCATCCGCCTCGAGTTTGAAGGCGACCAGGAGACGCATATCGGCGGTGACGACGTCCCCTCCCTCGAGGATCACCAGATCCCCGAGGACCAGTTCGTGGGCGGGGATCTCCTGAACGGCGCCCCCCCTTTTCACCTTGGTGGTGACGGACCCGAGGCTTCGAAGGGCCTCCATGGATCGAACGGCCCGGATCTCGGTGAAAAAACCCAGCACGGTATTGATCACGATCACGGCGGCAATGGCCCCGCAATCCAGCCATTCGCTGAACATGAAAGAGACGCCGGCGGCCACGAGGAGCAGCACGATCACGAGGCTCTTGAACTGGTTCAAAAGAATCCGGAACACGGAGACCTTCTCGACCTGCCTCAGGCGGTTGGGGCCGTATTTCCGGAGGCGTTTGGCGGCCTCTCCCGGGTCGAGTCCCCCGTCGGGGTCGAGTTCCAGTTCCCGGACGATGTCATCCTTCTTGAATGTCCATAGCTGTTTTTCCATCAATTATCCCATAATCCTATACAGAAATGTAGATATGAAAAGTGGAGCCCTTTCCCTTTTCGCTGGTGACTGATATTTTGCCGCCATGGGCCTCGATAATGGAGCGTGCAATGGAGAGTCCGAGCCCCGTGCCCCCGAGTTTGATCGAGCGAACCTTGTCCACCCTGTAAAACCGCTCGAAGATGCGTTCGACATCGTCCCGGGGGATGCCCACCCCGCTGTCCTCGACGTCGATTCTCAAATAGCCCACTTCCTCTTCCACCGCAAGGGTGATGACGCCGCCCTGGTCCGTGTATCGGATTGCGTTATCGATGATATTCCCGATGGCTTTTTGGAACGTCTTCCGATCCACGGAAACCGCGGGGATTTCCGGTGGGAGGTTCCAATTTACCGTATGGTTCTTCTTCCTGATGTCGGGTGTGAAAAGATCCACCATCTCGAAGAGGAGTTCATCGATTCTGCAGGGCTGCCGATCGAGCGAGCTCTTTTTCTGTTCGATTTCCGAGAGGGAGAGGAGGTCGTTGATGAGGTTGTTGAGCCGGATGGAATTTTCATGGATGGTGTTGTAAAAGCGGTTCCTGGTTCGGGAATCCGGGGGTTCCTTGTCGATCAGGGTTTCGGAAACGGCCAGGATGGAGCTGATCGGGGTTTTGAGTTCATGGGAGGCATTATCCACGAACTGCCGCCTCATCCTTTCCACTTCCTTGATATCGGTGATATCGTGAAAGATCAGGACCACGCCCCGGAAGAGTTCCTTTTCGGAAAGGATGGGGGAGGCGCTCATGAGGTAATCCCGGGCAGGCTTTCCATTTCTGCGAAAAGAAAAGACCGTTGCTTCGGAACGGCGGGATTCGAGGGACTCCCGGATAAAGTTGGACACCTCGGGAACCAGGATGGCTTCCCAGTACTTCTTTCCCCTAATCTCTTCGACGTCGATGTCGAACAGGTTTCCAAACGCCTGGTTGGCCATGTAAATATTCTCATCGGAGCTGATCAGTGCGAGTTCCTCTTTCATCCCCCCGAGGATGGCGGTGATCCGTTCCCGCTCTTCATTGATGGAATCGAAATAACGCCCGAGTTTTTCCGACATCTCGTTCAGGGATTCGGCCACCTGGTGAAGTTCGTCCTTGCGGTCCAGTTTCAGGCGATAGTGAAAATCCCCCTCGGATATATTCACTGCGGCGTTCTTGATCAACCGGATGGGTCGGGCAAAGGAACCGGCCACGAAAAAGCTGATGATAAGGGATACCAGACCCGCGATGCAGACACCGATCAGGGTGGTATTGTACACGGTTTCGTGGATCTTGTTCTTGATGGATCGCCGGGTCAGGGCCACTCGTATCACGGCGAGGGTTTCGCCCTCTTCCACAAGCGGGATCGCCAGGTAGGTCATTCTCATATCAAGGGTTCTGCTGCGACGGGACTCCATTCCCAGATCACCCATGAGTGCCTTCTGCACTTCCACCCTTCCTATGTGATTTTCCATGGAGGCGGGATCGGCATGGGAATCGGCGTAAACCAGTCCATCGGGCAGGATGACCGTGATTCGGGTCTCGAGTTTCTTTCCCAGCTTTTTGACGATGCGGTCGGTTTCGGCGGCATTTTCGGGCTCGAGTCCCCGCTGCCGGATCAGTTCCGAAACAATCCGTGCATACCCGGTGAGTTCCCCCTCCATGTTCGCGTCGAAATCCCTGCGGGTGAGATGGATCAGCAAAATGGTGGAAATAAGGAAGTTCAGGAGAACAATGCCGAAGATGCTGAAAAATATTTTCAGGTAGATATGTCGCATTGAAAATTCGTTTTATTCCTTCATGCGGTATCCGATGCCTCTGACGCTCAAAAGGGAAGATCCGAGGTTTCCCAGTTTTTTCCGGATGGCATTGACATGGACGTCCACGGCCCGGTCCACCACGAAAACCCCGTCCGGCCAGCAATGATCCAGAATATAATTCCTGGAAAAGACCTTGCCCGGTTTCGATGCCAGAAGGTAGAGAATGTCGAACTCCGTTTTGGAGAAATGCCATTTTTCCTCCCCGATCCAGACCTCCCTTTTATCCCGGTCGATGGTCAGGTGATAATACTCGATCTTGTTGGGGGATTCTGCATGTTCCCTTGCCCGCCGGAGGATGTTTTTGATCCGGGCTAAAAGCACCCGGATACTGAAGGGCTTGGTCACGTAATCATCAGCCCCCAGCTCCAACCCGAGAACCACGTCCACCTCCCCCGATTTGACCGTGAGCATAATAATGGGGATGGCGCTGGTTTGTTCATCGGATTTGAGGGATTTACACAAATCGAATCCATCCCTGCCCGGCAGCATGATATCCAGAAGGATGAGATCGGGTTTAAACTTCTTCACCGCCCCTGGTACCTCTCGCCCGTCGTCGACGATCCTGGCCTTGTATCCCTCCCTCGAGAGGTTGTACTCGATGGTGGAGCTGATATCGGGATCGTCTTCAACGATCAGGATTTTCTTCTGCGGCATGTGTCCCTCTCATCTTAACAGAATCTTAACATTTCCTTTATTTACTTTGAACGCCAGCAATCCTATTCATTAAGCGTTCTTTATCGACAGCGGGAATTAATTTCAAGATCTAAAAAAAACGAAAAATCGGGCTGGGTTTTTCCGCCCTTAAAAAGGAGCTCGTTCATGAAGGCAAAAGCGAATATCGGTATTCTTTTTCTTGTCGGAGTCATTTTTCTCTCGCCCCTTATGGGAAGCGCCGGGGAACCGGTCAAAGAACTGATCGGGGCCGGGGCATCGTTTCCCTATCCACTCTATTCCAAGTGGTTCGACGTTTACGCTAAAACACACGGCATCAAAGTGAATTACCAATCGATCGGTTCCGGAGGCGGAATCCGACAGCTCCTCAAACAAACCGTGGACTTCGGGGCGAGCGATGCCTTCCTGAGTGAGGAAGAAAAGAAAAAATTCGAGGGGGACGTCCTTCACATCCCCACTGCCCTCGGCGGGGTCGCCGTCGTGTACAACCTCCCTGTCAAACGGCAGCTCAGGATCACACCCGAAATCCTGTCGGACATCTTCACGGGAAAGATCAAGAACTGGCAGGATCCGAAGATCAAACAGGTCAATCCCGATGTCAAACTTCCCAAACTCCCCATTATCGTGGTTCACCGTTCGGACGGTTCGGGAACCACCTTTATTTTCACCGATTATCTTTCCAAGGTAAGTCCGGCGTGGAAGGATACGGTGGGGAGGGGAAAAAGCATCAAATGGCCCGCGGGTATCGGGGGAAAGGGGAACGAGGGCGTGGCTGGTTCCGTCAAACAGCTGCCCGGCAGCATCGGGTACGTCGAAGTGATCTACGCCGAAAAAAATAAACTCAAATACGCCCTGATCAAAAACAAGTGCGGGAAATTCGTGGCCCCCACCCTGAAAGGCATTACCGAGGCGGCCAACGTGGATCTCCCCGACGACCTCCGGGTCTCCATTACGGACACATCCGGCCAAGAGGGTTACCCGATCGCCGGCTTCACCTGGATCCTGGTATATCAAGATCAGAAATACGCCAACCGCAGTTTCGAAAAGGCAAAAGCTGTGAAGGAACTCATATACTGGTGTGTCACCAATGCCCAGCAGTACAATGAAAGGCTCCTGTATTTTCCCCTTCCCGTTGCGGCCGGGGAAAAGGCCCTCAAGCTGGTTCGATCCATCTCTTACGATGGAAAAGCGATCAAACTGGATCATGAAAAGAAATAATCCATCAGGAAACTCCTTTCAGGCGCCCCGATTTCCTTATCCGGGGCGTCTTTTATCGTTTTTCAACAGGCGATGCCAATGAAACCGCGACTCCTCTCGGGGGACAATATCTTCCGCCTCGCGCTCTTTCTCTCCACTCTTTGCATTGTGGGGCTTTTGTTTCTCATATTCATCCTGCTCCTCTTTCACTCCTGGCCTTCCATCCGGAATTTCGGACTTTCTTTCATCTGGACCGGAGAATGGGATCCCGTGAACGATAAGTTCGGGGCCCTCCCTTTCATCGCGGGCACCCTGATCACCTCATTCGGAGCCATCATTATCCTGATCCCCTTCTCCCTGGCCACATCCCTTTTCATTCGCGAATACTCCCCAACGGCCCTGGGAAAAATCATTTCCCACATGGTGGATCTCCTGGCGGCCATCCCTTCCGTGATCTACGGGATGTGGGGCATCTTCTTCCTGGTTCCCATCGTCAGAAAACTGGAACTGGTCATCGTGATGAATCTCCCCGCCATTCCCCTGGTGACCGGGCCGCCCTACGGAGTTGGGCTCCTGAGCTCCATCGTGATCCTCCTGATCATGACCATCCCCTATTCGATCTCCATCACAAGGGACGTAATGGAGCAGGTTCCCACGGATCTCAAGGAGGGGGCCTTCGCCCTGGGGAGCACGAAGTGGACCATGGTGAGAAAGATCATTATCCCCTACTGCAAAAACGGCATCATCGGTGGAACCACCCTGGCCCTTGGGAGGGCTCTGGGGGAAACCATGGCAGTGACCATGGTGATCGGGAACAGCACGAATATTCCGAAAACGCTTTTCGATCCGGCCAATACGATTGCCAGCATCATAGCCAACGAATTCAACGAGGCAGGCGGGACTCTTTACGTTTCCTCCCTGATTCAACTGGGGCTCCTTTTGTTCCTGATCAGTCTCGGGATCAACACCATCGGGAGGATCATTGTCCATAAAACCCGGATTTAGAGGGAAACGGCGGACGGTTCCATGAAAATGAATCTTCAGAAAATATCGGACCGCATCGCAACGGCGGCGATCTATATCATGGCCCTGGTCACCGTGCTGCCCCTGTTCCTCGTGGTGGGTTATATTGTCTTCTACGGATTCAAGCATCTCTCTTTCGAGCTGATCACCAGGAATCCGGCTCCCGTGGGAGAGGAGGGGGGAGGGGTTCTGAACGGCATCGTGGGAAGCGGCATCATCCTCATGATTTCCATGGCGATCGGAATTCCCATCGGGCTTTTGGGGGGCCTTTACCTGGCCGACTCCCCGGATGGGAAGTGGAAACACATAATCCGTCTCTCGGTCGAGATTCTCCAGGGGATTCCATCGATTGTCATCGGGATCATCGGTTACATCCTGATCGTGCTTCCGATGCATCGTTTCTCCGCCGTTGCCGGGGGTGTGGCCCTTTCCATGATCATGCTTCCGATCATCGTGGTGAGTACGGAAGAGGTGCTCCGTATGGTGCCGGTCGAGCTCAGGGAGGCGGGGATCGCCCTGGGGATGCCCCGTTGGAGGGTGAATCTTTTCGTGGTATTGAGAACGGGGCTGGGTGGGGTGATCAGCGGCATCCTGCTTTCCCTTTCGCGGGTCGCGGGGGAAACCGCGCCGCTCCTTTTCACGGCCCTGGGTTCCCAGTTTTTCAGTTTCAAGCTGGACAGGCCGATTGCGGCCCTGCCCCTTCAGATCTTCAATTATTCCATCAGCCCTTATCCCGAGTGGCACTCCCTGGGATTTGCCGCTTCTTTTTTATTGCTCATCGGTATCCTTGCGATCAATATCATAACCAGAACCGTGATCGAACGCATGAATTATAAAAACGGGTGATTGTGAATGACAAGCGAAAGCGACAACATCCTTCACGTGAAAAACCTGTCCGCCTTTTACGGGGAAAACAAGGTTTTGAAAGAGGTCGACATGGCGGTGAAAAAGAAGAAAATCACCGCCATCATCGGTCCCTCCGGGTGCGGAAAAACCACCTTGATCCGCTGCTTCAACCGCCTTTTCGAAACGGTCTCCAACACCTCTTTAAAGGGAGAAATCCTGTACCGGAAACAATCCATTTTTTCCTATGACCCAACGCTTCTCAGAAAGGAAATCGGCATGGTGTTCCAGAGGCCCAATCCCTTCCCCACCATGAATATTTACAATAACGTCATCGCGGGATACCGTCTGAACGGGAGGCGACTTCGGAAATCGGAAAGCGACCGCATGGTGGAGGAGACATTGAAAAAGGTGGCGCTCTGGGACGAGGTCAAGGGCGTCCTGTTCCGCTCTCCCCGTGAGCTTTCCGGGGGCCAGCAACAGCGGCTTTGCATCGCCCGCACCATCGCCGTCAGCCCCCGCGTGATCCTCATGGACGAGCCCTGTGCCGCCCTGGACCCCATCTCCACAGCCAAGATCGAGGAGCTCATGCTGGAGCTGAAAAGGGATTACACCATCATCATCGTCACACATAACATGCAGCAGGCGGCCCGCATCTCGGACTTGACCGCCTTTCTCATGCTCGGGGAACTGGTGGAGTTCGGGGAAACCGACCAGATCTTCACATCCCCGAAAAATAAACGCACCGAGGAATATATCACCGGCCGTTTCGGTTAACGGCTCCATCTTTCCGGCCCCAATGAAAGGAGACGAAGAATCGATGAAGATCCAATTCGACCTGGAAATCGAAAACCTGAAGCACATGCTGATCGACATGGCGACAGCCGCGGATAAAATGATCGAACTCTCGAACCTCATCTTTCTCGAAAGGGACTACATGCTCGTGGATGAAGTTTACGATATCGAAGACAAGGTCAATCACCTGGAGGTGGACATCGAGAAAACCTGCGTTTCCCTGATCGCCCGGCACCAGCCCACCGCATCGGACCTCCGCCTCATCGTGGCCGTAATCCAGATGAGCAACCAGCTCGAAAGGCTCGGTGACCTCGCCGTTAACGTGGCGAAAAGATACAAAGACATCGCCAAAATCCCGCCCCATCTCTTCCCCGCAGACCTTCGATCCCTGGTGACCGTGTCCTCACAGATGGTCAAGGACGCCATGACCGCATTTATCGATCGGGACGCGAAAATGGCTCACGAAATCTGCCTCAAGGACGATTGGGTGGATATGGCCAACCGCAAGATCTGGAAGGAGTTCATCCGGAAAATCGTGGAAAACGGCATCGACCTCGAAACCGGATTCGAAATGCTCATGACCAGCAAGCAATACGAGCGAATCGCGGATTGCGCCACCAACCTGGCCGAGGAAGTCATTTACTACCTCAACGGCGAGAACATCAAGCACAGGTTCCAGGAAGAGACGACGGAACCTTCGTAAGCCCCAAACGCAAGGGAGAAGAAACCACCCGGAATTCCACAAAGCACCCCACTTTTCCCTCTCATAAAAATGTTGAATCCCACCTGTGGGTATGGAAAGACAGATACCGTTAAATATTACCAGAATTCGGAAATGGCTGATAAATGAAAGAGGCCCGTTTTTACGACAAGCTAAGCGAGGGGGGGGTGCAGTGCCTCCTCTGTCCCTACCAGTGCCCCATCAGCCCCTCACGCCATGGGAAATGCGGGGTGCGGTTGAATCGGAACGGGAAGCTGTATAACAAAACCTACGGCCGCCTCAGCATGGAAAAAGCGGCTCCCGTGGAAACCATCCCACTGTATCATTTTCACCCGGGTTCAACGGTTCTTTTGGTGGGCGGCATCGGGTGTACCATGCATTGTCCCTTTTGCAACACCTGGAGGATATCCCAGGCCGGGGGCGCCAGAACCCGGCTCGTTCCCCCGGAAGACCTGGCCGCCCTGGCAGAAGAAAAAGGCGCAAGCGGCGTGGTGTTCGGGGTGAATGAACCCGTGGTCTGCCTCGAGTACATCCTGGATGCCGCCCCCCTGATCCGGGAGGCGGGACGTTTCATCGCCGTTGCCACCAACGGCCTCATCTCCCAGAAACCCCTCTTTGAACTCCTGCCCCTTGTCGACGCCTTCCTGGTGGATCTCAAGGGTTTTGACGATCGGTTCTACCAGAACGTGTGTGGGGGGATTCGCGAGGAAATCCTCCGCAACATCGTCACCATCAACATCCGTTCCCACCTCGAGATTTCAGGGATTATCATAGGGGGGACAAACGACGGGGAACCCGAGCTGGACCGTTTCTTTCAATGGGTGGCAAATCTCCAACCCTGCCCGCCGCCCCTCCACCTGATCCGCTATTTCCCCGATTTCCAGTACAGGGAGCCGCCCGCCACCGATCCCATGAGGATGTATTACCTCCAGGAAATGGCCAGGCGGATCCTCCCCTTTGTGTACCTGAGCAACATGGAGGAGCGCGAGGCCAACGTCACCTACTGCCCCTCCTGCAAAGCCCCATGCATCATCCGGGAAACCGATCGCGTCGAGATCCGAACGGGGAAAGACAACTCCTGCCCCGAATGCGGCGAAAAAATACCCATTGTTACATAATAAAAATACAGGGCGCCAACGGATGACAGGAAGGGGATGGTCAATCGCATTCTCCGGCGATACCCCGGGTTACGGGAGTGATAACCCATTTACCGGTTACGTTCTTTCACACGGACCCGGGTCATTCGATTTACGAGCAAAGATCAACGATGTATAATTTTCGAAGTATTTGTAATTATTCATTCGCACATCACAAATCGTTGATCCTTGTTCTTAAATCAATTTTTTGTCTCTGGGGGTCAGACTCGTTAACTTTGGTAACTTTCTCCGACAGCGTGAGGTTTATGATCCGAGATGAGTTGCCCTTATTGGATAAGGAGGCCGGGATTCCCTCTCGATCCATATGACTCTTGTGTCCTTTCCGTCTCTTTTGTCTCTTCCGTACATTCCCGCACCAAAATGGGAGAAGAGCCAATATTTGGTTGCGGGTATGAGTGCTTGTGTGAGAGGGAAACCTTAACCATGTACGGGAAACGACAAAAAGGAAATCGGGAAACCTTTCACGGCCGGCTTGTCAAAACAGCCCGGGGATGGGTGGCGGCGGCCTTTTCCTCCAAAGGACTCAAAGCCCTCTGCCTTCCACGAGAAACGGCAAAAAAGGCCCGGGACCGGGTTCGCCGCAACATCGCACCACACACCCTCGTTTTCGACGGCGAGGCCCCCGATCTGAACGCCATCGAGCGGTATTTCAAGGGCGAGACGAAAAGCCTTCCCTTAAAAACCGACCTCGAGGGGGCGACAAAGTTCGACCTCCTGGTATGGAAGGCCGCCCGGGCCATCCCCTACGGGGAAACCCGCAGCTACGGGTGGGTGGCGAACCGGATCGGCCGGCCGGGGGCGGCAAGGGCGGTCGGAGGGGCCCTGGGGAGAAACCCCGTCCCCCTGGTGATCCCCTGCCACCGCGTGATCCGGGTAAGCGGCGAGCTCGGGGGATTCGGGGCCGGTCTGGAATGGAAACGCCGCCTCCTCGCCCTCGAAACCCGATTCCGATAAAGGTTCAAATGATCATGCTGAAAACGATCGTAAAAAAAATATTCGGCGGGGACAAACAGCAGAGGGACATGAGGGTCCTCTGGCCCCAGGTGGAACAGATCAACCTCGAGTATGAAAAGCTCCACGATATATCCGACGAGGACCTCAAGTCCAAAACGGATGAATTCCGCTCGCGAATCGAAAAAGGGGAAACCCTGGACGATCTGCTGCCGGAGGCATACGCCGTGGTCAAGGAGGCCTGCCGCAGGCACATCGGGAAAAAATGGATCGCGGCAGGAAATGAAATCACATGGGACATGGTTCCCTTCGACGTTCAACTGGCAGGGGCCGTCGTGCTTCACCAGGGGAAAATCGCTGAAATGGCAACGGGAGAGGGAAAAACCCTCGTGGCCATCATGCCCATTTACCTGAACGCACTCGAAGGCAAGGGGGCCCACCTGATCACGGTGAACGACTACCTGGCCCAGCGGGATTCCGAATGGATGGGACCGATCTTCGAATTTCTCGGACTTTCCGTGGGGTGCATCCTCACCGACATGGATCCCGAGATCCGGCGCGATATGTACGGGCGCGATATCACCTACGGCACCAACAACGAGTTCGGATTCGACTACCTGAGAGACAACATGACCCTGACAAAAGAGTACCTGGTTCAAAGGGGACACAACTATGCCATTGTGGACGAGGTGGACAATGTCCTGATCGACGAGGCCCGAACCCCGCTGATCATATCCGGCCCGGTGGATCGCTCGACTCACCGCTACGATAAAATCAAGCCCCGGGTGGAAACCCTGGTTCAGAAACAGACCTTTCTCATCAACAAAATGCTGTCCGACGCGGATCGCAAAATCAGGGAAAACCCCGACGATCCGGAGATCGGGCTCCTGCTCCTCCGGGCCAAAAAGGGATCCCCCAAAAACAAGCGCCTCATGAAATTCCTCCAGGAGGCACAATGGATCCGCATGACCGACCGCACCGAGGCGGAATTTATGCGGGATAAAAAGGTGCCCGAACTCGAAGCCGAACTCTACTACGTGGTGGATGAAAAGGGACACAACATCGACCTCAGCGAAAAGGGACGCCAGAACCTCTCACCCGACAACCCCGAGATGTTCGTGATCCTGGACGTGGTGGACGAAGTGGCCCAGGTGGAGGCCCGGACCGACTTGAGTCCCACCGAAAAAGAGAAACTCAAGGAGGAGGCCCGAAGGCGCTGCGAAATCCGCTCCGAAGAGGTCCATAACATCTCCCAGCTCCTCCGCGCCTACTCCCTGTTCGAAAAAGACGTGGATTACATCGTCCAGGACAACAAGGTGGTGATCGTGGACGAGTTTACGGGACGCCTGATGCCGGGACGCCGCTGGTCCGACGGGCTCCACCAGGCCGTCGAGGCCAAGGAGGGCGTATCCATCGAAAAGGAAACCCAAACCCTCGCCACCATCACCATCCAGAACTATTTCCGCCTTTACGACAAACTCTCCGGCATGACCGGAACCGCGGAAACCGAGGCACAGGAGTTCGTTCATACCTACGGCATGGACGTGATCGTGATCCCCACCAACCGGCCGGTGAGGCGACTGGATAACGCAGACCGCATCTTTCGCACCAAAAGGGAAAAATACAGCGCCATTGTGGACGAGATCACCAGGCTGAACCAGCTGGGTCTTCCCGTGCTCGTGGGAACCGTTTCCGTGGAGGTTTCCGAGCTCCTCTCCCGAATGCTCAAAAGGGCCAAACTGTCCCACAACGTCCTCAACGCCAAGAATCACGCACGGGAGGCCGAGATCGTCAGGGACGCCGGAAAAGCCGGCATGATCACCATCGCCACCAACATGGCCGGCCGCGGCACGGATATCAAGCTCGGGACGGGCGTGGTCAAATGCAAAAGGTGCTGCATCAGGTGCGAGGAAAACTGCGAGGAACTCCCCGAATGCAAAGGAGTCAAGAAACGGGAAGATTACCTCGAATGCTCGAAACACTGCGAATGCGGCCTTCAGATCATCGGAACGGCACGGCACGAATCCCGCCGGATCGACCGCCAGCTCCGTGGCCGTGCGGGTCGCCAGGGAGATCCCGGGGCCTCACAGTTCTTCATCAGCCTCGAAGACGACCTGATGCGCCTTTTCGGATCCGAGAGACTCGCCCGCATCCTCGACTGGCTCGGAATGAAGGAAGGCGACGAAATCCAGCACAAAAAACTGAACAGCTACATCGAAAAGGCCCAGCAGAAAATCGAGGGCATCAACTTCGAGCGACGCAAGAACACCCTGGAATACGACGACGTGATGAACAAGCAGAGGGAGGCCATCTACGGGCTCCGCAGGGAAATCCTCCTCGGGGAGGCCGAAGATCTCCGCAACATCTTCCTGGATATCGCGGAGGAGGGGATCGGCGAGGAATTCGAACGCAACTTCGGCAATCCCGACGAAGGGCTCGAAAACTGGGACATGAACGGTTTTCTCGACTGGCTCCGCCATACCATACCCGGCATCGACCTCTCCTCCCTGGAATACGACGAAACCACGAAATTCGACGCCCTCCTGGAACAGGTGATGCAAATCGTCAAAACCGCCCACGACGCCCGGGTGGGGATCTTCAGCGAGGAATTGATCAGGGACCTCTCCCGCGCCATCTGTCTCCGGGTCATCGACAGGGACTGGCAGGATCACCTCCTGGGAATCGACGAGCTCCGGGAGGGGATTCATCTCCGGGCTTATGCCCAGAGGGATCCCAAGATCGAATACCAGAGGGAAGCCACGGAATTCTTTTACGAGATGATGTACAACATCCGCCGGGAGATTGTTTCCCATTTCTTTCACGCCCAGATCGCCACGGGGGAAGGGCCTGGCGAAAGGCAGATGTCCTATCGGAAGGAGCAGGTGGGGGCCTTCACTCCGGAACAGAAGGCGGCGGCGGGAGAGGCGGCCGGAGGGGAAGGGGGGCGTCCCAGGGAGCAGACCAGGCAGAAGCCCTTCCGCCGCAAGGGGAAGAAGATCGGGCCGAATGATCCCTGCCCCTGCGGAAGCGGGAAAAAATACAAGAAATGCTGTGGTCGCCTCAGCTGAAAAGATAAAAAAAGGCCGGAGCGGATGGTTTCGAATCACGCTCCGGCCGGTTTGTTTTTTCTATCAGTCCTCTTCGGTTATCTCCACATCGTTGAGATTCAGGATCCCGGAAATATCGTTTTTCGAATCAAAGTTGACAATGTCGAATGAGAGATAAACCCCGTTCATGGCCTCGGAGGCCGTGGGCTTGAAGTTGATAAAGTAATCCGTGCCTTCCTTGCCCGGGTAGTGGTCGCTCCCCTCGTTGGAATTATAATCCCTCACGTGGGCCACCGTGTTCCTCCCGTCGTTTATCCGGAGGCGGAATCCGGGGAACTGGGTGGGAAGGGAACTGGTGCTGACGTTAAACCTCACCTTGTAGATCTTCGCGGGATTGAGGTTCGAGAGCCCGTCGTCGAAAACGATCAGGGGGCTTTCCCAGGAACCATAGGTGTTGAAATCGACGCCCTGGAGAACAAGGGCGCCCGTATCCCAATTGTGGGCTGCTTCGGTGAAATACCCGGGGATCCCCACGAACTTCCAGCCTTCCTCGTCCGCTGCGAAATCGAAGCGTTTACTCCGGATCGAGGGATCGAGAAGTCCCAGGAACACATTGGCTGCGTTGATCCGGCCGTAACCGGACATGTCGTCCACTCCCGTGGGAAGGAGATCCACGGCCCCCTGATAAAGGAGGGTGTTGATATTGTCCACAACGTCCGGGGGATTGAAGGGATTTGTAAAATTGGGATCTCCCATGGAGACCTTGTAACCTTTTATGAGGGCGGCCACGGCCGCGGCATGGGGGGCCGCACAGGAGGTGCCGAAGAAGGTGGAAAAAACGGTGCCCTGGAGCGCCGCACCGCTGCGGGTGCCGTCGAAACAGGCGATCTCGGGTTTCTGACGGCCGTCCCAGGTGGGGCCCCAACTGCTGAAAGACTCGACCACCTTGCGGGGGGAATTCACGTCGATGGCGCCCACGCTGATCACACCGCCTCCCGCGTCGCTGTTGTTGCTGATGCTTCCGTTCTCGATCTGGTACTGGGTTTCGAAGAAGGAGCCGCCCCGCTTGAACAGGTTGATCCGCATGGGATTGGTGGCATCGTCGTAAGGCTCGGCCCTCTCCTTGCGGGTGATGACGATGCTCACGTTCTGGAAATCGAATGTATTATTATAGATGCCGCAGGCCTCGACCGGATCGCCGTCTCCCAGCTGAAGGTTGGTGGAGTAGGAATAGGGATTGCTCATATCCAGGAAGTTGGGATCGAGGATCCACAGGTCGATGTCATAACCGGATCCCTCCGTGTAAGGGGGATAGGAGCCCCAGGGCTCTTCCCAGGCGATGTAAAAGAAAACGATTTCGCCGGGCATGAGGCGGACCTCGATGCTTTCGTCCTTGGGGGCAAAATTGCAGAAATTATTCTTTTCCGGGTCGTTGAAATATCCCCACCAGTGATCCTCGGCGCCATTGCCGACCGAGGTGTAATAGGCCACCCCGTGTTCCACTTGGCGGGTGCTGCCCATGGAAACCACGCTGGTTCCATCGTACGGGCCGTTATTGTACCACCCGATATCGTCCACGATAACGTCGCACCCCTGGTTCCGAAGCCAGTCCTTTGACATATTCATCTGGATATCGGTATCGAAATTGGAAAAGAAGAGATGGGCGTCGGGAACGATGTCGTGGATGATCTCGAGCATGGCGGTGCCCTCCTGGTCAAACCCGCCGCCCCATTCCTCGATGCCTTCCCTGCGTTCGCCGTAAACCTGGCCAAATGGATCGGTTCGGAAGGACCAGTAGACCACGCCGCCGAGTACGTTGTTCCCCACTGTCTGAGCCGATGAGGTACTGGGGAGGTCTCCCTGGGCCGCGCTTTCCCCGGCCAGGTGAATCGCGCTCGAAATAACTCCCACCTTCATGCCCTGGCCCGTGACGTTGGTCCCGATGAACTCGGGACGGTTGACGAACTTGTGGATGTCCATGGCCTCGTACGCTTCCGTGGTGAAGGATCCCACGTTGGTCACGGGATAGGCGGGGAGACTGATGAACTTGACCTCGCTGAGGGTTTCGAGCCGGTAGATCTGTTCCTCGGTAAGGGCGGTTTGAACGATCCTGCGGGTGCCGTCCGTGGCCTGGACCCGGACCCCGAAGCCCTCGAGTTTTTTAATGGTATCCGGGTTCAGGTCCCGGCACCGCACGTAACACTGGATGCGCCCCATTTGATCGATCCGGAAGGGGCAGGGTTTCCGGGCGGAGAACTGCTTCATCAAGCGGGATTTCTGATCCTTGGGCATCTCCCTCACGAGTTTCAGGTTTTGCAGGAGAAAGGATTCCACCTTGGGATGGGGATTGGCCGGGGCCTTGTAAACGGTCTGAAACCGGGCCTTTTTCCCCTGGGGAAAGGCGTTGCCAGCCCCGAACAGGAGAAACGTTCCCACCATAAGGAGCGTTATGCCGGAATACACACGAGATTTCATAGAAGTCTCCTCCTTAACCAACTATCGTATATATGCTTGCCGCCGGCAAGGGCCCGGCGGCCCCTTAGCTTAATCGTACATCTCCCAGCCCGGCATTGTCGTTGTCTGTTTCACGGGCGGGGTGGGAGGCTTGGGGAAGTCATCCGTAGTGATCCGGAAGATCCCGCTCTTGCTGATCCCCCGCTTGCCGTCCGGGTTGATGATGGTGATGACGCGAGAGCCGACCGGGGCTTTCTCGGACACATTGATGGTGACCTCGATGACGCTCGGGGAAACGACTCTCACATCCCCCACAACATTGACGCCGGTTCCGAAATCGATAAGGCAGCCGGTCTGAAAATTGGCCCCCTTGATCCGGATGGTCATATTCCGGGATCCCTGCATGGCCGATGGGGGCTGGACATTGGCAATGATCGGCCCGCCTGGGGTCCGGATCGGCTGGATCATGCGGGAATTGAAATTGGAACCGATCAGGCGGTTCACGAACAGGTAATTGTTGGAACCCACAATGGGGAAGGTGTTGTAATCCCCGAGGTTGGCGACGAACATATCCAGGTCGCCGTCCTGATCCACATCCCCGAGCCTTACCCCGTGGCTGTTGTTATTGATATCGTAAGAGGTTTCGTAGAATTTGACCGATATGGGATTGGGCACCTCGTAGGAAACATCCTCGAACACGCCCCTTCCGTCGTTCAGGAGGAGCTGGATGGATCTGACGGTGGAAAGGGTCTGGTTGGCCACGACCACGTCGATGTCGCCGTCGAGGTCCACGTCGCCGATATCCAAGCCGAAGGAATCGTTGCTGACCACGGGAACGTTGAGGGCGGTGAGGTCGGTGAAGTGGCCGGATCCGTTGTTTCTGAGATAGAAATTCTGCCCGCCCCTGGTGACGATGAAGATGTCGTAATCCGGGGTGAACCGTCCATCGCCGTTGGAATCCACCCAGTCCAGTTTCTTGTTATAGTTGCTGTCTTCCTTGTGGGAGAGGCGGCCGTTTCCGTCGAAGTCCTCGGTCCAGTCGCCGTCCATATCGAAATCGCAGGCAACGGCGCCCTGGCAGTCGGCCACGATCCGGGGCAGGTGGGTATCGGTAACGTCCGTGAACGCCCCGGTTCCGTCACCCAGGAGCAGTCGGCATTTCTCCGTGAACTGGGGCGGTTTGGGGGTCACGAGGGAGAGGCGGTTGGCGATGAAGATATCCATGTGACCGTCCCCGTCGAAATCGGCGACAACGGGTTCCATGGAATCGTCGTACACATCGGCCACGGTGCCATCGGGCCATTTGGCCCAGTTCTCGGGGGCGATGAACTTTCCGGGATTGGAATTCGGACCGGTGAACCGGCTGTTGAGAAGAAGCACGTTGGGAGCGCCGTTGTTGCTGAAGCTGTTGGCGACGACAATGTCGAGAAGGCCGTCGTGATTGACATCGGCGATGGCGAACTTGCGACTGTTCTCGAGAGGCGAGGGAACGGGGAAGTTGGGCAGGCAGGCCTCGCTGCGATCCACGAAAACGCCGTCTCCCGCGTTATCGAAATCGGGCACGGAGTTATAGGAATAGTCGTTCACGTCCCTGTTGAAGAAGATGCGGTTTCTGGTGCCGGAGCAGGAGAGATAGAGATCCTCGTCCCCGTCATTGTCGAAATCCGCGAACTCGATGTCGAATCCGGGCTCGGAAATATTCTCGAGGAACACGGTCGTCTCGTTCTGGAGACGGCGGGGAGCGGGAAAGGCGCCGCCGGTGGGGGTATAGACGTACACGCCCTGGTTCAGGGGCTCGCCGCGGTTCAGGTAGATCACGGTAAAATCGCCCGAGGTGCTCTGGAGACCGCCGTTGGCCACAGCCAGGTCGAGATCCCCGTCGCCGTCGATATCCGCAAAATCGCCGTTGATGCTGGCGTTGGAGTATCCGTAAACGAACGGCGGGCTGGACATATCGGAGAAATAGGGCGGTATGAACTGGGGCGTTTTATCCACGAAAAGCGGAATGTCGGTATCCAGGGTGAGATCCGGGGGGGCGCTGATGAGCCGGTTCATGAACAGCTCGTTCTGGCGATTGTAGTTCGCCACGAAAACGTCCGGGTCTCCGTCGTTATCGAAGTCGGCAATCACGGCCTGGTAGGATTGATCCATGACCGGATCTTCATCCAGCACGTAATCCGTGACGTCGGAGAAATCGGCGAAGGAGTTGTTCAGGAGGATCTGGTTGTGCTGGGGAGGCACGAGGTTTCCGAGGTCTCCACCGGTACCGTCAAGGGAGAGATAGAGATCCAGGCACCCGTCCAGGTTGAGATCGCCCGCGGTGATATGTCGCCCGCGGCCGATTTTTTCCGGGACGGCCGCGTTATAGGTGCGGCGCACGTGCCGCTGCCCGATGTTACGCGGGATATAATCCTGGCCCGTTCCGGCGATCCAGCCGTTCCAACGCCTTCTGAGGGCGCCCGGGCCGGACAGGATCGGGGGGTTGATCGGATCGTAAAACACACAGTCTTCGGAGGCCCCGATGACCACGATCTCCCGGTAGCCGCTATAGTTCAGGTCCTGGCAGACCGCGGCCTGGGAATTGGTGCGAACAAGGGGGATCCAGTTGGAATCGGGCTCTGTGATCTGGTTGGGATAGTTGGAGGGACGCCCGATCCACAGGGGCTCCTGGGCGCTGTTCCGATCGGTCTGGAGAAAAAAGTCGTCCGTTGCGTAATTGATGCACTGGAAGTATCCGTCGGCCAGGCCGTCCATGTCTATGTCCACGTTATCGTAAATCAGGTCGTGACCGTTGTTCTTGAGCTGGTGTGGGATTTCGCTCTGGTTGACCACCAGGATATCCAGGGCATTGTCCCCGTACAGGGGGGCGAGCACCACCTGGTTGGTCCAGCTGCGATCCCCCTCATCGTTTGCAGCGCCCGGTGAGGTGGAGGGATGATCGGGGATAATGGGGGGAACGCGGTCGAACTCCTCGATGGTATCCCCCCCGAAGGTATAATCGGAACCGAGGGTTTCGTCCGTGAAATAGAAACCGCGTCTGGCAGGGTTCCTGTCGTTCAGGTGATTGATGAGGATCCGCTCGCTGAAGTACAGGCTTCTCAGGTTGACATTCGGGACGGGAGAACGGTCCCACCCCTCGGTGGCCACAAAATCGGTCCAGAGTCCCTGGTTGGAAACCACGATGTCGATATCGCCGTCGGAATCGATATCGCCGACGTCGCTCATGGTGCTGACATCCACGTTCGCAAAGGGTCCGGTATCGAGGATGCCGGGGAGGCGGATCGTGGTTTCATCGGCGAACCAGGCGTCCGGCACGCCGTCCCCGGTGACGTCGACATTGACCAGAAGCTGGTTTTGTGCTCCGGTGCCGGTTCCCACACCGGGGGCGAAGTTGGAGAAGAAGATGTCCAGCCACCCGTCGCCGTTGAAATCGGCGAGTTTGGCATCGTAAGTACCCACAATGGCGGTGTCATAGGGGAGGCGGTCGTCCGGGGTTCCGGGCATTTCGTCGGGACCGAAGGTAACGTCCGTGAACTTGCCGAAACCGTTATTGATATAGATTTTGTTGATGAGGGAGTTGGCGACGTCGCCGACGCCGTTTGCGAGCACGAGGTCCAGGTCGCCGTCATTGTCGATATCGCCGGCAGCCCCTCCCAGGGTGAAGAGGACGTCCACGGGCAAATTGTCTCCCCCTGCTTCGGGGGAGGTGTCCTCGAGGGGGGGCGTATCGTCGTCGCAGGCATCGCCCACGCCGTCGCCGTCCGAATCGGCCTGGTCGGGATTGGGCACGTCGGGACAGTTGTCCTCTTCGTCGGGAATGCCGTCCCCGTCGCGGTCGCCCTCGTCGCCGTCGTCCCCCTCGTCGCCCTCCGTACCCGGGGCGGCGGCCACGTTCGTGATCACCAGGATGTTTTCCGTCATTTCACCCGCGGTAACGGTAATGGGTTCGGATACGTAGGGAACGTCTTCATAGGGATTGGGATTTGCGGGATCGTAAAGGACCCCGGAATCGAGCACCTTTTCGGCCCTGAGGAAACCGTAAAGCATGGTCCATCGTATGGACTCTCCGGGCTGGAGGGTTGTGAGTCCCCCGCCCTCGGAGGTTCCGTAATACACGGCGATGGCGCTGTCCTGGGTAAAGGCGTTGGGGCCGGTGAAAAACGTGCCGTCCGCCTTGAAGTCAAAGGCGTTGTTCTCCGGGGTTTCGAGAAATCCGAAAATATCCGGCCACCAGGCCGTGACCACCCGGGAGGGAGGGGTGACCCCGGGGCCGATAAGGGTGCCCAGGGCCGCAATCGTGGGATATTCCAGGTTGTCCAGCACCTCGAAGCTGGCAGGGATGTCGGCGCCAATGTATTCCCGCTCGTCTCTCACCTGCTCGCCGTTTATGATGAAGGGGGCGTCGTCACGGGTTCCCAGGTAGGTGTCCAGCATGATCCGAAGCCCCACTTCGGCGGGATCCTGGCTCACGTTGGTAAGGATGTATTCGATTTTGACGTCGTCGAGATTGTCGTCAGGGCCGCCGTAATTCACAATCTCGAGGGACTGGCTCATCTCGATCACGTTTGCAACGAGCCAGGTTCCGGTGGTGATGTTCGCGATGTCGTTGATCTCGATGGGGCGGACCGGAACCCCGAAGTCCTCGAAACTGTTGGTATAATCGGTGAGCACACCCTGGCTTCGCAACCGGAGGGTGGTGAAGGAGGAGCCGACCTGGTCGGGATGCCCGAACATGAGGATCGGGCCTTCCCGCACCCCGACCGTGAACTGGCCGAATTCGTTGATGGCGGCCTCCACGTAGCTGCTGGCCACGATATCGTCGCCCGAGGAGTTGTCGTCCTCGGCGGTGCCGTCACCCGGCATCGGGGGATCGGCGCCCCCGTAAAACTCGGAGGGATAATCCGGGATTTCGGGCATGTATTCGACAAACTCCGGAAGGGTGGCGCGTTGCTCGGAGGGCTCGATATAAATGGCGTAATCGTTTCTCGGTTCCAGTCCCACAAAGGCATAATCCGAATTCAGAACCGTATCCGGGGCATTGGGACCGTTGGGAAAAACCAGGTTGATCCCGGTATGGTTGACGGCGATGAGATCGATGACGCCGCGATTCGAGAACACGGAATCGGCCGTAACCGTGAGATCACCCCTTGGGATTCCCAGGTAAACCGGGATATCCGGGATGGCGAATACGGTTCCCTGGCCGTAATACCCTTCGCCGTCCACAACGGCGCCCATGATGCCGGTCATCCCTTCGAAGTAGTTCTGGGAGATCGTGGATTTTCCCGAACCGCTGACGCATTTCGTATTGAAGATATACTGCCATCTGCCCGCGATGGTATCCGAGATGGTCAGTTCCCTCTTTTTCCACGGATCGGCCAGAAAGCTGCCGGTCAGGTTGTAGGGACCCATCACGGAGTTTACCGGGGCAATCACCGGCATGACTCCGGCCATTTCCCCGAGGCCCTTCATCATGAAGGATTCGATATCGATCTTGCCGAGCATTTCGGCCTGGAGTTCGGGGGGGAGGTCTCCGGGATCCTTGGGGGGGAGGTAATAATCGGCCAGGATCTGGTTGAAACCGAGATCGATATCCACGATGGTGCCGCCGATGTAGCTTTCCCGTGGAAGGGGAAGGTCCATGAGGCCGTCGCCGTTGAGGTCCACGTAAACCAGGTCCGTTCCCGGGGGAAAGAAGACGTCCGGCCCGAGATCGGGCACGCTCGTGAATCCGGATAGATCGATGTCCATATTGAAAAACGTTGTGGTATCTGCATAAACGACTCCGGCGGGCAGGGGCGATTCCGCCTGGAAGGTGATCAGGTTGAAAAGGTCGAATTCGAGGTCCACGGGTCCCCAGGGCAGGGCCGGGTTGATGCCGGCGAGAAAATCGGAGTAAAACGCTGTCTCCCGGAAATTTAAGCCGCCGAGTCCGCCCCAGCGCCTGAGGCAGCGGTTGAGGGCAAGGTAAACCTCGGCGTCGGGATTGGGGGGCCAGCTGCGGAGCCAGTTGATGTCCCCCGGGAAGATGATCCCGGCCGGATTTCTGTAGATCGCCACCCACAGGGTTCCGCCGCACGCCCCTTTTTTCCACTGGAGGGGTTCCCATCTCAGGGAATCGTCGCTGGAATTGAGGGGATCGTTGATCACGGGGCGAATATACGTTTTCGGTACGGCGAAAACGGGGGAAACAAGGAGAAAAAGGAAAAGAGTCGATAGAAAACGTCTCATGATTTTACTCTCGCTTTCCTTACGGTTTGAGATATTCCGAAACCCTGTCCTTGAACTCGCTCAATTCGGGGCGTTTATCGAGTTTTAACACCTTCGCGGTTTCACCGGATATTTCGAACGCGCCGGAGGAGGCGGATTTCTCCGGGGAAAGGGGCCTTGATTTCAGCATCCGGCCCTTGGACCCGCTGATTTTCCGGGTGGCGGTCTTCGGATCCTTCTCGAGGCCGGCTGCGGCCTTTTGCTTTCCACCGGAACATTTCAGGGCATACTCGGCCGCGATCTCGAGGCGGCGGTCCATCTCTCTCCGATCCACGATCCGGGCATCCGCCATGCCCAGTCTCAGCACCTTGTCCTTCCCGGTCGCCGGATCGCTGAGGACCGTGTATTTGCCCTGGGCCCATCCCACCACCATGGGGGACGTCCAGAGCCTGGAGGCGGCCTTATCCGGGGATTTGTCCTTGTTGGACTTCGGAGGCGGGGGATCCTGGAGGAAGAGAACCACCCGCTCCCCCTCGTAAAACACGGGGGCCCCGCCGCATCGCATGGACACCGGAATGGGGTAGTACATGTCCCCCCCGAGCTGGGTGATCTCGAAGGAATCGCCCAGATCTCCCTTCCAGTATTCGACGGCCTTGATGCGGACCGTGGTTTCGATACGGCGCCCCACCCATTGGGCCTCCTTTTTTTCCACCGATCCCACGGCGATGACGTCCGCCGTTTTGGCGATTTCCTTGAGGGAGAGGTTGATGATGCCGCTGGCCGGGGCTGAGAGGGGCATGATTGTGGCCAGGCAGATCACAACGATCCACATGGCCCTGGGATTCATCCTCATAATTTTTCCTCCAGACATTATTCCCCGCGAACAATCTTGTTAAAACTGCCGCTCCCCTGGAGACGATAAATGTTCCCGGGGCTGATGGTCCCGTTCTCGGGATCGTATTCCTCGTTAATGGAGAAGACCAGGGTGGGAGGCTGATCCGGATAACCGCCGGGCTCACCCCCGCGGGACACCCCGAGGTACCCGTCGGGACCGACGGAGACCAGCATCCACAGGTCCTCTCCCACGTCCAAAGAACCCTGAACCTGCTGGGTCAGGATATTCACCTGCTCCCTGTCGTAATAGTCGATCACATCCAGGGGATAAGGCACCTTCATCTCGAAAACGTCCTTCGGAATGGTGGTTATGTAACGCACGGGCGTTGTGATCACATGCAAATGATCCATCCTCTCGGAGAGCATGGGTGCGTAATAACCATCCTTCCAGTTCGGGTGACGCCTGTAGGGATAATTATTGTGATCCGTTGCGTAAATTTCCAGGGCGGTGGCCATAGACGCCATGTCGGCCTTGACCCGTGAGACCTTGGCGCGAGTCTGGGCCTCCAGGAAATTCGGCACGGCGATCGATGACAGGATCGAAATAATGGCGACCACAATCAAGAGTTCTATCAGTGTAAAACTTCGAGCCGCCCCGGTTTTGCGCAAGTTTCTTCGCCTCATCCCGCTTTTGTAAACTCAATTAACCTGATCGTTTCACCAGAGAGACCAGATAATCAAGAGGAACTATGGATTGAGAGGGGGTTTCCGTCAAGTCAAAAATACACTCGCCAACCCCTCTCAAGGCGGCAAGTGCGCAGGAAACCATCATCACCCTCTTTCCTTAATCCGTCTCCCGGTTCTTCCCTCCTCCCGCCAAAAAAATCTTCTCTCGCCTGACTGATGAATCATACCCTATATCTAGCTCCAAACCATACGACAGGTCAATCGAGAAATCAATGAAAAAATGATTGACCGGGCCGAGTCCCGGTGATAGGAAACACCCTCGAAATGAGCAGGAAAGGAGGTGAAACAGTTATGACAAAGAAATTTGCCTGCGTGGCCTTGATGCTTCTCCTGGCCGTCACCGTGGGCGCGTTCCAGGAGGAATCGGAACCCAACAGTTCCCGTGGGCTCGCCGACGGCCCCATCAGCTTCAACGAGGTCATCAAGGGGTATCTCCCCGGGGTTTACGGCGACACCTCTCCCTATGACGACTACTGGAGTTTCAGCGCCACCGCCGGAAACACCTACACCTTCACCGCGGAACCGAAAAACACGTCCTTTCTCTACCACCTGGATATCGACCTCGAGCTCCAGAACTCCAGCGGCGGCTTCATTAAGGAGTCCCGCGTGGGAGGGGACGACGAAAACGAGATTCTCACCTGGACCTGCACCTCCAGCGGAACCTATTACCTGGATATTTACGAGGGTACGGGAATTTCCAATCCCGCCTCGTGGTATGAGTGCAACTGCGAGGAGAGCACCGGCGTCGAAGACTGGGAGCTTTACTGACAAACATGTGGTTTTTTTCACGGGGGCTGTATCGAAAATCCGTTCGAGGGATCAAAACACCTTTCCTTCGCTCCCTGGAACGGAACTTTGATGCAGCCCCCTTTTCTCATTGATTTCCTTCCCGGGTTTCGCTATTCCGATCAATTGGATCATATCCAAACAGAGGTTGTATCCTCTCGATTTTTTCATTTCCACGGTGTCCTTCATGGAAAACCAGATCTCTAAAAAACAGGTTCTCGTCAATGTGGAGGAGAGCGAAATCCGCGTTGCCTTCCTCGAAGACGAGCAACTGGTGGATCTCTTTCTCGAAAAAACCGACGACCTGAGCATTGTGGGGAACCTGTACAAGGGTATTGTGGAGGATGTGGTTCCGGGATTGAAGGCTTCCTTCATCGACATCGGCCTCGAGCGGCGGGCCTTCCTCCATTTCAACGACTTCATCCCCGAGGCCCTGAACCCGGCCGGTCGGAAGAAGAGCCTGTTTCGCCGCCTGATTTCCAAGGAAACGGGCGAGGACAGGGAGAAGAAGGAGAATCGTTCCAGGCCTTCCCCGGCAAGCACGAATCCGGTCAAGATCCTCCACAAGGGCCAGGCTGTCCTGGTCCAGGTCATCAAGGACGAAATCGGCCGGAAGGGCCCCCGCGTCACCGCGAATATCGCCCTCCCGGGCCGGAAACTGGTCCTCCTGCCCCATCCCTCCCAGAGGGGTGGTGTTTCCCGGAAAATCGCCAATTTCAAGGAACGGCAGAGGCTCCGGAAAATCCTCGGGAGCATCAAGACCGCCCAACGCAGCTTCATCATCCGCACCGCGGGAAAGGGCATGAGCGACGATGCCATTAAAAGCGACATCGGCCATCTCAAAAGAATCTGGTCCAACATCCTCAGAAAATACCGCGGGAAAAATACACCGCTTCTCCTGTTCAACGATCACGACATCCTCTACCGGATCGTCCGGGACCATTTCACGGAGGATCTGGACGAAATCATGGTGGACAACATCCGGGTGTTCAAAAAGATCAAAAAACTCCTCCACCAGATGATCCCCAGGCTGGCCGACCGGGTGAAATTCTTCAGCAAACCGGAAAGCCTCTTTCATCACTATCATGTGGAGAAGCAGATTCAGAAGGCGACCCGCCGCAAGGTCTGGCTGAAAAGCGGGGGATACGTCGTATTCGACGAAACCGAGGCCCTGACGGCCATCGATGTCAACAGCGGGCGCTACATCGGCAAGAAAGACCAGGAGAAAACCGTATTGAAAACCAACCTCGAGGCCTGCCAGGTGATCGCCCAGCAACTGCGCCTCCGGGATATCGGCGGCATCATCGTGATCGACTTCATCGACATGGTCAGGAAGGAAAACAGGGAGACCGTCGAGCGGACCATCCACAGATGCCTTCGGCCGGACCGGGCCAAGCACACCATTTTGCCCATCTCCGAGTTCGGCCTGGTGGAACTCACCCGGAAACGCGTCCGCCAGAGCCTGAAACACCGGCTCTTCACCAAGTGCCCCTACTGCGAGGGATCCGGACGGGTTCTGGCCCCGAACCAGATCTGGAGACAGATCAAGTACTCCCTTCTGGAACTCCTTCAACAGAAACCCCGCCCCGGGGAAATCACGGTCATGATCCATCCCAGAACCAAAAGACACATCCAGGAAAAGCTCCAGGGGGCTCTGGACCAGGTCGTGAAAAAATACAGCGTCCCGGTCTCCCTCCTCTCCAGCGAGGACCTTCACATCGAGGACTTCCAGGTGAGATACACCCTTCCCGGACGATCCGAAATCTGGCCCAGGCGCCAGGAAAACTGAAACACAATTGACCCTCTGAGAGGTCAGACATGTCCAATCCGGAATTCGTTCATCTTCACGTTCACAGCGATTACAGCCTGCTGGACGGGGCCTGCCGTCTGGGGCCCCTGTTTGATATCATCAAGGGTCACGGCATGAACGCGGTGGCCCTCACCGATCACGGCAACCTGTTCGGGGCCGTGGATTTCTACAAAAGGGGCAAGGCCAGAGGGATCAAACCCATCATCGGGTGCGAACTGTATCTGGCCCCTGGATCCCGGTTCGAACGCAAATCCCAGGAAAAAAAATCCTCCAACCACCTGGTGCTCCTCGCCAAAGGCGAAAAAGGCTATCTCAATTTGGCCAGGCTCTCTTCCATCGGGTACATGGAGGGATTCTACTACAAGCCCCGCATCGACATGGAGGTGCTGGCCGAGCATTCAGACGACCTGATCTGCCTCACCTCCTGCATCAAGGGCAAGGTGCCCGAGCTCATCATCGAGAAGAAACCGAAAAAGGCCGCCATGGCCCTGGACCAACTCATCCAGATCTTCGGCCGCGACAACCTCTACATCGAGATCCAGGATCAGGGTCTGGCCGAGCAGAAAATCGCCAACCGCGGCCTTGTCAAACTCTCCCGGAAAACAGGCCTCCCCCTGGTGGCCACCAACGATTGCCATTACCTCACCAGGGAGTCCGCCGAAATCCACGACATCCTCCTGTGCATCCAAACGGGGAAAACCATCCAGGAACAGAAGCGCTTCCGGTTCAACTCGAACGAGTTTTACATCAAAAGCCCCCTCGAAATGGCACAGATCTTCAAGGAGACTCCCGAGGCCCTCAAGAACACCCTCGAGGTGACCGAAAAATGCAACCCCGAGATCCGTTTCCACCAGAAACTCCTCCCCCATTTCAACCCCCCGGAGGGGATGACACAGAAGCAATACCTGAGAAAACTGGTCTTCGACGGCCTCCTGTCCCGCTACGAAAAAACCACCCCACCCATCCGGGAAAGGGCGGAAATGGAACTGGGCATCATTGACCAGATGGGATTCAACTCCTACTTCCTGATCGTGTGGGATTTCGTCCGGTATGCAAAGGAAAACGGCGTTGCGGTGGGACCCGGACGCGGCTCCGCAGCCGGGAGCATTGTGGCTTTTGCACTCGGGATCACGGATATCGATCCCCTCGAGCACGGACTCCTGTTCGAGCGGTTCCTCAACGTGGAACGCATTTCCATGCCCGATATCGATATTGATTTCGACGATGTGAACCGCGACCGCGTGATCCAGTACGTGAGGGAAAAATACGGATCGCACAACGTGGCCCAGATCATCACCTTCGGAACCCTCAAGGCAAAAAACGCGGTCCGGGACGTCGGCCGCGCCATGGACATCCCCCTGGGCGTGGTCAATAACCTCGCCAAAATGATCCCTGACAACACGCCCCTTCCCAAGGCCCTGAAAGAAGTGGAGGAACTGAAAAAACTGTGCCGGGACGACCCCCGGATCCACAAGCTGCTCCAGAACGCCATGGCCCTCGAAGGCACGGTCCGTCACGCCTCCACACATGCCGCCGGAGTTGTGATCGCCGATACCGAGCTGCCCAATCTGGTCCCCATCTACAAGGCCCCCAACACAAGCGACCTCGCCACCCAGTTCACCATGAAGCAGGTGGAGGAGATCGGCCTTCTGAAAATGGACTTCCTCGGGTTGAAAAACCTGTCTATCATCGAGGATACCATCCGCCGCGTTCAGAAAACAAGAAATGTCCGGGTGAAGTGGGAAGAGATCCCCCTCGACGACCAGGCCACTTACGACCTCCTGGCCTCGGGAAACACCTTTGGCGTGTTCCAGCTGGAATCACGGGGGATGAGGGACCTTGTGAAACGCCTGATTCCCCGCTCCTTCGCCGATATCACGGCCCTTCTGGCGCTGTATCGACCCGGTCCCTTGAGAAGCGGCATGGTGGACGATTTCATCTCCCGCAAACACGGAATAAAGGAGATCGTTTACGTTCATGAGCTCCTGAAGCCGATCCTGGAAGAGACCTATGGAGTGATCCTGTACCAGGAGCAGGTGATGAAAATCGCCCAGGTCATGGCCGGATTCTCGCTGGGAGAGGCGGACATCCTCAGGAGGGCCATGGGGAAAAAGGACGAAAAGGCCATGGAGTCCCAGAAATCCGCCTTTACCGAAAGGGCGGTAAAAAACGGCATCGACCGCAACGTGGCCGAGAAAATCATCGACCTGATCGTGTTCTTCGCCGGGTACGGATTCAACAAAAGCCACAGCGCCGCATATGCCCTGATCACCTATCGCACCGCATATCTCAAGGCCCATTTCCCCGTGGAATACATCGCCTCCCTCCTGACCAGTGAAATCGGCAACAACGAAAAGCTGGTGTATTACCTCGGGGTGTGCAAGGAGATGGGCATCCCCATCCTTCCCCCCGACGTCAACGAATCGTTCGCCACCTTCACGGCGGTGGGGGACAAGATCCGCTTCGGCCTGGCAGGCATCAAGAACGTGGGAGAGGGGGCCGTGGAAGAGATCATCCGGGAAAGAAAAAAGAACGGCCCCTTTACGGGACTGCAGGATTTCGCCATGCGGGTCCCCTCGAGCGCACTCAACTCCCGGCTGTTCGAGGCCCTGATCAAATGCGGCGCCTTCGACTCCCTGGGGGCCTACCGCTCCCAGCTCATGCAAATCCTCCCCGAGGTCCTCGAAACAGCCGCCCATTACCAGAAGGAAAAGAAATCCAACCAATCCTCCTTTTTCGACCTGCTCGGGGAAAACCAGGGACCGGAACAATCATACCAGATCATCGCCCTCCCCTCCATCCCTCCATGGACCGAAAAGGAAAAACTCCAGTATGAAAAACAGTTCATCGGATTTTACGTCACAGGCCATCCCCTGAACGGTCACCTGGTGGATCTGCGTTCCCTCTCCGACGCCGACACCCGGGAACTCAAACAGAAAAAGGATCGGGACCAGGTTTCCCTGGTGGGATTGATCACCCAGGTCACCCCGAGACTGGATCGAAACGGGAATACTTATGCCCACGTCACACTGGACGACTTTCAGGGGAGCATTCGCCTGATCCTGTTCAGTCGCACCTACGAGAAATACAAGGACCTTCTCGTTGCGGAGCAGGCAGTGTATGTGAAGGGAAACGTATCCACGGGGAGAAACGAGCCGGAAATCATCGTCCGGGAGATGTCGCGCCCGGAGGCGGCCAGGAAAAAAATCGCACGTGTGGTGGAATTCGAGCTCTCCCCGGTGGATATCACGGACCAGAACCTGGAGCAGATCCGTGCCATCTGCCGGAAAAACCGGGGGCGGCTCAAGCTTCGGATTTCCGTGAACAAACCCGGATTGGGAAAGATCACCCTCGAGGCAGGGAAAAAGATCAACGCCGCTCCAACCGATGAACTGGTCTCGGGGGCCGCGACCCTTGCCTTCCCCCATACCCTCAGATTTATCGCAACGGAGAATCGAACGTGATCCTATCCCGCTGAATCTTTCCCAACGGGGCAAAGGGTAATCACGTAACCCGGATCGGTCTGGGCGGGATCCAGCCGAACCGCGGTTGCCAGGCAATCGATCGGGCTGCCGTCCCCCCTTTGCAAACGAAGCCGCTTTTGCGGGGTCTCCCCCCCGGCGATCCCCTCCCGAACCAGGGCGGTAAACTCCTTGAACTCATTTTTCGAGGGGAAGAAATCCTTGAAAGACGCCCCCTCCATCTCCGGCATCACCCCCTCCGGATCCAGGAGGTTTTTCATGGATTGATTGGCCCAGGCCACAGTCCAGTCCCGGCTGATTTTACAGATTCCCAGGGGCACGCCCCGAAGGATCGCCTGGTAAAGCATTTTATGATAATGGAGTTCCTTCACGCTCTTTTTGAGATCTTCCTCGATGCGTTTTCCTTCCGTGATATCGTGGGCGATGACCAGGGCGCTTGTGATCCTTCCATCCTCATCCTCGATGGGCTCGATGGTTCTCGTGTAATGGCGTTTCTCTCCCTTCAGAATGCTTTCGGTTTCTCCCTCGAAGGTTCGCCCGGTATCGATCACCTCCCGGATGTGTTCCAAATGTTCCCCGGAGTAAGGGGAGGGGAACAGATCCTCGAGGGTTTTCCCCACGCACTGCTCGGGGGTTTTCCCGAGTGCCGCGGCGGCCGCCCTGTTCTGCATGAGAATGACCCCATCCCTTCTGACCAAGGAGATAATGGCGCCCGCGTTCTCGATCAATCTGCGATAATTCCTTTCGCTCGCACGGATCCTTTTCTCCACCTGTTTTCTCTCCGTAATATCCCGGACAAAGGCGCAATTCAACTCCTTCTCTCCGAAACGGAGATAATTGGAGCTTACCTCCACAGGGATCATGGATCCATCCTTTGCTTTCAAGGTAGATTCCTTGAGCACGTGCCCGGAGGTTTTGAGATCTTCCCATATTTCAGCAATTCTGTCTTCGGGGAAGCCGGGATCCACATCGGATATCCCGAGAGAAACCAGCTCCTCGTGGGTATAACCCAGAAGCCTTTCCATGGCCTCGTTGGCATAGAAATAACGCCCTTGCCTGTCGATCCAGATAATGCCCTCGCCCGCGCCGTCCAGGGAGAACCGGGCCAAAAGCAGGGCCTGATCCGCCAGCCTTTCCGCCGAAACGTCCAGGAAGGAAAACATCATGCAGAGGGGATTGCCTTCGGGGGTTTTCACCATGTGACCTGAAATCCGGGCAAAAAAGCTCAAATCGGCCTCCCCGCGGGCCTCCATCTCCCCGCTCCATTCCCCCTCCTTCCACAGCATCTCCAGGACCACCGAGGCCTCGGAGGGATTGTTCCAGAAACCGACAAAGGGATACCCCTGGACGTCGTCCATGTCGTCATAATTCCACATGGCTAAAAAGGCGTGGTTCGCATAAGAGACGCGCCCGGCCAGGGTGACCAGAGCCAGGGCATTGATGGAGGTGTCCATGGCGCGGCTCTTGATCTCGAGCTGTTCACTCCCGCGAATTCGAGCCAGGGTGCTCCCGCACTGGGCCGCCATGGCCTCGAGGAATCGGAGGTCCTTCTCCCCGTAAAATCCGGGTGTATAGCTCTGAACGGAAACCACCCCGTATATCTTTTTCTCGAGGGCCACCGGGGCAAACAAAAGGGAACGGGAGAGGCGGTCCTCCTGGCCGAATCGGATGAATTCGCTCTCCCCCGGCTCCTCCATGCGATTGATCAGTCTTCCCCGGACTTCACTGAACAGGGGAAACATCTTATCCAATACCAGGGTCTCTTCAAAGGAAGTCTCAACGGGCGCCTCCTCCCCCCGGGGGGTATCTTCCACGTAACCGCGGAAAAGCATGTTTCGCTTCCCGTCATAGAGGCTGAACCAGAAGGCGTCGTGATGAAATAAGGCCCGGCATTTTCGGGCGATCAGGCGCCCCATTTGACCCAGTGTCGTGACGGATGTGAGCTCCCGCGTCAGATTCTGGAGGATTTCCTTTTCCCTCTCCAACTGCTTGCGGAACGTGACATCCTGCAGAATCCCCAGGGAGCCGGTGATTTTCCCCGTCTTTTCGTCCCGTACGGAAACGGCGCAATCATTGAGCCAGATCTCCCTCCCGGAAGGGGTCAAGATCCGGTAATCAGCTCGAAAATGGGGGAAATCCCCCTTCTGAAAGGCATGAATGTAATCCTCGAGCACGGGGGGGGCGTCCGGATCCACGATCCGGGTTTCACTGACCATTTCGGAGAACTGGATTCTCTCGAGTTCCCCCTCGGGAAGTTCGAGTAAATCCCTCCCCTCTTTCCCGAAGAAATCGTATTTGTGCGTTTCAAGGTTCAACCGGTAGGGGCACCCGCTTGCATTTCGTATGGCATCCCGGTAGATCCCGTGGATCCGTTTCAATTCCTCCTCGGTCCGTTTTCTCCCGGTAATATCCCGGAGGATGCCCAGGGATCCGATGATCCTGCCCGTGATTTCATCCCGAACCGGAACCGAGCAATCGCTGAGCCACTTTTCCTCTCCGGCGGGAGTGACGATCCGGTAATCCACCTGGTAACGATCGACATCGCCCCTTGCAAAGGAATTTCCGTATTCGTACGGATCCGATGGAGCATCCGGATCGGCCACGGCCATTTCCCGAACCAGGCTGGTAAACTGTTCCTGCCTGAGCTCCTTCACCGGAATCCCGAGCAGATCCCCGCCTTCCTCCCCGAAGAATTCATAGGCCTCGTTGGCAAAGTTGAGATAATAGGGCACGCTCCTCGTATTGGCGATGGCCTTCCGATAAATGTGTTGGATCCGTTCCAGGGCCTCCCCGGCCCTCTTTTTTTCCGTGATATCCTCAAAGAGAGCCATAAAGCAACAGGGGCGCCCCTGCTCGTTCAGAATCATGTTGTCCGATCCTTCCACTTCAAAGAAAGAGCCGTCCTTCCTCCTGGCCGTCAGAGTTCCCTCAAAGATCCCTTTTTCAAACAACTCTTTCCTGATTCGCTCCGCTTCCTTTTCGTCTTTCCAGAAGCTGATCGCGGGCTTTCCAAGAACCTCCCTCTCTTCCTCATAGCCCCACATCTCGACAAAGGCGCGATTGATGTAAGTGATCCTCCCCTCCAGATCCACGATGGCAATGGCGTTGACGGAGGACTCGACGGCGCGGTTTTTGAGCCGGAGATCCTGCTGGATCTTCATCCTGGAAAGGGCGCTCCCGCAAAGATCCGCGAACGCCTCCAGCATCCGGAGGTCTCTTTCAACATAACGGCCGGGGGTATAGCTCTGAACGGAAACCACCCCGATGATCCGATCCTCCCATATTACCGGGGCGAACATCAGGGAGCGGGAAAGGCGCTCGGAATAACCGAAGGCAACCAGTTCGGTATCGGCCGGATCCGTATCGCGGTTGATCAACCTGGATCTGCGTTTTTTGAAAAGGGGATACTCCTTTTCCAGGGGGAGAACCGGTTCGAAGGAGACCGGTTTCGGTTCGTTTTCCCCGGGAGGGGTATCTTCGATATACACCCCTCGAAGGGCGTTTTTCGCGGCATCGTACCGGCTGAACCAGAAGGCGTCGTGATGGAACAGGCGCCTGGATTCCCGCCCGAGAAAATGTCCCAGCTCCTCGAGGTTCAAAACCGGGGTGAAGAGATGCGAGATCCGTTCCAGGGCTTCCCGCTCCTCCTCCGCCCGCCTTCGTTCCGTGACGTCGCGCCCCATGGCGGTGGATCCGATCGTCTCCCCGTTTTCGTCCACCAGGTTGCGGGAATTCCATGAGATGATCCGGGTCCCGCCATCCTTGCACCGGATCGTGGTTTCGAAATCCTCGACGGAATCTTCCCCTTCGATGATGACCGCGGCCCTGTTCGTGATTTCCTTCCTGTAATCCTCGTCCGGATAGAGCCACTCCCAGATCCGGCCGTGCCCGATCACCTCCTCCCTCGAGTATCCGCTGATCCTTTCCGCGGCCTTGTTCCAGATCACCACGTTGGCATCCTTGTCGAGCACGTCCATCCAGACATTGGCGTTATCGATCACGCTTTCGAGGTATTGCCCGAGTTCGTGAATTTTGCGCTGGGCCTTTTTCCGTTCCGAGAGATCCCGGCAGATGCTGCAGATGCATTCCCTGCCCCTGTATTGAAAATAATGGGAGTGGACCTCGAACGGGAGGATCTTCCCCTCTTTGGTTCGATGTGTCGTCTCCAGGAAGAGCCGCCCCTTTTCCTTTATTTCCCGCCATACCTTCCTCAAGCTGGTCTCGTTCTCATTGGGATCCAGCTCGAACACATGCATGTTCTGAAACTCTTCGAAGCTGTACCCTGTAATGCGGCAGGCGGTTTCGTTGGCATACAGGAAGCGTCCATCCGGTTCCATCCAGTAAATGGCGTCCCCGGAGGTATCGATGGAGATCTGTGCCATTCCCAGCGCCTTCTCCGAGAGTTTCTGATCGGAGACGTCCAGGATGTAAACCATGATGGAAACCGGCGCCCCCAGGGGATTTTTTACCAGGGTGGCTGAAACCTGGGCGTCAAAACAGGATCCATCCTCGAGAAGGGCCCTCATCTCCCCCTTCCAGGATCCCTTCTCCTTCAGTTGTTCCAGGAGATTCGCGGCATCCCTGGACGATTCCCAGAAGGAGGAAAAAGGCCTCTTCAAAACCACGTCCTCCCCCAACTCCCACAGTTCGAGAAAAGAGGGATTGGCATAGGTGAGTTTTCCCTCGAGATCCACCATGGCAATGGCACTGCTGGAAGAATCGATGGCCAGATCCTTTTCCCTCATTGCCTCTTCAGTCATAATCCGGGTAACAGCCCCACCACACAGGTTTGTGAGCGATTGCAGGATGCCCAGGTCCCGCCGGGAGTAAAAATCGGGCTGATAGGAACTGACAACAACACACCCGACGATACGATCCTCCCGGTAAATCTGGGAGATCATCATGGAACGGGAGAGCCTCTCCCTGAACCCGATCCGACCCAGTTCGATTGTGGGTTCGCCCTCCCTCCGATTCAGGAGCATGGGTTCCCTGACGAGTGCATGGATACGGGAGTTGTCCAGGTTCCTCAACGGCACGACGCTTACAACCCGTGGAACGCTCTCGCCGGTTGGGGTATCCTCGGTCAGGATCTCACGCAAAAGATCGCGCTCCTTGTCGAAAAGAAAAAAGGAGAAGGCGTGATACTCGAACAGGTTCCGGCATTCGTCCGCCAGAAGCCGGGCGAGGTTCTCTATGGTGAGAGATGAGATGAGGCGTTTTGCCAGCCTCTGAAGCGATGCCCTCTCTTCCTCGGTTCGCCTTAAAAGGGTGATATCTTCCGTATGGACCAGGATAAAGCAGGGGGGAAGGAAGTCATAATCCACCATCAAACGCCGATACTGTTCCAGGGAACGAAAGCGAAAGACCATTTCACGACGGATGGTGGTTTTTTCGGAGAAGCAGCGTTCCATATCCCTGAGGATATCCGCCCGTTCTCCGTGAATTTTATCCAGGGGCTCACCGACAAAATCGACGATTTTGCCCCCGAAATACTCGAATGCCGCCCGGTTGTACTGCCTCAGGATAAAGCGCTCTCCCTCTTTGCACCACAGGTAGGTCGGTACGGGATAATCCTCGTACTGGATCTTCAGCTGTTTCCGGATCCTTTCGATTTCCCCCTCGCTGTCGAGGCTGTCTTTGATTTCAACGGCCACTCCCATCGTTCCCACCACACGGCCGGATTCATCCGTCAACGGTTTGACCTGAACCGAAAAGTGAAACCCGGCCCACTCGATGATGTAATGTCCTTCTTTGCCCTCGAGGGCGGCCTGGTGAGCGGCAATGGCGGGGAAGTGAGGATCGGTGGTTTTGAAATATTCAGAAAAGGTCTCGCCGACAATGACATCGGCCTTTTCCCTCAGATTGACCAGCCCCTGTCCGCCTGCGGATGTAAAACGGAGGTCCCGATCCGTGGTCCAGAAAATGGCGGGGATCAGTTCCTGTTTCAGGGGCCCGGCAGCCGTTTTTCCCGCCTTTTCCGCCCTTTTGAGTTCCCTTATCTGCTTGCGGAGTTTTTTGACTTCCTTCAAAAGGTCACTTTTGGTTTTTTCGGCGTCTCTCATGAACACTCCCCGGGAAAGAGATAAAAATCCTCTCCAGCCTCTCCGTAACGCATCCAATATACGATAAGTCGAATGATATCAAACTGATATCAAATATTAAAGAGATGTACCCCATTATCTTTCATTATTCATCTTCGTCAATTATCCTTTTGTAATCATATCAGGGTATTTGTCAATAAAGAAAAAAACCCGCCCGTTTCAGATTGATCCCCTCACACAAACCGATTTTCGGATACAAGGCCGGGCCTGGCAATTAAAATTTGCACTTGCAGCCGCTTTCCTTTGCTTATATATGCTACTTATCTATATTTCGATAAAAGGAAACCACCCGGACCCGCTTTTCCATTAATTCAAAAGGGGGAGATCATGGCACTCGCCACCTTTGATTTCGAAAAACCCATCGTGGAGATCGAACAGGAGCTCGAGGAACTGGAAAACAGGAAATCCGAACCCGGGGTCTCCTCCCGGATCAAAGAACTCGAAAAAAAACTGGAGAGCACGAAAAAAAAGATATACAGCGGCCTGACTCCCTGGCAAAGGGTGCAACTGGCCCGCCACATGGCAAGGCCCCACTCCCTCGATTATATCAACGCCATCTTTTCCGACTGGACCGAGGTGCACGGCGACCGGGGATTCGCCGACGACCTCGCCGTGGTGACGGGATTCGCCCGGCTCGGAAACCAGCCCGTGGCCATCGTCGGACAGCAGAAAGGAAAGGAAACCAGGGAAAACCTCACCCGAAACTTCGGCATGATGCATCCCGAGGGGTACCGCAAGGCCATGCGGGTGATGCGAATCGCCGAGAAATTCAAGCTTCCCATTGTGATCTTCATCGACACACCCGGGGCCTATCCCGGGATCGGGGCCGAGGAACGCGGCCAGGCCGAGGCCATCGCCCGCAACATCCGCGACATGTTCACCCTCACCGTGCCTATCGTGATTATCATCATCGGCGAGGGCGCCAGCGGCGGCGCCCTGGGGATCGGGGTGGGAGACGTCACCCTGATGATGGAAAACGCCTGGTACTGCGTCATCTCCCCGGAGGGTTGCGCCTCCATCCTGTGGAGGGATCGGGCCATGGCCCCCCAATCCGCGGAGTCCCTGAAGCTCACGGCCCCGGATCTCTTGAAATTCAAGGTCATCGACGAGATCGTTCCGGAACCTTTGGGAGGGGCCCATCGGGATCCCAAAGCCGCCTTTGAAAACGTGTCCCGTGCCATCTCCAGACACCTGGATCAACTGATCTCGATCCCCCCGGAAGAGATCCTGAAAAACCGCGACGCCAAATACCGCGCCATGGGCGTTTTCGAGGAAAAAGCCCGAACAAAAACGAAATCTCCGAACGCAAAAAAGAAACCGCGGAACAAAAAGGAGTAACTCCCTAAGCGCCCCGACGCTTCCACACACCTTTCACAATATCTCCATCTCGAAAAGGAAGGGAATCATGACCGAACCCGGCTCCCGATACGAACCCTCGGATATCGAAAACAGGTGGTACGATTTCTGGGAAGAACGCGGATATTTTCATGCCGACGAAAACGCAACCGGCAATCCCTATACCATTGTCATCCCACCCCCCAATATCACCGGCATCCTCCATATGGGCCACGGCCTCAACAACACCCTCCAGGACGTTTTGATCCGACGGAAAAGAATGCAGGGATATAACACCCTCTGGGTGCCGGGAACGGATCACGCCGGAATCGCCACCCAGAACGTGGTGGAACGCGAACTCATGAGGGAGGGGAAAAAGAAAGAGGATCTCGGGAGGAAAGGATTCCTCGAGAAGGTCTGGAAATGGCGCGATGAAAAGGGCGGGACCATCATCCAGCAACTCAAACGCCTCGGTTCGAGCTGCGATTGGGATCGCACCCGTTTCACACTGGATAAGGGCCTCTCCCGCGCCGTTTGCACCGTGTTCAAACGCCTCTATGACGACGGCCTCGTGTACAAGGGCAACTACATCGTCAACTGGTGCCCCAGGTGCCTAACCGCCCTGGCAGACGACGAGGTGGAATACAGGGACCTCAACGGCAAACTCTGGTATATCCGCTATCCCATCGAGGGCGAGGAAAAACGCAGCTGCGTGGTGGCCACCACCCGGCCCGAAACCATGCTCGGGGACTCCGGCGTGGCCGTGAATCCCTCCGATGAACGCTTCCGGGACCTCGTGGGCAAAAACGCCATCCTTCCCATCCTGAACCGCCCCATCCCGATCGTGGCGGACGATTTCGTGGATCGCGAGTTCGGCACCGGCATGGTCAAGGTCACACCCGCACACGATCCCAACGACTATGCCATGGGAAAGCGTCACGACCTCGAGGAAATCGTGATGCTCCATCCCGACGGACGCGTCAACGAAAACGGCGGCCCCTACAACGGCATGGATCGCTACGAGTGCCGGAAAAAAATCGTCAAAGACCTCGATAAGCAGGGATTCCTGGTCAAAACCGAGGATTACAGCCACAGCGTGGGACATTGCTATCGCTGCCACACCGCCATCGAACCCTACGTCTCCGAACAGTGGTTCGTGAGGATGAAGGAGCTGGCCGCACCCGCCATCCGGGCAGTGGAACAGGGCCGCACGCGGTTCGTTCCCAAAATGTGGGAAAACACCTATTTTCACTGGATGAGAAACGTGCGCGACTGGTGCATCTCCCGCCAGCTCTGGTGGGGACACCGCATCCCGGCCTGGTATTGCGACAGCTGCGGCCATATCGAGGTTTCCTCGGACGATGCCCCGGAAAAATGCTCGAAGTGCCAAAACACATCCCTCTCGCAGGATCCCGACGTGCTCGACACCTGGTTTTCGTCCGCACTCTGGCCCTTTTCCACACTCGGGTGGCCCGAGCAGACAAAAGACCTCGAAACCTACTACCCCACATCCGTCCTCATCACCGCTCACGAGATCCTTTTCTTCTGGGTGGCCCGCATGATCATGATGGGCCTCAAATTCATGGACGACGTCCCCTTTTCGGACGTTTACATCCACGCCATGGTGTTCGATGAAAAAACAAAGAAAAAGATGTCCAAATCCCTGGGGAACGTGATCGACCCCCTCGAAATGATCCAGAAATACGGGGCCGACGCCCTTCGCATGACACTTTGCGCCTATGCCATCAAGGGCAAGAACCTCTACCTCTCAGAGGAACGGTTCGTCGGGTATCGGAACTTCATGAACAAGATCTGGAACGCGGCACGGTTCGTCCTCTCCACCACGGAAGACCTCACACCCACACAGCTCGCGGAAGGGATCGATCCCCACTCCCTCACACTCGAGGATCGCTGGATCCTCTCCTCATTCGCCCGCACCTGCCGCGAGCTGGATGCCGCACTCGACGATTACAGCTTTGACCAGGCCGTCGGCATCCTCTACCACTTCACCTGGCACACCTACTGCGACTGGTACCTCGAGTTCTCGAAACCGCGCCTTTATGCGAGGGGTAAGGAGGGTTACGACGAGGCCGCGGCCCGGATCCGCACCAATACCCAGAGCATCCTGGTTTACATACTCGAGGGCGCCCTCCGGCTCCTGCATCCCATCATTCCCTTTATCACGGAGGAACTCTGGCAGAAGATCAGAGACCGGTATGGATCGATCTCCTCCGGATCAGGGGATTCACGAAACGAGGGAGAGGTTTTTTCCCGGGTCATGGCCATGCCCTCGATCATGGTTGCATCCTGGGAACAGGCGATCGGGGAGCAATACATCGACCCCGATGCGGAAAAGGCCCTCGAGCTGGTGAAGGAGTGTATTTATACCGTTCGAAACATCCGCGGGGAGATGAATTTGCCCCCTTCCACGAAAACCGACGTTTTCATAACGGGAGGGGCGGGCGGCGGCCTGGGTGTGCTCGAACAAAACAGAAGCCTTCTCGAGACCATGATCCCCTTAAAGACCCTGGTTCTCGGGGAGGGTGCTCCCAAGGGGGCGTTCGCAGCCACCGGGGTGGTTCAGGATCTTGCCATCGCCGTGCCGCTTCCACAGGAGTTCCTCGAGCAGGAAAGGCAGCGGTTGCAAAAGGAGCTGGCCCGTTTGGAAAAGGAAACGGCCTCCCTGGAAAAGAAGATGTCCAACGAAAGTTTCGTAAAAAAGGCCCCGCCCCAGGTGGTGCAAAAGGCCCGCGAAAAGCTCGAACAGGCAAAAAAGGAAAAGGCCCACCTCACCGATCAGCTGGGGTCTCTATAGAAACCTTCCAAAGAGACCTGTTTCCGTTTTGCGAACATGTTTTTTCCCGTAATCTTGATCCTGGTCTCGATAATTATCGCTTTCTCACACGCAGCCGCGAATCGCCCTTTCGAATCCCGATCTGCGAGTGGGAGTGCGAGTACGAGTACGAGTGCGAATACGAGTGCGAGTGGGAATATCACCCAATTCTTGGAACAACCCGGCCTGCCGCCCTTGTCGCACCGAAATTTCAGTTGACAGTTATTATGTAAATCTGCAATTGTTTTGCAAATTTACATAAAGGATATAACGTGAAATATATCAGCCGTTCCCTGGAACCCGTGATCAAAAAGGCCTTCCGGCAATTTCCGGCAATCTGTCTTACCGGACCCCGACAGTCAGGAAAAACAACCATCCTGAAACACACCTTTCCGCGGCTCAGCTACATCTCCCTGGAACAGCCGGACATCCGAGCCTCTGCCGCCAGCGATCCCAGGGGATTCCTGGATCTTCTACCTCAACCCGCCATTCTCGACGAAATACAGAACGCCCCGGACCTCCTCTCCTATATCAAGGCGATCATCGATTCCAAACGCGAAACCAGTGGACAATTCATCCTTACGGGATCGCAGAACCTCATGATGATGGAAAAAATCTCGGAGACCCTGGCGGGACGTACGGCCGTTCTTCATCTCCTTCCCCTTTCCGGGAGGGAGATTCGAAAACGACCCGGCTTTCCCCTTCCCTGGGAACGAAAAAAAGCAATATCCTCGAAACGCCCTTACTCCCTGGAACGGTTCTGGAGATCCCTCCTGAGGGGTGGATTCCCGGAATTGAGCGCTAAACCAAAAATGGATGCACCGCTCTGGCTCTCGAGCTTTACCCAGACCTACCTCGAACGGGATGTCAGGCTCCTCCGTCAGAACGGCGATCTGACGCTCTTTCGCAGCTTCATGAGGATCCTGGCGGCACGAAGCGGGCAACTTTGCAATTTCACGGATATCGGCCGGGATCTCGGAATAGCAACCAATACCGTCAAATCCTGGATATCGGTTCTGGAAACGTGTCACCTGGTGACGATCCTTCGTCCCTTTTCCGCCAATATCGGAAAACGGCTGGTAAAGTCGCCGAAGATTTATTTCACGGATACGGGACTGTTATGCCACCTGGTGGGATTGAGGGAACCGGGGCACGCGGCAGCGGGACCCATGGCGGGCGTTATCTTCGAAACAGCCGTGATTGTTGAAGTGATGAAAAGCCTGTTGCACCGGGGACGCATTCCCCATCTTTATTTCTGGAGGACATCGAACGGCCTCGAGGTTGATCTTATCATTGAACAGGAAGGGAATCTCATTCCCATCGAGATCAAATCTTCATCAACACCAAGGCCGGAAATGGCCAAATCCATCCTTAGCTTCCGGAAGGATTTCAAAGGGCGCCCCCATCCCGGATACGTGGTTCATCCGGGGGAAAACCTCCTGCCCCTGGGAGGGGGCGTAAAAGCGCTTCCCTTCCACATGTTGTAGATCCATACAGGAATCGCTTTAATAAAGCGTCCAGCGATTTCCATCCCTGTTCCCCGGCAGGGAGACAAAACCCGTGTCAGACTTTCCGAAGGGGCTCGTGAAGGATGTCCCCCCTGTTTCCCTTTTCGCCCTCACCCAGTAATGATAGATTTCCCCGGGAGTGAGATTCGAATCGTCCACAGCTGGAGGGGAGGCGGTATGAAAAATCCAGGCGGCCCCAGCCGGATTCGAACTGCTCCCCCGGTAAACGTCGTAACCCGAAGCCCCCACCACCGGGTCCCATTGGATGCGGATCCTGTCCGTGGATAATCCGTCGTCCGCATTCACCCCTTCCGGGGCCGGGGGCACTGGATTGTCGATCCGGTACACGTACGTATTTTGAGCCATCCAGAGCTCGGATCCGTGAAAAACAAGTCCTTCCGCATGAACCTGGTCCGCCTCGAATTCAAAGGTCTTCATGGGAGTTGCCTTCAAAGTCGGATCCAGATCAAACGTTTGGTAAACATCGATATAACCGACAGTGTCAAACGGGTTGCTGTCCCATGTAATAAACGTGTAATCGCTGATGAAATCGATCCCGTTGGAATACAGGGTGCTGATTTCATACTCGAGGACATTCTCCAGCTGAGGGGTATTGTTCACCATGGGGAGGTTGAAGATGCGGGCCGTGCCTGTTTCCTGGTACTCGATCACGAACAACCGGTTATTCGTAACGGCAACGCCGGCCACGTCGCCATCCCCGACATTCCAGGAAGTGACATCCAGATGACCGATCTTTGCAAGAGATGCGGCATCGAACCACGCCAGGTGAAACAGGGGTTTTTCCCAGAAGGCCCCGAAATTGGACAGGGGTGCGTAAACATGGATATCATTCGCACAGATATCGCCGACATGGTACAGGGAGGGGCTGTAGGAGATCGGGTGGCTCGTTTTGACGTTCGCCTCCCCCCATGCGGGGTCGTACCGGAAGATCGCCTCTTCCTGACCGAGGAAACCCCGTGATGTGAAAAAGCGGGATTCGAAGGAGGCGATCCCCTGGTTGGCGCGTCCATCGTTCAAAAGGGCCTTCATTTTCTGATCTTTCGATAACAGTCCCCTGTTTTCCAGCATCTCCCGCTCGAGCCCGGTATCCGCGTATTTCCCGACGAAAACCTTTTCGAGGGTGGGGAGTTTGTCATAAGAACGTGCGGTTAACGGGAGGGCAAGAAGGAGAATGAAAAGAATTCGTCTCATAATCTGGGGTCATAATCTGGGGTCAGACGCCACTATTTGTTCTATTTTAAACCTGATCGGTAACGATTAATCCGGCAATGTGGGATTCGTGTGTTCCTTCTGCTCGATGTAATTCACGCGTCCATCCCCGTCCGGGTCGCCGAAGGCCCCGTTCTGGCCGGAACCGTCCGTGGGATCGAGGCCGCCGCCCCATTCCCAATCGTCGGAAAGCCCGTCGAAATCGGAGTCCTTTCTGTTCGGGTTGGTTCCGATGCGGTACTCGATCAAATTTAAAAGAGTGTCTCCATCCGGATCGCCCTTCGCATCCTCGAGGGAGTTTACCGTTTCCCACCAGTCGGGCATCTCGTCATCGTCTTCATCCCGAAGGAACATCACGTTGTCGATCCCGATTTCCCCCCTCCCCCGCCATTTTCCCGGATCGGGATACCCGCCGTGAACCACCCAGCCGGTTCCCTTGGAAATCTCGGGGTTGAGGAACACGAACTGGTGCACCTTACTGGTGATCACGTCCTGGAAGCGGGAGAGGGGGATCCTCACCAGGGTACGGGTGGTGGGGAGGGTTCGAGTCTCGAGTAAAAGGGGTTGGCCCTCCTTTGGAGAGCCGTTATCGAATGAATCGATCTTGAGTCGCGGCATGGATCCCTCTCCCCACACCTCGAATTCCACGTGGGTATAAGGGGAGGCATCAAAGGGTTTTTCTTCGGAACCGATCTCGAGATAGACCCCCGCATACTTCCCCTCGCTTCCCAGATCGTATTCGAAATAAAGGGCATGATTCTTCCGATCGATCTCGAGGGTGGCCGTGGTTTCGGGATCCTTGAACACCCCGATCCGGAGACCCCCGGGGGTATGGCGGGGATCCGTTCCGTACGAAAGGGGAACGAGGAAGGGATCGGGAAGCGGGGGAAGGGCCGCATCGCTCTCCCAGAACCGGTCCACCCCCCCGAGGGCCAGGATCTGCCACGCGGAGCATGCGATCCCGGGCCATGCGTGAAAACAGAGCGAGCCCCTGGTATTTGTCGAATAAAGGAGGCCGCCGCGGGGATCGAGGGACTGGATGGCACGGAGGCTCTCCGAAAGGGATGTATAGAGATCGTCCTTTCCGAGGATGCGGGATCGAGCCAGGGTCCATCCGGCCGTGCCCTCCCCCCAGATCATATCCGGCCACGAGGGCGGTGGATAGGGATACCCGGGCGGAAGGCAGTTGAAATATGTGAACGCCTCCCAGTTGGAATCGTTGGGAATGAAAAGATACGGTTTGGCCCCCAGGAAGGGACCTGTTCCGTAGTAATGGGCGAGATACTCATCCCTTATTGTGAAAACCCCTCCCTCCGGGTTGGGGATTTCGCAGGTTTTCCGGGTATTGGTTGTAACTTCATCCTGAACCACCATGAATCCATCCGTAACGACTTTTTCGAGGAGCCCGGGGGCGCGGTCGTCTCCCACGGCATCGAGGAAGAGCGCCCCCCAGGTATAGAGATCCAGGGCCTGGAAGGGATCGGCCACCCCCTGGAGAAAGCGGTCGAGCTTCCGGTTCCAGTGGTTTTGAAGAAGGGAGCGTTTCACCAGTTCCGCGCGAATTCCCAGGGCCCTGTCTCCGGTGAGATGATAAAGGTCGCGCAGGAAAAAATAAACGTCGATGTTGTGTTCCGTGGACACCCAGGGGACCGGTTCTCCCTGAAAGTCCCACGTTGTGAGATCGTAGTTACCCCTGCCTCCCCTGACCGATCCGAACCGTGATCCTGGGAAGGCGGACGTCTCGAGCCCGGAGCGCGGAAAGTAATCCCGGGGATCGAGAACCTGGAGATCCCCCAGGAAGGATGCGATTTCGAGGGCGAAGGCCTCGATGCCGGAACGGTCCGGATGCCCGTCAAATTCCGGAGTTCCAAGGAGGAAGGAGCAGGCATACCCCACCCAGGAAATGGCCCCGGTTCTCAGGTAGCTGTCCCCGATCGAACCGTCGGGACCGGCGCCCGGAATCTCAACAGTCTGGTAGCTGAACTCGATCGTGCCGGGACTGGTGACGCGATCCGTTACACTGTATTCCCGGATCTTCGAAAGAGCGCCGGAGGCCTTATCGAG
>Ga0272442_10000730_pt1 | contig 51493 bp, 47 predicted proteins | sample SSMForm2O_FD_200262 | JGI IMG/M metagenome (GOLD analysis project Ga0272442, IMG submission 200262) | Marine sediment archaeal communities from Little Sippewissett salt marsh, Falmouth, MA, United States - SSM-Form-2O | ecosystem: Environmental > Aquatic > Marine > Wetlands > Sediment ... | reverse complement strand
TCCCTTCATCATCAGGTCCCCGATATTTCATCAGGTTCATCATTGACTGAATATCATCTTCAGAAACAATCTGATCATAAAAATTTATTATTCCGCAAATGCCACACATTTATGGTCTCTCCAAAATTTCTCTGTAAATCGTAAAAATTCTCTCCGATATTGCAGCATTATCTAATTGCATGACCCGGTCTCTCGCGGAAGTTCTCTTCCCAAAGGTAAGGGCATTGCGTATATTTTCAGCCACATCATAGGGATTAAAAGAACTGATATAACATCCATGAAGTTCCCCAATAAGCTCCTTAACATCGCCAACATCTGTTGAAACTATGGGACAATTGCACGCCATCGCCTCCTTGATTACCTGGGGGGATCCTTCACGCAAGGAAGTCAACAACAAAAGGTCACATGCATTAAACAGTTTATTAACCTCTTCACGCGAATAACCTTTTGACAATTCCATTAATTGCACATTACCAACCAACTCAACTGCTTGCCTTGCAAGTGGATAATTTTTTTCAACACGATCAAAAGATGAGGAAAACAAAACAATATATCTATTACAATCGAGATTAAGTTCCTTCCTGCATTCATACTTATCACCTGGCATAAATGTGTCACAATCAACCCCATAGGGGATAATAGAAAATCTACTTTTAGCCCTGGCCTTAAAGGCTAGATCCCTACTTACAAAGACATTATGCCTGGCATAGTGCATAGCAATCCTTGAAATAATTCTTGAACCCCTTCTATTAATGTCGCATCCCTGAAATGTAATCACCACAGGACAACGTTTCTGCATAACTGCAAACATCCCTGCTAACCCATAATGTGCATGAACTAAGTCGTACCCCCCCATATCTATCTGTTTGTTCAGAATTGGCAAGTTGCTCATATATCCAATCAAACCTCGTCCCTGAATTAAAAAAACATCTGTATCTATACCCTTTTTAACAAGCTGCATACGCTGCTCATACACAAAAGGTTTCTGATGTGCCAAAGAATACGTTTCCTCTTTTGAGTTGCCACTGCAAACAAACAAAACTTTCATGTCATAAACCTAAACAAACCACCCGGACATCACAGTCTTCTGTATGCCGTCAACAAAATCAGTTCTCGGGCCCCAGTGCAAAGCATTTCGAGCCTTCGAAATATCAGCAATAGTATTCATTACCTCATTTTTTCGTTTTTCTCCGGTAAACCTAATGTCTATGTGTTGTTTGAACATATCCTTAATAATATTTACAATGTCCCATACAGAATAACTGTAACCCGAACCAATGTTAAATATATCAAAATCATTCTGGTCAGAAGTCGCAACCTTAAGATATGCATCTATCACATCATATATGTAAACAAAATCTCTTTTGGGGACAGGATCTTTTAATATAATCAAGCCCTTCTGAGCCTGTTTGGCAATTAGCGGTATCAAAAAACTATCTTTCTGTCCTGGTCCATAAATATTAAATGGTCTAAAAATGATTACTTTCACACCAAAATGGTTATGAAAGTTCTCACACAAATGTTCGCAAATTATTTTCGTGGAAGCATATGGATTAAAAGAAGATATAGGATGTTGTTCATCTATGGGCAGATATTGCGGTGTACCATAAACATAAGAACTTGCAAAAATCATTCTTGCTTTATACAACCGACATAGTTCAAGCACATTTAGTGTTCCGTTAATGTTCGTTGCATAGAAAGCCTTTGGATCAGTATATGAATCCGGCACAAAGGTCCTCGCTGCCAGATGGAACAGCATGTCAAAGCAGTCCAAGTCCTTTATCTGGTCCCAATCTGTTATATCTACCCCATTTTGCAGGTCTAGTTCTATAACAGTTGCACCTTGACCCTGTAATGCTTTTACCAGTTGAGAACCAACAAAACCGGCACTACCTGTTACTACTATGACTTTTCCTTTTAGCATTTAATCTTATTGTTCTCGAAATCAAGGCAGGCGCGTTCATAATCATCAGGTCTCCCGATATCAAGCCAATATCCCCTGTGAATGTATACCGCCACCTTCTTTCTATCTTTATGAAGCTTTGTTATAAAGTCGGGCAGATTAAAAAAACCGCAAGAAGGCAAACTGTCTAAAGCTTCTGCTTCAAACAAATAAATCCCTGTACTAACTAAATATTCAATATTTGGTTTTTCTTTCCAGGCAGAAAAACAACACGGGTCCGTTATTTCTACAATCCCGAAATCCACAAATACCTTCCTCCTTTTCAATACAACTGTTGCTGCTGCCTTATTTTCTTTATGAAATCGTATCAGTTCTTCAAAATTAATATCTGCAAGAACATCACCATTCATTAACAAAAAAGTATTATCAAGCTGTTCTTTGATAAGATTAAGGGGACCGGCAGTGCCCAGGGGCTGGTCCTCGGTCGAATAGGTGATGGTCACCCCGTATTTTTTGCCGTCCTTGAAAAACAGCCGGAACATTTCCTCCATGTGACCGGTGGTAAGAATTATATCCCCGAATCCCGCTTTCCTGAGCTGCGTGACAATAATCTCCAGCACAGGCATTCCACCTACCGGCATCAGGGGCTTTGGAAAATGGGTAGTATAGGGATGAAGTCTTGTCCCCCTGCCGCCTGCTAAAATGACTGCTTTCATTTAAATTCTTTCACCATGAAAATATTCCTCAAATCACACTGGAGCATCAATAATTCCTGATGTCTTAGGGACAATTATTCTATTCACATGCCCACTTTTTGCAGATTTTTGCCAACCCAAACGAAACGTGTATACTTTGCAAATAGAAATGTACAGCATAAACATAATCATAAAATGTTTCTCAGCCCAATTCGAGAAAACCACGAGAACTCCGGCCAAAAAAGCTGCACTGGCAAAAGCGAGAAATCGTCTTCTGTCAACACTTAACAGTTTCCCTTTTGACATTTTGTACAAACTGTATGGCATATAGAAAAGTATCGATATATAAATAAAAAATAGTACCATCCCTCCGGACAACAGATAAATCATTGGTGCCGGCAGGTCCTGTCCTTTCATTACCGCCCCAAGCACATGTTCCGGAGAACCGTATCCCATTATCGGCCGGTTCATAAAATGACCAAAAGCAACCGGTATCCTGTCTAGTTTAATAGTTATTGACAAATCCCAATTTGTTTCTTCTGTAATTATCCATATTTTTTCCATATAGGCGTTCGTTTTATTAATAATTTCGGGATAAAAAACTGTAATAACAATAAGAACGCCTGCCATCAAAAGTCCTAATTTAGCACCTTTTTTAATTTTTTTTACAATGCTGACTCCTTTAAGCAAAACAAGTTCCATTATGATAAAGGCCAATCCGGCACAGACAGCGACATATGTTGCCCTTGTCTGCAGTAAAAACAAGCCTGCCAGAGTTATTACAAACGGCACCCAGCGCAAGGGTTTTTTCCCGTATCCATACCACAATGTCAGCAAAAAAAGAAAAGTAAGCCGATATGCCGTAAAAACCGGGTGGCCATCTATGCCTGCCGGCCTGTACATTCCAGCCCGTGTTATTATTTCGTGCTTTTTTGAAACAATTGAACTGACGTCATGACCGGGAACGGTCCGTAACAAAGCTTCACTCAGGGAGAAATCAGTACAAAACTCAACAATAATAAACAATGATATCACAGCTGCCTGCCACACAAAGATTTTTACCAGACGGATTAAATCTTCCTCGCTTCTGATCAGAATAAAACAGAGCAGAAACGGGGTGATCGCATTAGGAATGTAAGTAAACAGAACATTGGCAAACCTGTCCTGTAATGACCACAAAGCAACATAAAGGGTAAACACCGCCACAAGCTTTACCAGGGGATTGCGCAGAAGTGCCCTGACGGTAGCGATTGTGCTTACCCTCCGCAAGGTCATACCCATGGCGACACAGAAGGCTATTCGATATGTGGTTAGAGGCAGGCTTTCAGCGGGGACTGGTGTAAAGGTCGCAGGTCCGAGGACCGGTGCAAATACCACAACAGCCCAACCTGCCTTGCGAGGGAACATGTAACCGGCAAGAAATGCTGCTATAACTCCGGAAAATGATAGTAAATTAAGCAGCATTTTGTTCTATTTTTCTTGTTTGTAAAATTTGGGCATGAGGATGTATCATAAAGTTTATTATGCCTATGTTAAAATCCTTTAGGTTTGATATTTGTTCCGATCAAATTGAGTATTCTGTAAATAATCTTATAAGGGAAAAACGAAACAAAATACAAACAAAAGGCTTTTTGATTCTTAAACATATATGGCAGTATGATTTTCCGTGCTTGTTTTCCGTCGTTGATTAGCCATAAATAGTGAGCTCTTGATATATATATTCCCTTTTGTAACAAATAATAATTGGCTGAAAAATCAGGAAATAAACCATCATACTTGTGTAACATTATAAGTTGTTCATTAAAAAAGTGGTCCCTTTTTGCCCATGAAATGCTTGCCAAATGAACTCTGTATTTTGCCAATACGTCAGGACACATATTCAACTTCCATCTATATGCTATTCTAATAAATAATTCACACTCTTCAATTAATTCGAATCGAGGATCAAACCATTCACTTTCCTGTTCTAGTGCAGCTCTTCGGACTATAACTGTTGGCATTGACAAAAAATAATCTTGCAATAAGTGGTTGAAGCACCTACCTATACATTGTAATTTCCCACCATAAAATCTGTGATTCTCTTCATTTTCATTAAAGTTTATTACATCGCTATAAACTAACCCCACATCGAAGTCGTTGAATAATGGTATCTGCTTTTCCAATTTTTCGGGCATCCATATATCGTCACAATCGAGAAAAGCAATAAACTCACCTTTTGCCTGTTCCAGAGCTTTGTTTCTTGCGGCACCAAGAGGTATTGTTTCTTCACCTCTGAAATAACGTAATCTCCCATCATAGCTTTTGGCAATATCAGCACTGCTATCAGTTGAAGCATTATCCCAAAAGATAATCTCCCAATTCGGATAGGTTTGTGCATATATACTGTCTATAGCTTCTCTAAGGTATTTTTCACCGTTAAAACAATTCATTATAATACTAACAGCTGGAGTATTTTGTTGTTTGGTATCTAATTGTTGCCTCATTATTCTGACTTCCAAAGGTAAGGTATTTTATTTTCAGTCAGTTTTATACTTTCAGACTCATCAGGGTCATGAGGCAAATCCGTACAATTTGCAATCAAGGCAGGCAACTGAGATATACCCATAAATCCATACCATACAAGAGGCGGTATCTTGACAAGGCTGTAATTATCTTCTCCAATTTCTAAAATTTCAAGCTTATGGTAGGTGTTTGATTTCTCCCTGTCATCAAAAATCACTAGTCTTATTTTACCTATTGGAACTGCGAAATGTTGGGTCATCTTTCTATGCCGTTTCCATGCTTTAATCATACCTGGATTGACTACCGAAAAATATATTTCGCCAAATTTTTCAAAATGTGCGGCGTCGCAGCGAAGCATATGCATAACCTTGCCACGCTGATCCATTATTTGTTTCAGCGGATAGACATTAATGCCATTAATCATTGTCATCTCCTCTTGCCCAATTAATCCCTCTTTTGCTAGCAAGAGTAGTATATTCTTCAATTTGTTTTAAGGAAAAATCATACATGTTTTTATCTCTTCCAAAATAGGCCTTATACCAATCGGCTGTCATTTTAATCGTTTTGTCAAATTTCAAAGCTGCTGTCCAATTTAAAACAGATTGGGCTTTGTCACAGTTCAGTTTCAAAAGGGTAGACTCCTTTTTCTCCTCACCCACATCAGACAAAACACACCATTTTCCGCTACCCCAGCTAATTGAAAACTCTTTAATCAAATCCCCCACCGTTCGGTTAACATCGCTAAGAGGGCCAAAATTAAAAGCTCCGCTTGTTGAATTTGGATTATATTTTAAAAGGTTTGCACCTAGCAGAAGATAACCGCTAAGTGGCTCAAGTACATGCTGCCAGGGGCGTGTAGCATAGGGATTCCTTATTTCAAGTTGTTTTCCGGTTGAGAAAGCTCTTACACAATCTGGTACTATTCTATCAGCAGCCCAGTCGCCGCCGCCAATGACGTTCCCCGCCCGGGCTGATGCAATCCTCACAGTTCCGGTTTCCGAAAAAAAGCATTTTGCATAAGAGTTTATTACAAGTTCAGCTGCTCCCTTTGATGCGCTGTACGGATCGTCTCCTCCCAAGGGATCATTCTCACGATATCCCCATACCCACTCAACATTCCGGTAACACTTATCGCTCGTAATAATCACTCCAGCATTGACGGAATCAGACGTCCTAATACATTCAAGGATATTTACTGTCCCACCGATGTTTGTATCCAGGGTCAGTTTTGGATCTTCATAGGACTTCCTTACTATTGGCTGTGCGGCAAGGTGAAAAATAATTTCAGGCTTGGTTTCTTTGATGACCTTTTCTAAATAACGATAGTCACGAACATCACCTTCAATATGAGTAATTTTTTTTTCAAGGCTAGTAACTTCAAAATTACAGGGGACAGAAGGTAAATAAGCAGAATACCCGATAACATTTGCACCTAGTTTATTGAGCCATACTGTAAGCCATGACCCCTTGAACCCAGTATGGCCTGTTACAAGAACATTTAATCCTTTATAGATTTTTTCAAACATGTCTTTTTAATCACTATAATTGTTTCACTTATTTTTCCCATACCTTCCATGGAGGGTTGGGAACTTCCCAGAGGGATTCCAGATAGTTTCTGTCACGCAAAGTATCCATGCTCTGCCAAAAGCCCGTATGTTTAAATGCCATTAGCTGGCCGTCTTTGGCCAGTTTCTCAAGCGGATCGGCTTCCAGTACAGTTGAGTCCCCATGCAGGTAGTTAAAAACTTCAGGCTCAAAGACAAAAAAGCCGCCGTTAATCCAGCCCTGATCCGTTTGAGGTTTTTCCTTGAAGTCGACCACCTTATCATCATCAAAAATCATTCTCCCAAAGCGTGCTGCAGGACGCACAGCAGTAACAGTAGCAATTTTTCCATGTTGTCGGTGAAACTTAACCAGTTGTCTAATATCAATATCAGCCACACCATCACCGTAGGTCAGCATAAACGTTCCTTTTGGCCTCAAAATATTTTCGAGCCGATGCAGCCTGCCACCTGTCAGGCTGTCTCTGCCTGTATCCACCATGGTAACTGTTATATCTTCTGCTGAATGATTGGCACAATCCACCTTGCCTGACTTCAGATGCACAGTCACATCGCTGGTCATTGCATAATAATTAATAAAAAAATCTTTTATAACCTCGCCTTTATAACCCAGAGCCAAAACAAAATCATCATAGCCATAATGATGATATGTTTTCAAAATATGCCACAAAATGGGCTTTCCACCGATTTCCACCATAGGCTTAGGCTTTACCACAGTCTCTTCACTCAAACGGGATCCAAAACCACCACAAAGAATTACCGTCTTCATAAGTTTAAACTCCATTCAAATAGTTCATTGTTCTTGGCTGTTGGCTCTTATGGTCAGCGCTCATTGACTTACCAAGAGCTAAAAACCAACAGCTAAAAGCTTTGAAAGAATTCTTTTACACTTTCACACACATATTCTATATCCCCATCACTGAGTCCTGGATGCAGCGGCAATGATAAGAGCTCTTCATATAATTTTTCGGTCACAGGCAAACTAATCCTGCCACCTCCATAATAGGCAAGCAAGTGGTTCGGTTTGTAATGAATGCCTGTGCCGATGTTTCGTTCCTCAAGAAAAGCCCGAAAGATATCTCTTTTGCCGTTAAGCACCCTTACCGGCTGGATATGGGGAATGCTTTCGTATAGATCAGCATCCAAAAATCGGATGCCGTTGCATTCACCCAAGTTCTCGCGATATCTTCGCGCAAGCACCTGGCGTTTCGATGCAAACTCGCCAGCGAATCTTCGAAGCTGGACGCGGCCAATGGCGGCCATTATATTGCTCATGTGGTAACGATAGCCCTGACGGTGCACATCAAATTCCCAACTCCGCTGGCCAGAATATCTTTTCTCTGTATCTTTTTCCACTCCAAGCAGCCGGGCATCACGTATATACTGGGCCACTTCCTGATCCTCGGTCACCACGGCGCCGCCTTCACCGCTGGTAATATTTTTAATACCGTCAAAACTGAAACAGACAATATCACCAATCGAACCGATTTTTCGGCCATTATAAGTACAGCCAAAGGCATGGGCGGCATCCTCAATCACTCTTAGATTATATTTCTGGGCAAACCTGTAAAGGCAACCGAGGTTGCCGGGGTTGCTGGCATAATGAACCGGCATAATGGCCTTCGTTGCAGAAGAACGTCTTTTTTCTGCATCCTGCAGGTCAATGATAATATTTTGTGGCAACACCTCACAGGCGATAGGGTCAGCTCCTGCAGCAGATATGGCTTGGAATGTGGCTAAATAGGTCAGTGATTGCACCAGCACTTCATCTCCGGGTTGTGTCACAGCTTCAACTGCCAAATGAAGAGCGGCAGTGCCGGAATTAACACAGATGACCCATTCCTTTGGCACACCGAGGAATGCTGCAATTTCTTTTTCAAAAAGCTGGACTTCTTTTCCCATGCCGAGATAACCATCTTCGACAATGACTCGGGATACTGCTTCAGCTTCTGCCCGTTCAACTATAGAACGGGAAAGTCGAATAATGTTGTCCATTATAAACTGATACTCCAAAACATTTGCCGGAAATGTTTTTGTTGGGTTTCGTATCTCAATCCAAGCATAACTCACAGCCAAATGCTTTTGCCATTTTGCAAGAGCTTTACAATTAAAGGACTAAGCCGTAGTCCACAAATAGAGTTAGCCTCCTGATTTCCCGCTCAGTATCAGACGAAAAAGAAAATCAGCCACTAAATTTTTCTGATTACGCCAATTGTGTGCTCGACAGGCTGGAAAACTCATCGAATTGTATGCCTTGCCATTTTTTTTTGATAGATGCGTTTAATTTTTTTGGTCCTTCTGAACCTCCCCTCAATCTTACGCTCAAATTTCCAGAGTCATTTGCTTGCATAGAAGGGCATTCCACGATATGCTTTCAAACGGTATCACTTACAACTTTTTCAAATATTCGCAAAATCTTATCATGCCATATTTCTGGAAGCACGCAGGGCCAATTTATTATGTTTTCGCTAACAGTTTCTCCTCTTATACAGCTTCCGAACACATATCCAAGACTTTCAGGCCCATCAGGACAGCAAATAACAGGGCTCTGAAACCATGTCCATCCGACATCGATATATTTATCCATCTTACTCAACAGTATCTTAGATTCTGGATGCTTAAATACAAAACGCAGGGGAACAATTTCTAATTTTGGGTCAGCGTAAGCTTTTGGAAGATACTCGGATAGCCCAGATCGCCATGCAATTTTAAGATAATCGTTAAGCAAAACTTTTCTTTTTTCCTTTTCGCTTTCCCAGCGGTCGAGTTCATAAAGCCCGAGTTGAGCAAGAAAAGGTGGAAGTTTAGCAGGATAGGGATAATTTGAGCAAGAAAATGATTGTTTTGTGTAATCCGCCTCAAGGAAAACAAATTGTTTCTGCCTGAGACTGAGCTTTCTTTTCAATGCCTTAGCCTGATTTATAATAATTGAACGAGGGTAACGTTCAGGTGTATAGTTTTTTCGCTCAAATAAAAATTGGTTAAAAAGTCTTTGTTGATGAACATCATTCAAATCCGGCAGCTTATCGGAATAGTTTTTGATTTTTTTGTAGAGGCTTTTTTCTTTGGTGTAAAGAAAGCCTCCTATCAAGGTATTAAGGGGTTTGCTATGGTCAGTGGAAAAAATGGCAGCATCACCCCAGTTCCCAACCTTGATTCCATCAATCGCAGAATCTAAAGCAATGGCGGAATCTTCCATCACAAAAATGCCGTATTTTTCCCCTACTTCGACAATAGCAGGAACGTTACACGGAATTCCGAAAGAATGTTGCGCCACAATCAATTTCGTACGAGAGGTGATCCTCTTCTCAATCTCCCCAGCGTCAGAACCAAATGTATCGATATCAATATCAGCAAAAACAGGAATTGCTCCAGCACGCCATACCGCATTCGGCATTACCGAGCATGTAAATCCAGGCAGGATAACCTCATCGCCAACACCAATGTTTAACGCTTTTAACAAGGAATAGAAAGCCATCCTTCCAGCAGCATAACTTATTGCAGAGCCAGAGCCTATTATTTTTGCGAATTCCAGTTCATATTCACTAACAATATCCTTCGCATCTTTAACTTGGAGCGCACCCTGAAGGTCTAAGATCTGCGCATCGGATAAGTAGTAGTGTCCCGTCACAAACCCAAACCGGTATGAAGTCAGGGCAGCTTTACCGGCATCTAATAAACGTGTTGCTGCGCTAATGATATTAACTGACATAACTAGTAAGTTCAAACTCCATGAACGGTTTCATTGACTCATCAGTAATCGGAGTAAAAAAGCAAGCGCGCAGACTTTCAGCCAACCTCTGATAATTTGCATGAGCAGAGTTGTTTTCTGCAATAAAATTCTCAATGGCCTTTCTCATCTCTTGTTTCGTAAAACATTCCGCCAGTAATTCTGTTTCAACACCTTCAAGGGGATTGAAGCTCAACGATGTCTGGTTGCCCATGAATATAACCGGTATCCCCAGGGCCACAGCCTCAACCAGACCGCTGGTAGAGGATGAAATTACAAGAGATGCTTTTGAAAAAAGTTCCTGCACGCTATCACAAACAAGCTCAAACTGCGCTGGCCAGTCCTCTTCACCATAAGCCTTGAGAAGTTCCTCTGAATCATAATCAGGATGCCCCTTGATCAACACTGTTATATCACTGGGTAGTGATCCAATGGAATACCGCAGGGATTCCAGAATTTCAATCGTCTCCACTGTAGTAAAGGGCGCGATGACCAGTATCGTATAGTTCCCCGTTTGCCCGTATTTTTCTTGTTGTTCCTGAAAAACATGCTGATAACGAAGTGAAGCCACCGCTCGATAAGGTATATCCCGGGTATATACCTGAGATGTTTTGCACAGATGTTCGCTTGAAGCCAGCACAATATGGGGGGACAAGCCGCGATCATACTCAGACTGTGTCGGATACAGGTTGAGCAGATTTTTAAACGGAACAAACATCTGTATCCCCATAACTGGTGTTTCCGGAAAGGCCTGTCGTGCACCGGCAATGAGGGCCTTGTCGATCACCTGGTTTTCGTACCAGTTCACAATTGCCCGCGGCGCAGGCACCCGGGCCTGACCAAGCCTGAGAAAGGTGCGGTAAATAAGAATTGGCTCCATCGATTCAAGACAGGTGGATATCTTTTCTTCGCGCAAAAGGGCGCTCATTTCAAACTGACGAAACAAGACCGCCTTGAATGAATATCTCAACATATAAACAATCGGATACACCACGGCTTCAAGATAGTCCTGAAAACGCAAATACTGCTCCCTCACAATGAATGCTGCAGGACTTTTTGAAAGCTTCTTAAAAATTTGCCTGTACCCATAAGCAAATCCATACAAAACCGGATGCGTCACCACACGGATGCCCTGTGTGGAAAAATATTCATGCAGGTGAGGGAAATAGCGGTCAGTAAACGAACCCCTTTCATCAATACAATAATCGTGTAAGAATGTATCAATAATAACATAGGGCTCAACCGGTAAGTTGTGTCGAAATTTATTTCGAAGTAATGCAAAGGAAAAAAACCGTAAAAAAATTGCAGCGGTCTGAAGACACCAGCGAGCAAAACAGCGCCCATACATACGGAATGACATCAGGCGTAACCGGTACCTATTGATGTATCTCGCCGGTATTGTCAATTTGTAGGCCCATGCGCATATGGTAGCGGCAAGCCCTGGAGATTCAACAATGATCAAATCAGGCACAGTTCCGGAGGCCCGCAGCCTTTCCAAAATCTCAAGATAACAACAGTTTTGAAATAGATCACTGACATACACATTGCGTGAAGAAATGCTACTGAACCACCAGTGGATATCACTACCCCACCGGCGGTTCATGTCGTCTATCCAAAGGACATGTTCGGTGCGTATATCCTTAGCAACCCTATTGTGGAGCCGGGCAATATCGATACGCTTGAAACGTTCAGAAAAATTTGATTCCAGTCGTCGGCGGGAAACGGCTTTCTTGCCCAAATATAGCCAAAGAACATTCGCCTCAGCGGAAAAGTGTGCATTAATTTCTTTTTCGCACTCAGTATGCAGAGAAATAATCATTATATCCTATTTGCAGAAAGTTTCTACGTACCACAACAACATAGACGGCTACAGTGAAAAATTCATCAATGGCTCACACTCCACATTTCCTACAATATTGGTCTTTTGCAAAATAGTTTTTTATTAAAGCACTTTTATTTGCCCTAGTTATTTCGTCTAGGGAGTTGTTGAACAAGTTTCCGACAACTTTTTTCGTACACAACTTAACATCTCCATTGGAAGAAACGTTAACATATCGCAAAGCCGTATCACATAGTATCGGTTTTCTCTGGAGAGAATGACCGCTGTAAACAAGTTGCACAGAATTGTTATGGATGGCCTTTTCGCATAGTTTGATTAAGCCGTCAAACTTTTCATCAGACATACGGCTGTAAGGCACTGTATCGTTTCTTTTCTCAAGTAATAAATGGCCAATATAAATTGTATCTATATATTCTTGGTATTTTTGTATAAATAAAGGAGCATCCTTGCAATTTTCCTCAAATACTGTATAATTAATTGTGATCCTTGGATAAACAGACTCGAATTGTTTTTTAAATTCAAATATTTTCTTCAGGTTATTGATAACTGTTTCAAACAAAGCATTTTCTCTTATTTCTTCGTATAAATTTTTGGTCGCTGCATCAATTGAAATAGCCACTTCATGAACGGGTGCTAGGATACTAGCCTTTATGACTTCGTCAGTCAACAGTTGTCCATTGGTTACATAGAAAAGATGAGGAATATTATACGACGCCGCAATAGAAATATAATCAGCAAAATGCTTATTCATAAGAGGCTCCCACGCACAGGAAAGAGCTACCGATTCACTACGCAGGAAAAGATCGTTGGCAATTTTCTCAAACTCATCTTTTGTCATCGTTTTTGGCCGTGACCGCTCATATGAAAGAGTGTAACAGTATTTACAACGCAAATTGCATGAATTAGTAGTATCTAAGCGCACTTCAAGATATCTGGACCCGCAATATTTTTTTAACATGTATAAAAAAAATCGAAATATTGAAAGCCATCTTTTCAAAAAATAAAACAGTGTTTTTGGAAGCAACGATTTTGTAACATATTTAAGTTGCATTTCTTTCTACTCCTCAATCGAAAAGAAACGGTTATTGTTTAAAAGAGCTGCCGTTATCATCTTCTCTTTATCATGCTTTTTTACAATTTTAAATACAGCGAACAAGCAACTTGGGCGACCGGCTGCAGCATTATCACTTTGCCCAGTCCTGTATGCTTACCCATGTTAGCAAAGGGCATGTAACCAGGTTAGTCGGCAACTCTGTTCTTAAAATAAGACCGGATCAGGTCTTTCAACTTTTCGTCAAACGGTATCTGAATCTTTTCCATTTTGCCCGGACCTCTGGTCAAAATACATCCGAGATTTTTACCGATGTTCTTCTTGTCTTTTGCAAGCGCTGAATAATAGCGATCAAACATCTTGTCAGACAATTGGAAGTCAGGGATATTTTTCCACAAAACAGTGTGCATGGATGCATATTGCTGATCAGTTACATATCCAAGGTGCATGGAGATGTAGTTCGCAATGTCCATACCAAGCGTAACCGCCTGTCCATGGTTCACTCGGTAATCGCTCACCGTTTCGATGGCATGACCAAAAGTGTGGCCATAGTTAAAAATATTGCGCTGGTTTTTATCAAGCTCATCGATTTCAATCATGCTCTTTTTAATCCGTAGGCTTTCCAGCATGTACAGCTTCATCTGCAGCGGATTCGCCAGCAGAGCCTCGTAATCGTCCATAAGCGACCGGGTCAACTCGCTGTCGTCAATCAGGAAGTAGTGCAGCATCTCCCCAATACCCGACCTGATCTCCTCCTCTGGGAGGGTACCCAGAAACCCCACATCAATAAAGATGCACGCCGGGGGATAAAACCCGCCCAGCATGTTCTTATAGTTGCCGAAGTTGATCGACGCCTTGCTGCCGATACAGCTGTCGGCCTGAGCCAGAAGCGTCGTCGGGTAAAACTCCCAGGAAATCCCCCGAAACAATACCGAACTGATAAAAGCGGTTATGTCCTGGATAATGCCTCCGCCGACGGCAACCAGCGTACAGTTTTTTCTGATATTTTTTTCGATCAGTTTGGAAATAATTGACTGGCAATATTCCAGTGTTTTATGCTGCTCGGTGGGTTCGACGAAAATGACTTCACGGTCTTTAAGGGCGTTATCAAAACGTTCCGGGCACAGCGCAAGCAAATTTTCGTCAACGATAAACATCGACGTTTGATCAGGGTGCCGCGTCCGCAGGCTCTCTGCAGCGCTCTCGATAAAAAAAACCGTATAGTCCCGAAACCGGGATGAAATCGTCAGCTCGTCAGACATTCACAAAACCTCCGTCAACAATGATGTTTTGGCCGGTAATATAGGTGTTGAGTGTGCTGGCCAAAAAGAGCACGGTGCGTGAAATGTCGACTGGTTCTGCCAGTCGCTTAGCAGGTATCTGCTCCTGTAATTCTTTCATTTCCTGCTCGCTCAGAATGCTGCGGGTCAGATCCGTAAGCACGAATCCGGGCGATACGGTATTGACCAGAATGTTATATCGGGCCAGCTCGTTTGATACAGAAACAGTCAGTCCTTTAAGACCGAACTTGGTGGCGGAATAGATCGAACGTTTTTCCTTGCTGAGGTGGCCGAAAATTGACCCGATATTAATAATACGGCCGTAACGGTTTCGCTTCATGATTGCACTTACTTCACGAGTAATCAGGAAAGGAGCGGTCAGGTTCACCGCTGCAATATCATCCCAGTCCTCCACAAGCGTCTCATCAATATAATTTATTCTGTTAATACCGGCATTGTTAACACAGAGATCAATTTTTTCCAGCTTCCTGATTTCCGACAAAAAAGCTTCCGTACTGGTACGATCAGAAAAATCTACACACAGAAATCTCGCCGTGTCCCGCAGGGCAGGGTCAAGTGACTGCTCGCACTGCGAGATACTTTCATTGCTTCGGCCTGTAATCACAACCTCGGCACCAAGGTTCAGAAGATCCCTGGCAATTTGCCCCCCGATTCCCCGCGTTCCACCGGTAACCAGCCCAACCTGTCCGGTAAAGTCAATATTCATGACGGTTCCTTCTTTTCATTCATAACTTTGATCAGGTTTTCCACTGATTCCATTTCCATGTTTAACCTGCATTCCCTGGTGTAGGATCCAACATGGGGCGTAAGAATCACCTGGCTGTATTTTGTCAGGGGACCGGTATAGGGCTCCTTTGAGAAGGTGTCAAGCCACACCCCGTCAATCTTTCCGTTGCTGAGTGCAGCAGCAAGGGCCTCCTCATCTATCAAGCCCCCTCTGGCAGCGTTCAGAACATAAGCACCTTCCTTCACCTGCTGCAGTTCACGCTCTCCCAGGATACAGTGTTCACCGCTGCAGTGAAGGGTCAAAATATCAGCCTGCAACAGTGCTTCCTCCATGGAACAGAAAGTCACGTTCTCAATCAAATGGTCCGGACAGACATCAACCGCAATAATGTTTGCGCGAAACGGTTTCAGCAGTTCTGCCACGCGCCTGCCGATGCGCCCCATACCGATAATTGCAACGGTTTTCCCCTCAAGCTGCAGGCCGATTCGCTTCGGCCACTCACCACTGTGCATTCCTCTGTCCATCTCGGGAATCATTCTGAGAAGCGACAGCATGGCACCAACGGTCAGCTCTGCCACGGCAGATGTTGGTCCGTCAGGAGTGTTGCGCACTTCAATTCCCAGCTCGGCTGCTGCAGATTGGTCTACATTTGACATGCCCGAACCGCAGCGGGAAACAACTTTTAACTGCGATGCAGTCAGCACCTCCCGATCTAAAGGTTCCAGCCCCGCAATCAGGCCTGTTATACCCCGACCCAGCAGCTCAAGAAGCTCAGTTTTGGTTAAGCGGCGCCTAAACGGATTATCAATGACCTCGTAGCCCTCTGATTTGAGACGTTCCATCGGCTGGGGGTCCAGATCTGCAAACGATGACGGCCCGATCAGTATTTTTTCTGCGTTTTTTTCATTCATGCACCATTCTCCTTTTGCACCCGGGTCAGCAGCCAGGAGTGAATCAAATGATCCAGGATCATATGAACGTCTTCAACCGGTCCATATTCGCCTTTTTCCGTCTTGATGTGAACGGCAATATCGCTTATTTCTTTCAGCGTTCCGCCGTCAAAACCCACCAGCGCTATCACCTTGCCGCCGCGCTGCCGTACCCATCTTGCCGCTGCAACAACATTTGGTGAATTGCCGCTTGCAGAAATTGCCACCAGCTTATCACCCTGACGGTAATGGGTCCGGAGCTGGCCGACGAAAAGGTTTTCATAGCCGTGGTCGTTGGCAACCGCCGTCATGGTCGCCACGTTATCGGTCAGAGCATGAACGCGAAACGGCTCCTCATCCTTATTTTTGTGAACGCCGATCCCAAAGTCGTTTGCCATGTGAGATGCGGTTGCTGCCGACCCGCCGTTACCGATGAAAAATATTGTATTGTGCTGTTTGCGGGCGGTTTCAAGTTCCTCCACAAAAGCAGCCACGGCATCGGTGTCAATTTCCAGAAACAGATCTGCAAGATACTCCAGATAGCGCCGACCAAACTCCTGTACCGATCCCGCGTCACCTGCCATACGCTCGATAGTGCTCATAAGACATCCTTTTTATTAATTACATCACGTTGAAACAATATTATAAGCCTCTTTCCATTTCGGATCTGCGGCATAGATGCTGTAGACCAGCTTCATGCTGGCGAGGGCATCAGCACTGGTGCCGTGCTGAACTTTACCTCCATTCAAAATGGCATCGGCAAATTCGTTGATTTCATCGCGCCACGAGTTATCTGCAAGGTAGGTAATGGTCTCCTCCCGCTGTGTGCCTGTATCAGCTTCATCCCGACGGCCGATTACCAGCGTTTCAGACCCATAGCTCTTGGAACCTGACAGTATGCCGCGTAAAGAAAGATAGCCCTCCGTCAGGGCTATATCCAGGGCAAAGCGGTGCTGCCACTGGGTGGCACTTGAGTGCAGCATAGCGATACGCCCCTGCCGGTCCTGCATGAGGGCGTAAGCATTGTCCTCAACATCATGGTTCCAGTAGCGGTTTGTGACGAAACTTTTGACGTCGACAAATTCTCCACAGAAAAGCAGCATAAGGTCAACCATGTGGATACCCTGATCCAGCAGGATCCCGCCACCGGCATATTTTCGCTCGGCACGCCACCCTCCGGAAAAGGGGATAATTTTACTTTTACCGTAAATTCCGCGCAGGTTGATGATTTCACCCAGAGTCCCCTCGTCAATGATGCGCATAGCCGTCCTGACAGAATTATGATAGCGGTGATTAAACCCGTACTTCAGAACCTGCTCAGGATGCTCTCGCTCAACATCTATTACGGATTCGATATCGGAGATTGTACGACCGGGCGGCTTTTCGCAGAACACATGCATGCCACACTCGAGGCCGGCAACAGTAACTTCGGCAGCTATATAATTGGGCAGGCTGACAAACAAAACATCCAGGTCCTCCCCAAGCAACTGCTTATAGTGCGGGTAAAATCGAACACCATCATCCAGCACTCCGGCTTTCTTAAAATACTGGTCACACACTGCAATTGTCTTCAAGCGGGGGTGCTGATCGATAAACTGCCGCCTGCGCTTTCCAACAACACCGTAACCTGCGATACCAACGTGAAGTTTTTCCTTTTTCATTACTTTTTTTGCTGTAAGTTTTAGATTTTAAGTATTAGGTGGAAGTTACATGTAGCACTTAAGTAGAGGATCTGTTTTCAACACCTCCTCTACTTTTGAAACATCTTCGGGAACGTCAACACCTAGCATGCGGTGCTCGGTTATGACCGTTTTAATTCGATATCCATGCTCAACTGCACGCATCATGTCAACGGATTCAACTATTTCATATGGTGTCGGCTCCAGCCTGACAAAATGCTGCAAAAAATCACTTCTGAACGCAATAATGCCAAGCTGTTTTAATTTGAGGTAGTCATCCGATGCAGATTTCCTGCGGGATGGGATAGGCTCACGGGAAATGTAGAGTACGTCTCCCGACCGGTTGGTGACAAGCTTGGGTGCATTGGGGTTTTCAAATTCTTCAGGATCGGTAATCCTTGTTACCAGGTTGACAGACGGCAATCCAGGATCATCCAGCAGCGGCTGTATAACCTCGTCCATCATCTGGGGCATTACCAGAGGCTCGTCACCCTGAACGTTCACTATGATGTCGGCAGTTAAGTCTTCAGCAGCTTCAGCAATTCGCTCTGTACATCGCACATGGCTGTCGGATGTCATTACTACCCTGCCCCCTGCAGCCTCGACCACGTCCTTGATTTCCTCGTCACATGTCGCCACAATAACCTCATCAAGCATCTCACACAACATGACCCGGCGACGCACATGCTCCACCAGCGGCATCCCCAGAATCGGTTTCAGCGGCTTGTCGGGAAATCTGGTTGCCGCCATACGCGCCGGAATAATTGCAACAATTCTCTGCTTCATATAATCTCCTGACGTCTACGGTTTTGCCCAAATCCAGCAGTGGGAACTCATACGGTTTTCTCTTAAAAAGGTTTGAAACGCTTCCAGAACTTTCTCGTCTCTGCTCAAAAGCCTATGCAGAAATGGCTGGTCTTTCAAAATGTCAGGCTGTTCGGCAACAGTGTTTCTGACAATATCAACATCCAGCCGTCCCGGGGTAAAAATTCTCACTTCAGAAAAACCCGCCCGCTTGAGCAGGATTTTGAATCCTTCTACCGACAAAAAATTGAGGTGCAAGGGGGGAGAAACAGACTTGGCCTTGTCCCACAGCACCTGGATATCAAACCCATCCACCGTCAAACCGGTCAGCAGACCCCGGCCGCCTTCCCGCAGCAAATTCCAGAGCGAGCGACAAAACGCCAGCGGGTCGTGAACGTGCTCAATAACCTCCAGCGCCACGGCAAGATCAACCTGTCCCTGAAGCCCGGTTGCCTCTTCGGCAAAGCACTCAACCACCTCTATATTCTTGCGCCGGCATTCTGCCGCCTGATCCGGATTCGGCTCAACAGCCACAGTCCGTGTTTCCGGGAAGCGCCTCCGCCATTCTTCAAGCAGCAGCCCATAGCCGGCTCCGACATCTACAACCATATCCGGAGCGAAGCTGTCTTCTGCACACAACTTCGCTATCTCCTCAACCTTTGGTCTAAAAAGACTTTTCCTGCGCGTCTCAGCCACGGCAGGAAAAAAAACCGTATTCCAGTAACGAATTGAAGGGCTTTGCCGGTAAAAGCGGGCAAAATCATCCTGAGGTGGGCGCGGGGATTGATACAGGCTCCCGCAAGTATCACAGAGCTCGTAGCCGAATCCCCATTTGTCGAACGTGTGCCGCCCTTGGCCGCTGACACAGGCCGGGCAGTCAATATCTGTGCGCGGGCTCTTGCTAAAATAGGCGGCAGCATCTTCTTCACTGAGCTCAAGATACTTCTTCAGCAGATCCCGCGGCCTGATATCATTTTCTTTCATATCGCATTATCCGTATAGTGACATAAATAATTCACAACATTTGGTTGTCGAGCTTTTACTCTAAAATGAACTACCCCGCAGCAAGCTACGGAGTATCGTAAACTGTCATTGTCCGGCTTGACCGGACAATCCATAGATTCCCGCTTTTTCGGGAATGACACGAAGCAAGCTTCGGGGAATTTACCCCTAAGAGATTAAAGGGCTCTTTCTGTAAAACCTGACAAAAAAGTTTCATTCGACGATAGTTCTTACAGAAATGGCAGAAGAATTTTCTCTTTTAGTCGAAAAATTCTTGCAGCACTTTTCGACATATTCAAAGATCAGCCTGTGACTATGTTGAAAACATCCCTGAAATTTTCACTAGGTTCATTAATTTTTATAGACTATAAAAATTAATTATATTTAATCTCATAGAGGTCATATTTTATTCTGCTTCCCAGAGAACAAACAAGTCTTAATTTTGTTTCTTTAAATGCATCACTCCACTCTTTTTTATATAAATGCGCCGTCCTATGGTTTGCCAAAATATGTGTAGGTCTGAAACGTTCCATATAATTAGCATTCATACTTTTTCTCAACGACATATCAGTTGCATAAGTCGAGGTAGTTATAGGACTTTTATAAATCCATAAAGCATAATCCCTGACGGCAGAAGCAAGCCCCAAGAGAGAAGATACGGGCTCACGCAACTGGAAACTTTCCGAGTGCGAAAAGTACTGCCCTGGCGTATCACGTTTTATAAAATGCACACCTGTGTGCATCACCAGATATGGAGTAAAATTTTCACCCAAAACAATATCTGTTGGAGATAACAACCCGGAAAGTTTAACTTGCTGCTGCTTATAGTTAATAATTTCTATTTCCTCACGTATCTGGTAATAATCATAAAGCTGTATGACAACAATACCTGTAATGACTATTAGTCCTGTTTTTACAGGATTAAAGTTTTGTAGAAGCATCACCGCTGAAAACAAGGATGAAAGTGCAGCAAACAGTATTACACTCAAAACAACATAGCTTATCAGCCAGAATAACATTTTAGTGTGGACAGCTGTCACAAATGAAAAACCGTCCGAAATTCCAGCGATATCGCAACCAAAGATTCTCCCTAACATAATTGCTATAACAAATATACAGGATGAAAATGCAAAACTTATAACAACTTTAGGTTTCAAACGATTGTTAACAAAAACTGCTACAACACACAACAACAGATGCAGAAAAAAAAGCAAACAGGTCCCGGTAAAAATATTTTTAAAGTCAGAGCCGGAGACTGACAGAGTTCTAATTATGGGAAAGACCGGAAGTGCGGCCAAAAAAGCAAAATAAAAGAAAGGCCGCCTTGAAAAATTGATTTTGGACGACCCTATGCTGACGAATATGACTGAACCGGTTTTCGAAAAAAATTTCAGTATCATAACAACTGAAAGATATACAGGAAAAAGCAAAATAACGGATTTTCTTGTAACTTGGATGTTACCTATTATCAATGGCAAAAATCCACATACAAAAAACCAGAAGGAAAACGTTCTCCAATTTATAGTAAACATCCTATAAAAAATTTTATTTATTTTTTCTCCCACTTGATTTTTTTTCTTTTCCAAAAATTTAACCATCAAATAAATACTGAGCAAAGGGAAAAACAATAGCCCGATCGCTGAGTGCCTGTTAAAAAAAGCCACCGTGGGGTCATACAGAGATCGTACCGGATTGATCATGAAGGTTCTTATCCAGTGGGATTGATACTGGGATGTACTGGAAAACTTCATATTAAACCAATAAAGATCATACTGACCGCTTATCTTTAAATAAAGCATCCAGGAGCCTATCACCAGGCAGAGTCCCATTATGAAAAGAACAATTCTTTCAAGGCTGTTGCGAACCACACCTTCATATGCATCCCTCTTGTGGTACATCAATAAAATAAGCAAAATAATAATTATCCTGGTTGCAATAACAGGTTTAACAAGAAAGGAAACCCCAAAAAAAATCCCCGACAAACAAGAAATTGACTTGTTCGGCCTCTCCATAACAGCCACAATCGCGCAATAAACTGACATCAAAAAAAAGAAAAAATAAACCGGCTCTGCTTGACCACATTTAATCGCAATAAACATATTTGGATCTAGGAGTAAAAAAGCAGCAACAAAAAATGATGCTATACTATCGTTCGTCAGCCTGAAGCTTATACCGTAAAGAGGATAAAGGCAAAGCAGACCGAAAATGAAGGCTGTAATCTTTGATTGTAAGATTCCTATTCCAAACACTTTGAAAACAAGCAACACTATCCAGTTAAAGACCGGGCAGAGCAGATATCTGGCTTCGTCATCAAGCACAAATTCTCCATGGGACATGAAATTTCGAACTCCATGGATATATCTCCCAAGATCAGGATTTATCCATCCGTCATAATAATAGTGATGAACTAATAAAACAGTATAGATAAAACTAAAAAAAACTATCAAAAAACGACTGTTTTTCAAAAAAGAAAAACGTATCATAATACTATCATTAGCGGAACGAACAATCATCTTGAATATCATTTAATCTTGCTTATGTTTTACCTTTATGCAACTTTCTAACGATATTTTCGATAAACCTTCAGATAGTTGATCACTGTCTGAATGTCGAAACTAAAAATCGCATTCGTGTCAATATGGGGAGGATTCACACAGTCTACGCAGTCATCCTTCAGCGTCTGAAGCTTTGCGATTGCCTTTGCAACTGATCCTGATTCGAAAATATTGGCCCCCTTAACCGGATTCAAGCTGCAGGGCCAAATATCACCGTTATTTTCTATATGGATCAGGTTTTTACCGGCATAACAATGCGGGCGCATCACCCCATCTGGTATCTCAGAAGCCACAATTCGATTGCGCGTATGGGGTCGCTGATAGTGTCTGTCCCAGTTGGCGCTATGACGCAGACCTTTTACAGAAGCCAGAACGGGAGCACCTTGTCTTTTAGCTTCAAGAATATCTTTAATAAGCCCACGGTAGTCATCTCCCGAAAGTGATCCGGAAAAAACGCTATCCTTCCCATGCTCATCAGAGTAAAAGGTGTAGAGAAACTGGATACCTATATCAAGTTCTTTTGCCAGTCTGAACAAAAAAGGCAGCTGCTGCCTCGTACCAGAAATCATCTGACAGATAATAGAGCAAGAAATTCCTTTAGCTCTTGCAACACGCAGACCTGCCACTGCCTTGCGAAAGTATCCGGATGTATTCTTGACTGAGTCATTAAAACTCTCATCACCATCCAGTGAAATCCCGATCGAATCAAGAGCTGTGACCTTAGCAATTCTGGGTGCCAGTAGCATGCCATTAGAAATCAGCCGGGCAAGCATGTTCTTGGATTTAATATAACCAACAATCTCATCTATATCATCCCGTAAAAGGCTTTCTCCGCCCTGAAGCGTAATTTCCATACAGCCCAACTCAGCCAGTTCATCAATAATATCCCTTACATGCTCAATGGGCATATCTGGCTCACGTCTATTGTAAGCATCCTCAAAGCAGTAGGGGCACCGGGCATTGCACCTGATGTTGGTTGTCAGCATAGCCAGTAACGGAACTGGTCGGGCGCGGTTGCGCAAAACGCTATAAGCTTTCCTGATTATACCCATTCTACCCACAGTAGCATTTATTACGAGAATGCAGAGCTTTTTGTGAAAACACAATCCGACCGCCCGGCACCGGCACCATAAGCGGAATCCATTGTATATGCAATACTGCAATTATTTTTGCCACCAGGTTGCTGCGCAGATATCCGGCAAGGCTGCCGACGGTCGTCCATTTATAATCAGGTTCGTCGTACAACAGGCGCATGCCCGCTGCATCAAGATATCTGCTTATGGTAGTTCCGGTGAGACGGTACCGTGATGAAATTGTTTGTCGGTGGTACCGCTTACCAAGCAGCTTGCGCGAAAAGTGGTTGTAGTTCATATAGTTAAAGACAAACAAGCCGGACGGTTTCAAAATACGTACAATTTTTTCCATAAGCATCTTTATTGAAGAAACGGTTCCAACTGTTCCAAAAAGGAAGACTGCATCATAGGCCTCCGTCGGCAGAGCAGCATCCATGAAATCATTATTCACAATGTCAACACCGTTCATCTCTTTAGCTGCCTTTACAAGAACCGGGCTAAAATCCATGCCGGTGCAATCCACACCGTTCTCCCGAAGTGCCTTTACGAAGGTTCCTGTTGCAGCACCGATTTCCATCGCTTTTGAAGGCAAGCCACAGTATCGTGCTATTTTTTCAACCAGCCTGAAGCTCTGTCTTCGCCGGCAATGCTCACTGCTTATGCTCAGGTAATCGGCATAACCCCTGCAGGTTGACTCAAGGTATTCGTTTGACTGCATAAATTCTTTTGCATCAGCATAGCTTTCAGCGTCCTGGAATATTAGGGAGCACACATTGAACTTTCGCCATCGGAGCATTTGATTCCTGAACATCCGCTCATTTACAACGCTTTCGGAAAATGAGCCGCACAAATCACATCCCTTCCGCATCTTACTCACAAACCATTTTGCTCCCGCTACATTTTTCTGTACCACGGGATAATAAAGAAACTGATGTGCTGAACCTTTTAGTCAGTGCCCAGCCTCCCAGTAGTAGAAACAATGAACTCATAACACGCGACAAAAGAATAATGATCGTTGTAGCAATTACCTGTTCTTCCCGGGCACCGACAGACTGCATCAAAAACAAAAAAGAGATATCTCTTACCCCAATTCCCATAAAGCTTATAGGCAAAGACTGGCAGACCGCCACTATCGGCACAAATACAAAGAATAGCCCTGTGTATTGGAATCCACCTCCGACAGCTCCCCACGCAAGTAAAAAAGCTGGAACACTCATAGCAATATGCATTATCATTGAGAGTGTGACGACATACAGGCAGAGACCAATGCGCTTAACAATAAAGCCCTTGCTCTGGCGCACCGCCCAATAGACGGCTGAAACAATTCGTTCCAACGCCGGTAGCCAGGGTAGCCGCGCCAAAAATTTTACGGCAAACCCGCCCGCTAGAAGGAGCATCATGGCAGCTACAAAGCCGTACATGGTCGGCTCCAGAATTCCAGATGCAATTGTTCCGCCGGACACATACACTATTATAACCCCCAGCATAACGGATAATATCAAACCCAGCAGACCGGTAAAACGGTCAAGAAATACAGAGGAGAGTCGAGATGAAACTCGTTCGCCGGAATTTAAACCAATGAATTTATAAATGTCCTCCCCCAGTGGAAAGAACGTGCTCAGCCCGAGTGCAACTAGATAGGGCCCTACTATAGTTCGCAGGGTGACATTTGAAAAAATTGCGCGACAAATTATTTGAAATCGATACGTCCTAAGCAGCGAAGAAAGCACATAAATAACTGTCGGGGCAAATGCCAGCGGCAAATATGCAGATTGTACTATGACTAATGAGCGCTCCATATCTATACGACGAACAATTATCACCACTAGGAGCACCGACACCATAATCTTAAGACAAACAAAAACATATCGCCTGGGAGCCCCATTGCTTTTCCATTGAGTGTTACAGCCTGTCTGACAGATATTCACAATAAGCTCAATTCTTTATTCCAAACCAACTTGAGATTATCCATATGCAGCACATATACATCAGTTCCAAGAACGCTACTTAGCCCCTTTTCTTAGCTCTAATCTTCTATAATAGCCCGTGCAGATTCAATACCCATTTGCATGGTAACATGCATGTTGACATAATTAAACGCCCCCTGGCGCCCCACTGACTGAACATTGCTTACCCCTTCCAGATAATCCAAAACCCTTACAACATCTTTTTTGTAGCCGGCATGATAGATGGGGTATGCATAGCGATAGCGAAGCTTGTGCATCTCCAGCACATTTTTATAATCTAGAAGTCCCTCACTGACAATATCATTAATAATTTCTTCGGCAAGCTCATCACTGAAATCCCAAACATCGTCTCCAAAGTTGCAGGCCAGCTCCGCCAGGAGAATCGATTTGCCCGAAGGAGACACCCTGAGCCCGTGGTTTGTAGGTTCAGCCAGACGATTATAAACCTTATCCCGAAAATAAAAGCAAATCGCTTCTGTGACCTGCTTTTTATCTATCAGCATACCCAGCACGACCATTGCCCGGTACCGAAGTCGCCTAGCAGCCTGTCTGATCTCCCACGGCACATCAGACAGGATTTCAATAAACACAGGCAGCGGAATGCTTGAAATAACATGGTCGGCCTCAATAATGTCCGTCCCTCCATTTGACTCATATTCTACAAAAATTTTGTCAACATTATTTACTATACGTATCGGCCTGGTGTTCAGGAGAATTTTTCCGTTGTTTGCCTTTATAAATTGTGCAATTCCACAACATATCCCCCATATGCCGTCTTCTGTATAATACAGCTGCCCTATTGAACGCTCGGTCTGTGGGTGTGAATTAAAATGAGGACCCAATCCAAGCTTCTCGATAAATTCCTTTACAACTCTAAAAACATCACCCCGTGTTATGCGTTGCCGAACCAAATCAACATCAATCTCCGTAGGCGAAAGGCCCCACTGCTTGGCTGTGTAGTCTTTAAAAAATATTTCATAGAGTTTTTTACCGAATTTGTAAGTTAAAATTTCTTCAGCGTTGCTATACTCTTTCTTAAACTGGTCCATCAGGTTATACTTAAGAAAGTCATAGGCGCATACAGCAAGAAGTCCCAGTGGAAGCCCCTGAATAAAATCCATGCTATTAAGCGGATATCGAAAATATTTGTCTTGGAATTTAATATACAAACGGCTGCCACGTTCAAACTCAAACATATATGGACCGAGCAGATTTTTAAGATCTTTCTTCAATTCCCTGCTGTCCGTATGGAAAACGTGGGTACCATATTCGTATATATTATTGCCATACATCATCCTTCCGGTAAGTCCGCCGATATCGGCCTCATTTTCTAAAATTGAAACTCTGCATCCGTTCTGTGCCAACTTCCAACCTGCAGAGAGGCCGCACGACCCGGCTCCCAAAACAACAACATGTTTTTCTGTTTTTCCTTTCATATCTGATTTTTATACACAATAAAATATAATCTTTGAAACGAAAATTATTTCTTAAATAATGCTTGGTTATACAATATTAATTTTCATTTTAAAAATTTCTTTGCTATTTCTTTGCACTTCGTCATTCAAAGCAAAACCTGATTTCACATAAAACTGTATTGCTTCTTTATTATCAGAATTTACCGTTAAAAAAAGTGTCGCAATATGTAACCGCCTACAATGATTTATAAGAAGCGCAAGAGCTTCACTTCCAAACCCCTTTCTTAAGCTATCAGATTCACCAATAAAAATTGTCAGATAGGCGCTCTTTTCAGTAATATCAAAAAGGCTTATATTGCCTATATGCTCGTGTGAATCATTTCGTACGATAGCAAAAACATTTTTTCTATCATCTTTCAAATATCTTTCATACCAGTTTAATTGCCGTTTAAATGTAATTTTCTTTTTTATATTCAGAGCATGCGAAACAGTTTTTGAATTTATCCATTGTCTGACCTTTTCGAGATCTTTTTCGCATATTTCTCTTAAATAAATTTTCCTACCTTTAATTACTTTCATTTATAAAAAATCGATACCCAATATCTCTTGATTTGCCTTGTCCCGTATAATCTTTTCATGTTTATATTTTTGTGGGTATACAATTTCAGACATATTAAGCTGCCAATCTTTACATTCATTGCAGGGTGGAAAATCAAAATTATTGTTAAAATGTTTTTGCCGGCGCCTTTTCAACTCCCCATTCCATATGGCTGATAAGGACTCCTTTCTTATATCTCCTGGGGAATATCTTCCATCAACAACATCCCCATCACATTGTGCTACTATACCATCAACAAGGATGGTCATAGTCCTGAGCAACCAGGGGCAGGGAAAAGACCGCTCGTCCTGACCAAGCGTCAGCGATTCGGAATGCACATGCTTCCCCCACCCCTGTTTGGGTCTTATTTTCAATATGGCACCTTTAGACAGCCAGAATTTTTTAAATGCCTCGACTTCATGTTCGTTTTCTTTCATTACGATGTACTGTAGAACAATATGCAAGTCCTTTGGCTTTTTTGCTAACAATTTCTCAATCATAGCAACTAAATGATCATAATCACCACCTACTCTTATATGGCTATAGGATGATTTGCTGTAAGCATCTACGCCGATAATAATTTCTTCTATTCCGCTATGAATAAAATAATCAATCCAGTCATCATTGAGCAATGTCCCGTTAGTATTGAGTACTACGTCTATTCCCCTTTTAATTGCATAGTTGAGGCAGGCTTTTAATTTTTTACCGGCCAGTAGGGGTTCACCCATTATGGCGGGCCACAATTTTGACTTCGGAGAAACATCAACCATTTCATCAATAATTTTTTTAAACAAATCAAACTCAATAATCTGCTTTTTCCGCCTTACAAGCCCTTGACCCTGCGGACACATAATACATTTAAGATTACATACATTTATAATTTCAACAATAACGTAGACGGGAAATGCCGTTTCAACTAAGGTCTTTTTTAATTTCTCAAAATTTTTATCGTTCATATGCCACCTTTCGAAAAAAAATGCACTCTACGCATACTACATTAAGAATCTTCAGCACCGGAGGATTTGCAGCATGATTTTCTGACCTATCTCAATCATCTTTCATTTTATAATCACCGTTAATCAATTATTCTATTATGTTTTTTCGTGAAGTTCTTATTATATTCAGGCTCTCCGGCCCACAAGCGAAAAGTAAATCCAAAAAGCACAGATGGGATATAAAGGGAGTGTATTGTTGCTGGTAGACGGGATGAATGTAATCCTGATACTCAACCTTAATATTTTCTCTTTTATAGACCTCATCTACTACATAACTTCTGCATGCGCTGTTTGCTAACCATATATTTGCACCTACAGCTTTACAAATTTTTACTATTCTTTCATTTTTCACCGCACCGCCAAGATGCAGACTATCACTGGAAACAATGTTACAGTTAAGACCCAGTTGATCGACTGCAACTTCAACAATTGCCGCATTAAGATCCACTAACCGTTCCCAAGTCTGATCAAGTAAAATATTTTTGTAGGGTTCACAAAATTCCCTAAAATGTGGTGCATTGTGATAGTGCTCACGGATAAGCGCCCAGTGTTTCTTGTGCCATGGACGTTCATATGAAATGCGCACATCAACAAGAAGCGTGCTTGTTCCAAAATCACGCTTTACCGGCACGGACAGCCACTGCCATCCAGTTTCCGAAGGAACACGGATGCGGTTTCTGTTGCGCCAGGATTTGTCATATTGAAGATCGTTGTGGTAAACAAACACGTCAGACCGGTCCAGCATATCAAAAAAACCAATCCAAGGGAGATAACTCGACTGCAGAATTCCTACAATCATGACAGAAAACCCATCTAATTACAAAACTGGTCAAAAAAATCAGATACTGAAGCACGAAACGTTTCGCTTAACAAATCAAGATAATCTTTCCAGATAAGTTCACGAAGCATCTCCGTTTCCTTTTCGTTATGCACTGCGCCTATTACGCCCCGGTCGCTTCTCTGATCAAGCGGTATCCCCGCCACTCCGGCAGGTGCCCTGCATATCTGTGAAGCATCTCTTGGGACAATACTGTTTTGCGGTGACGGCATGCAGCCCCCAGAAGCTCTAAAAAGCAATCCTTCGAACCAATCGGCATGTTTTCCAATATTAAGATCGTATTTTTCTGCAAGAAACTCATAGAACTGATACACACACAGAATGATCACCGGGAAGGGCCTGTTTTCCCTAAAGCTATCGGCAACCGCCTCGTAGGCAATCTCAAACAGTGACGGTCGGTTGATGGCATGACCGTCAAGAAATAGTAGGCCATCATACCTCTGCTGCTTCACGCATTGCACCGTTTCCCGAAGCATCCGTCTAAACGTATCATGACCCACACTCAGCGTACCGACATATGCCAGCCCCGAGTCTGCGTTGGTGAATTGTATTGAGGGATAGACAAAAAGCCGCTCATCCTCGCGCCTGTCAAGTTCAGCGAGCGACGCCTCCGCAATCACCGTATCGGTATTGAGGGGCAGTAAAGGCCCGTGCTGCTCGATAGAGCCTGTTGCAATTGCTGCAATGTTTTTGTATCCCCGCGCACTATTATCTCGCATTCTCCCCTGTATCTGAAAGCTGGTTAAGCCGGCGACAAACACGATCAAGTACCCTCTTCTGTGTTTTTCATCACCTTGAAAAAATTATGCGTCCATGACTTGTATTTCCAATCACTGCACTTTGCACACAGCGGCACCTCCTCGAAGCATCCTTTCAGCACAAGCCTGCGCCATGCATCGAACTTCTCACCACGCCATATTTCAGAAATTCTTTCATCGTTGACGTTCCCCATAAACAGGCTGTCCTCCACATCGAAATTGCAAAACGTCACATCACCAGAGGCAAGAATCACCATCCGCTCAAACGGATAAGGGCAGGGAACCCTGTCTTCCGACGGCAGGTAGGTTTCTTCAGAATATTGTTCCTCTGACAGCTGACCGTATGTCAAATATTTACGCATAATGACATTATCGACCCGCTCCCGCCAGAATTTTTCAACCGCTGGGGGATCAATCTCAGCCGGGTTTTCCACAACGCTTCCCAAAATCTTTGTTTTTGCACCTGTTTTATCACGGTAGGAAACCATATACTCGATATTGTCTAAAACAGTCTTGAACTGCAGCCCTTTGCGGATACGCTCATAGGTTTGTGCATCGGCTGCGTCAACAGAGCATTCTATTACTTCCATACCGGCATCAATGAGCCGGCTTGATACATCCGGAGCAAGAAGCGATCCGTTAGTAATAACACCGATACGCACGTTTTTTTCACCACAACCGTAAACAAGCAGGTCAGTAAGTCCCGGCATCAGAAACGGCTCCCCGGTTCCGGTAATTCTTACCATCGGCCGCGGGTCATTATGCTGCGCCACTTCGTCAATAATTTTCCGAAACAGCCGTTCCGTCATGAAAGGGATACCATCCCGATTACGCAAATGCGGGCTCTTTGTGTACCAGCAATGAACACAGCGGGAATTGCACACATTGGAAACACTTGGAAGAACCATCAGGGGAAATGTTGCAGCACCTGCTTTCAGTCCAAATTTTTCGGGTAAGTGAGCGGAGTGTTTAATGTTGCTCATCAGAAAATTCTTTCCTCAACGATACAAGGTTTGTCTGGCGCATCATGAAAATAAAACTTTAAAATCCCACCTGCCAGTCATTATATGGGCTACATGGTTAAAAATCAAAATCGCCCTAATAGTGCAGCCTGCGACACATCCACATTTCATCCTGCCATATTTCCTTTACAGTCTGGCAATATGCGTTTCCACAGGAATAGAGATTGTCCATGTCCCTATCACACTGACACACTTCGCCATTCCCAAAGCGCCAAAAAATTTTTATCGATTTTTTAAACAGGCTCAAAAGAAACGGATGATGCTTCGGCAAGATCAAACGGCGCTTTTGGTGAAGGCACCGCATTGTGCAGTGTAACTACGAGATGCACGGCAATATTTCACTTCAACAGTTCATTAAGAACAACACCGCCAGACTCATTAATACAAAAGACTACTGCTGAAAATGCCATGCCGTTTATTGTCCGCCAAGTATATGCTTAATACAATCTACCACATAGCATACATCTCTGTCCTGCATCATTGGATAAAGCGGCAGAGACACACAGGTCCTACCTGCTTTTTCAGCATGAGGTGTTACCAAGGGATTTTGCTTTTTATAAAAGGTAAGCTCGTTAACCGGCAAAAAGTGAATACCAATACCAACGTTCAACTCACGCATTCTGCAGATAAAACCATCCCGTTGTATTTGTGCTTGTTTATTCAGCTTCACCACAAACAGGTGCCAGGCGTGTCCATCGCTATCAGCCGGCAAGTCTAAGCCCGATACCCCGGCAAGCTCGGAAAGATAACACCGGGCGATCTGCCGCCGGCGTTCATTGAAAGCATCAAGTCGCCCGAGTTGCACACGGCCGATGGCAGCCTGGAGGTCAGTAAAATTGAATTTCAGGGCTGGCCACTCAAGATCATACAGCGGAATCCCCCCTCCTTTGTAAGCTTTCCACGCATCTCTGGAAATTCCGTGAAACTTACAAAGGGAAAGTTTTTCATACAGCGCCGCATCATGACAGGTAATCATACCACCTTCACCTGTGGTGATATTTTTAATTGGATGAAAGCTGTACACACTTGCAACCGCATATTGTCCTCCCACATGTCGACCATTGTACTTGCTCCCCAAAGCGTGTGCTGAATCTTCAATGAGCATAATACCCCGTTCACGGCACAATCCAGTAATGGAGTCCAACTCACAAGAAAGGCCAGCAAAATGTACGATTGCCACAGCCTTTGTGTCATCATTCAAACATGGTTCAATACTTTCACGAGTCACACATAAGGTTTTGTAGTCAACATCAGCAAAAACAACCTTTGCACCCAGCATTACAGGCGCATTTGCTGTAGCAGGCCAAGTTAAAGCAGGCACCACTACCTCATCGCCAGGCCCTATGCCCAGAGCCTGACAAACCATAAACAGGCCTCCCGTGCACGAGCTTGCTGCCACGGCATGCGGGGTCCCCACACGGGCGGCAAACTCCCTTTCAAAAGCATCGGTCACCGGCCCGGTGGTGATCCAAGCCGATTGCAGTACTTCCAATACGGCCTGTTCCTCTTCTTTACCGAGTTGGTGTCGGCAAAAAGGCAGAAAGTCTTCTCTCTTGTTCATTTATCTGACCTGCTTGGCAACCCAATCCTGTTTGAAGCTTTCAACTGTTTTCTTTAGTCCCGCTTCGAGCGGAACCGTCGCCCGGAATCCCATGATCCGTTCGGCTTTTTCAACCGAGGGCACTCTGCGAGGTATATCCTCATAGCTCAGCCCGTATTCATCGTTGTGACCCTGGAAAACAATATTTCTCTCAATTTCGAAAATATCACAGGTCTTCTCGGCCAGATCGATAATCCGCGTCTCGACATCGGTGCCGATGTTCAGAACCTGGCCTTCAGCTTCTGGGACCCGACTGGCCCGGACGATACCTTCGACCGTGTCAGATACATAAGTGAAGCAGCGGGTATGGGTGCCGTCGCCGTGCACGATCAAAGGTACTCCCTTCAGGCACTTACCGATAAAAAGAGATAATACTCTACCTGACTCGATTGAATCAAGCCTCGGACCGTAGGCATTGAAAAAACGCAGGATTACGAATCGCAGTCCTTTGGGCTGCATAGCAAAGCAAAAATGTTCTCCCACCGCCTTGGAAGTAGAATAACACCATCTGTCAATGTTAGTTGGCCCCAAAACCCTATCATCATCTTCATGGAAAGGCATCTTATTTGACTTTCCATAAACTTCAGAAGTGGAAGAAAAGATCACCTTTTTGTTATATTTAAGTGCGATATCAAGAACAAGCTGTGTTCCGTTAACATTTACCGATAAAACATCATATGGTTTTGCAACATAGTGCGCTACTCCGACTACAGCCGCGAAATGAAAAACCACATCGCACTGCCAAATCAGCTTATCTATGAGGTCTCGATCAAGAATGCTTCCCGGGTATACACATAGATCACCGTTACCTTTGAGGTGTTCAATTTTGCCTGCCCTGATGGTCTCAGGAAGGTCGATTATGTCAACCCTGTTCCCATCTTTGAGAAGTCTCTCAGCCAGATGTGAACCCAAAAAACCAGCACCTCCTGTTATAAGTACACGCATCTATTCATCCCTCCTATAAAATTCCACATTAAATGATATCACCGCCATCATCCCTCAATCTAATCAACGCTGCAGACTTCTTCATTATAGGCGGGAATGATGATAAATAGATTCATGAGCCTGCCTCCGTATACTGTTTCACAACACGGGCAGGGTTACCTGCGGCCAGCACGACATCTTTTACAACTACACTGCCCGCTCCAATGATTGAATTGTCACCTATGGTAACCCCTTTCAGAATAAGTGCACCGGCCCCGATCCAGACTCTTCTGCCGATGGTAAACGGTGCGTCATGCTCAGCATCGGGATAGTTCATACATGTCTCCGGGGCCAAGGAATATGAAGGCCTGAATCCATAATCATTACATCAGGGGCTATGATGGTTTCGGCACCGATGCGAATTTCTCTTGAACGGGCGGTAATCGAAGTGCCGTTCAAACCACAGCCTTGCTCCAGTATAATGCTGCCTCCGGAGCAAGCGTGCGCGGCCGTACGGGATGGTTCAGCGAACCGCCGGTACAGCGCCAGGAAGATGAAATCAGCTGCACGCCATCTCCAATGGTTACACCGCCCCAGCGGGAACGCAGGATAACACGACCGTACACCTCAATATTCGTGCCGCACGTACAGCCCGATATTTTCGTTTAAAGATAAAACAAACCGGTTGAAATCAAGGTCACGCATCTCTCCCAAACGCGCTCGAAAGCGGTACACCTAAAATAACGAATGTTTCGCGTCGGCTTTAAGCTGCTTGAATTCATTTGCTTTTCAAATCATTCAGCGCACTGCGACAGCTACAATCGAGCATACGTATATCAACACTGTATGCGACAAAGCGGTATCCCTCGTCAATGCGCTGGTGCAATTCGGCAGGGACCGGCTCTACCACATGGATCCCCCGGGCCTTTCCAGAGGCTGCACTGCTTTGCCGAATGCGTTGCATTGCATTGAGCATGCTAGCATGTTCGAAATCGCCGGGCACTCCTAGCGATCCTGAAAGATCGTAGGGGCCGACGACAAATCCGTCGACACCCTCTACTGTCAGAATCTTCTCCAAGTTTTCCACGGCACTGATGTGCTCGATCTGCGCGATAACAACAGAGCTGCTGTTTATCCAGCTAACGTAGTCCTGGAAAGAACTGCCGTATCCCTGTGCCCGAGCCAGCCCGACACCGCGATTTCCTTCGGTAGGGTAGCGTACCGCCTTAACCGCATTCTCGGCCTCAGCAGCCGAGTTAACCATTGGAACGATAATGCCGTGCGCACCCGCATCCATCACCCGCTTGATCTGAACAGGATCATTGGCGGAAAGACGCACCAGCGGGACAACACCGCAAAGATCAATCACCCTTATGAGCTCCTCTGCCTCCCGGATAGTAATAACGCTGTGTTCCAGGTCGACGGCAAGCCAGTCGAAACCTGCCCTGGCCATAATCTCTGCTATGGCCGGATGGCCCATAGTTATCCAGGAACCTATGAGAAGTCCATCGCTGTATAATTTTTCTTTAAATGTTTTTTGCATTTCCTATTCCCCAGTAAAAATATTAAGCTCTATATATCAATTAATGTCTCCGAGACGAAACATCCAGTTTTTCGGACAACTCACTGATCAATTTTTTTACAGACACTCTTTATCATAAGCCGCAGGCTTTTAATCGGCAAATACGAATTATAGAAGCATAAAACTAAAAAAGTCCATACTGCGACTTGCAGCGTGAAAGAATATCCTATTACCTTCCAGGGGGTAACAACAGCAATCTGAATATATTCATGGAAAAAGATAAATCCGATACCAACTGTTAGCGGGAGCAGAATCTGCCACATAAAAACAGTGTATTCTTTGACGTTTTTAAACATATATTCCCGGCAAACATAAAAAAACATAAGAATCATCAACCCCTGAGAAATGATTGTGCCCCAGGCGATCCCTACCATACCATAGCCCAGTTTTACTGCTGCAATATCTAAAACCGCATTTAATCCAAGACCGACTGCATTGAGTTTTACACTCAGGTTCTGTCGGTTTACCATGGGCGAAACCAGGATGGTATTGGCAAACGCATATGTTGTAACCAGAAAAAAGCTAAGAGAGAGCACATAAAACACGGGAATACTCTCGGCATATTTAGGAACAATGTATTTAACCAGCCCAAAAAAAAGCATCTGTGCCGACGGTATCATCATTGCGGCCAGGAGTGACCAGCAAACCGCTGTCCGCGCAAGGCTGGAAAACACCCCGTATAGGTCACCAGACTTGCCGGCCTGCTCGTACAGTGTCGGTGACAAGGCACTGATTGACTGCTTCAGGAACGTGATGCCGAAAAGGGCAAATTTAAGTGCAAACATGTACATCCCCAGTTCACTGAGGCTCAGGTAGTATGCTCCCACCGTCCGGTCAACCAGCCTGAACCCGTTATAGATAAGGGCAAGCATTACCAGAGCGATACCGGGTTTGATGAGCCGCCTGGTTTCGGCCCAGTCTATTTTAAACTGGAAACCGATATCCTGATATTTAAGAAAGAACAGCAGGGTAATAAGGGCACTCAGTGCAGCAGCTATAAAAACGGCATATATTTTCAGCCAGAAAATAAGCGCCAGCACGATCGCAACATTGGCAAAAGAGTTAATAAACCTGCCTTTAAAAACCAGGCTATACTGCTGCCGCACAAAACACATGTTATCAAGGTTGCCTGAAAAGCCGGTCAGAATAACCGTAACTGCAGCCAGGGCAAGCCCCAGCTTGAAGGTCAGCTCACTGTAGCACAAGGCAGCGGTAACCAAAATAACAAACGGTATAGAGCGTGTAAACAGATCAGACGTAACTGCTATGTTCTGAACGGAGCGTGCGTTATTGTGTTCTCCCTTACCGATGAGGTAGGGAACTTCCCTGCCTGCTGCGGCCCCGACGCCAAGGTTAATAAAGCCGGTATAGCTTTCCCACAGGTTCACAATTCCGATAATGCCGTACCCGGCCGGATTCAGCACCCCGGCAACAATCAGCTCCTTTGGAATAGCAATAATCCTGGTTATGAGTGTCAGCAGGCCAAACCGTCCTGACTTAATTAAAAGGTCACCCAAACTGAATGTCATGGAGCGTAATACCTCTAAAGGTAATAATGTTTGACAACGTGAGAAAATAGAATTATGACGCAACTGTTGTACTAATCTGTTCAAGACTGGAAACAAAACTTTCAGTATTTTCCTTGCAAAACACCGCGTGCACATAATCCTGGGGATCACCCTGAAGGAATTCATCCAAAATGGCAAGTGCCTCCTGAACATCCGTAAAGTCCTGTAAGGACTTTCCCAGTTTTTGCCTCATTGCGTGACGTACTTTTACAGATGTGTGGCTTATACATATCGTCGGCAAACCGGCAGTCAGCGCTTCACAGAATGCCGACGAGCCAAAGTCCGTAATAACCCTGTCTGCTTTTGCCAGGTGATGGACAAACCGCCGGTCGGAACATCCAATATTGGTATAGCCCTTGTCCCGGATGTATTGGGGTATGGGGTTGACCATGTCATCAGCGGAGGAGAGCCCCTTCCAAATGAAATCAAATTCTGTTTTGGTAGCAAAATATTCCACCATCCGCAACTGAAGCCGGTTATACCAACCGGGAGTATACTCACTTCCGTTAAAACGAGAAGCGTAGAAATTGATAAATGTAGGGACATAAAAGATGGTTTCTTTAGTACATGATCCTTTTTTACGCTTTCGGGAATTTTTTGTTTTTTCGTATAAGCTCCTGTAATAAGCTGAATTAACTATCTGCTGGGCCAAACGAACAGGAATGTTCTTTCTTTTCTCTTCGTAGTGGTCCTTCAACTCATGTGAGTACGGAAAAAAAATATCGGCCACTCCCAAACGAACCATGATACTGAAATGGTTATCAAAAACTTCACCACCACCATGCTGGCAAAGCACTCCCCGAGCAAAAGGGATCGCTTTTGCCGCCGCCATTGCTGCAAAATCCTGGAGAAACCATAGTGAATGCCCAACAACATAATTAACAGCTTCTTCCTGGTAAAAATCTTTATAGAATTTATAAAATAAAATAATTGACGGGCAAACATGGTCCAGAAAGATACGGAACTTTTCACGTATAATCCCAGTAATATCACAGTCGGCTTTTTCCTTTATCCAAGATACTATTTCAGAGTCAAATTTTGGCATTTCCGCAACTTCCTTAAAATATTCCCCTGTAAAAGAACCATTGCATTCAGGCATCTCACCCAGTTTTTGCAGCCTCAGCCCAGTATGTTCGTAGATGTGTCCGTCACGCTGTAAAAGCACACGGTGGCCATGCCGCAGAGCCTCTGAGGCATGGTTGCACAATCCATATCCCATACTCAGAAACAAAAAGGTTATTTTTTTTGTGCCGGTGGGCCCTGCACCTGTTCGTGGAACAGTAAACGTTCTGGAGCCAAACAAGGACCACCATCTTTTAACATACCACATCAAATCACCCAGTATTCTGTTCCCTCTGCCCCAGTCTTCGACAATTTGTTTCAACCCTCGCTCATTTATGGCTCCGGGCGCCCCCTCTAGGGGGAGCAGCAGCCTCCTATCAATGATATCGTATAAAAGATCATGTTCAGCACAATAAAGCGGCAAGAGGTGCTTATACATCAGGTTTCCAGGATAGAGCAGGGTGGCCTCTGTTCTGAGACCCTGCGGCATCTGCGATCGATCTTGTGACAGATAGCTGATCTTATCAATTTTATCATGGCCTATCCTTTGAAGCATGCTTCTAAGCCTGTAAAGGTAGACAATGGGATTATCAACAGCCTGTTTCAGGAAATAGTAGTAAAGCCAGGGAAGACCGATGTAGGCCTCGTCGCGAAAAGGAATGACACATTCAACAATATCATCAAGCTTCCGGAACCAGGTGAGCTGATCAAAAAAATAATCGTCCTCATCCCTTTTGATTGCCTTTTGGTCATAGAGATCCTCCGGTATTACATAGGCTATTCCCAGAGAATCAAAGACATAGCAGGCCATCGGTGTCAGGGCTATGATAAGATCACCGGCCTTGGGTCGAAATCCAGACGGAACATCCTCAACAAAATAGACCATTATTTTTTTATGGATAGTAGACACTGGCGGGGATACTCAATGATTTTCATCATATTTAAAGTAAATCCTTAATCGTTGGTACAAACTGAAGGGTGAAATGTTTTGAAAAACCATTAACAAAACGGGTTAGCTCATTAAATGTCTTGGGATTCGTGCGTGCCTCACAGCCCTGACAGTCGTATCCCATCTCTTTCAGCGTACAGTAATCTTCTGCTGCTTCAGCCTTTCTCAGCTTTCTATAAACATCGGAGTTCCACGCACGTTTCAGGTCGACCTTGCCCGCACGGTCGTAAATATTTTCAATTACAATTCTGCTGGCGTGGTCCAGTGCGCATGGCACAATTGCACCGTCCCACCTGATCGTAAAAAACCACCAGGGGATAGTGCAGGCTTTTGACTTATCATCCTGCACGGCAGCAGAGCACTCTTGTGCCATCTTGCTGTCACCATGAAGTTTAAACATCCGGTGCATATGAACACGGTCGACTTTTTTCTCCCACATTTCCTTAAATTCATCCATCTCATGCTCATTGATTGAACTGACCGTGGAAAAGACACTGACATGGCAAGGATTTCCCATGCTGTCGTTCAAACGAATAAATTCTTTAATATTTTGAACCACCTGCGCATACAGGGGCTTACCCGTCATCTTTTCGTAGGTTCCCGGTGTGGTTGCATGCAGTGAAAACTGGATTCGGGCCAAACCCGCCTCCAGCAGGCGCTGTGCCTTTTCTCGAGACAGCAAAGTGCCGTTGGTAATAATATAACAGGCAAGACCTTTCTCTTTTGCAGCGCTGACAATTTCATCAATCTGGGGGTGGATAAGCGGCTCACCCCGCCCGATCAGGGTTATTGTAGGCGCTGCACCCTCTTCATACAGATAATTGACAATATCCTTCCACATATCAAGGGACAGTTTGCCGGGCTTTCCCTTGATTTCTTTGGGCGTACAGGTTGCACATCGCAAGTTGCAGATATTGGTCGGTTCGACATAAATATGGTTGGGCAGATATGTTACCTGCTCTGCCCCTGCCTTGATCTCTTCCAGACGGACAAGCTCCTCCCGCAGTAATTTTTCAAGACGCTCTTCAAGCTTCTTAGATTCCATTTGTTCGTTTTCCTCATTTACGATTACTTGTTTTGTGTCTTTTTTTTATATAAAATACTCAGCATGCCTTTCCATGGCAGCAACAACCATTTTTGCCATCATCAGGTCTTCAAAACCATCAATGTCGATTGCCTTATACCAGGGAATTATGTACGGCTGCAAATTGGGCCCATAGAAATTTCTAATTTTTTTAAAGGCTTCAACGCTAAACCATCGTATGGCGCCTGACGGGCAGAACACATCCGGCAGTTCCTGACTTCTTGACTGAATATATTTTTCACCCCAATATGATTTTAGCCCATCTCCGGTTTGTTTCATTGCCCAAAACGGATAGAACATACCATACCTGAACACCGTCATCATAAAGTCGGAAGCCGTCCTGTGAAAGGCTTCACATGAGCCGCGTATGTCATCCCGGTCGCGTATTGGACAATTTGCCATGAGGAGACAGGCATTTTCAAAAACATCGCCCAGTGATTCAAAATGAGCGATCACATGTAAAACAGAGGGGACTAGGCTCACTGTATCGGTGGCAAATTCCTCCGGCCTCCTCACAACCTCATAGCCGTGCTGCTCTACCACCGAGCGAATTGTATCATCTTCGGTTGAGACAATGATTTTAGAAAAGACTCCTGATTCCTTTGCAGCTTCAAGCGTGTGTACAATCATGGGCTTTCCAAAAAATTCAATTATATTTTTCCCCGGCACACGCTTTGACCCTCCCCGGGCAGGCACAACAGCAATATTTTTCATTTCACACCCTCTGCCCACGCAACAGTTTGAATTCCATTTTCGCTTAAACTATTAAAAAATTTCTGTCTGATGGCAAAAAAAGTCTTTCATTTGATAAAATATTTATTATAGTCAGCCTGTGCATTCCGGAAATTATGTGAGTTGCCGATGTCAACCCAGTACTCTCTGATTGGAAAACCACCGACTCTATATTGTTCCGCTATGGCAGCATTGATGAGGTCCGGCATGTCGATACGGCGAACCGAATTAATGAGACCAAACACCTCAGGATCAAAAACATATACACCTGAGTTAATAAAAAAGCTCTGCGTCGGCTTTTCTTCCACCCCATGGACCAGATGCTTGCCATTGAGCCGGGCAACACCAAAGGGGATTTCAATGTCATACTTCCTGACAGCCATGGTAATGCTGTTCTGCTCCTTTTGGTGGTATTCAAGCAAAGCTTCAAAACTGACCTGGGTCATGACATCCCCATTGACCACAATAAGCGGTGCATCAACTTTGTCTTTTACCAGCGCAAGGCACCCGGCCGTGCCGAGCTTGCTTTCTTCATGTATATATTCAATCGATACACCAAACCGGCTTCCATCTCCACAGTATTCTTTTATCTTTTCAGCCAAATAAGCAACCGATATATAGATTTTGTCGATACCGCTTTGTTTCAAATGGTCAATGATAGTTGCCAAAACCGGTTTGTTTCCCACAACCAGCAAGGGCTTTGGAGTGTTGTTGGTTAAAGGTCGCAGTCGCCTGCCTTCTCCGCCCGCCATAATGAGGGCCCGGTTTCGCACAGTTGTTTTTTCGACAAGCAAGTCTCTGAACACTATGTCGAGCAAAATCCCTTCACCATCTACAATAGGAACATGCTTTATGATGTAATGATAGGTTGTATTCATTAAATGCAGCATCTCTTCATCCCTCAGCCTTTGCTGCATGACAAACGGGCGGGGATTCATTACAGCAGTAATCGGCTTAGTCCGTGGTATCCCTTTTAAAATGGCCTTTCTCAGGTCACCTTCTGTTATGATCCCTTTGAGAACTTTTTCACCATCAACGACAGCTAAGACTCCCTTCTCATTTCTGTCAAAACGCCCTATCGCTTCACCGAAGGAAAGATGTTCATGGACAATAAGTTGTTCTAGGATTTCGTTTTCCATAGTACTTTTCGTTTATTGCAGATCATCCCAGTTGATAAGCACGTTGGCAGGGATATCCCGACGTGCCTTTCTGTTAAGAACATACTGTGCTTCACAAACCTGAATACCGGTGCCGGGTCGCTTGTAATCGATCATATCCGCGGTGATGACCTCCCCCGCTCTGATAGCCCTGCGCGAAACAATACTGCGCCGCAGAATGGCCCTGTACTCCAAATCATCTTTAGAAAGATCACGCCGGTAGCTACCCAGGGTCGTTCTGATTCGTCGCCCCTGCTCAACAATGACCTTCATCTGCTCGGGATCTGCTGAAATCGGATGGTCTCCCGAGGCAATGGTGTTGTCCAGAGTAAAATGTTTTTCAATCAAACATGCGCCTTTGGCTATAGCGGCCAGGGCCATCGAAAATCCGACAGTATGGTCCGAGAAGCCAACCGGCAGGCCGAAATAATCCCTGAGAAGGTCAATGTTGTTAAGGTTAACATTTTCGTCTTTAGGTGGGTAAACAGCGGCACAGTGCAGAAGCATGAGCTCGCGGTTGCTGGCTTTATAAATCACCTGTATCGCATCCTCGATCTCCTGCACAGTTGCCAGGCCGGTTGAAAGGACAATGGGTTTTCCCTGTGAAGCAGCATATGAGAGCAGCTGGTGATTATTTAAATCGAAAGAGGCTATTTTCAGGAAATCAACGTCCTTGCTGACCAGAAGATCAACATATTTCTCGGCAACAGGAGTGGACACAAACCCGATTTTCTGTTCCCGGCTGTATTGCACCAGTTCTTCAACATTTTCGCGGCTCAGGCTGAGCATGTCAAGTGTCTCTTCCAGACTTTTGGTCTTGAGATACGGATCTCCTGGCTTATCCTTGTAAAAGGATTTTATAAAAAGCGAGTCTTTATCCCAGCACTGGAATTTTACATAATTACATCCGAGTTCCCCTGCGGCGGTGATCATTTTTTTTGCTTTTTCAATGCTGCCGTCATGATTTTGACCAATTTCCGCCACGAACAGCGGCTCACCAAAATTTTCCAGCTTTTTACCTCGTAGTTTCATATCTCTCTCCTGTAAGTACCGCATAAATTACATCAAGCGGATCTATCTTAAAATGTTCTATGTTTTGTGCATGAAGGCTAAATCGCCGGTCATATGAATCAAGAAGACCCGCAAGCATACTGAAAAGACTCTTGGTCTCAATATCAGTATAGTATCCAGCATACTCAACAAGCCCCCTTTCCTGCAGTATGCGGCAGGCTTCATGCTGCCGTCTATTGAGCCCCACGGCAATACACGGCACACCAAGGCGGCATAACTCATACAGTGTATTTCCTCCTGCGGTAATTGCAATGTCCGTCTTTTTAAAAAGCGTTAAGACAGAGGGAAGCTTTTTATGAAATACGCTGTGCAGACCGGTTTTTTCAAGAAATTTTCTCAACTGATTTTCAAATTTGTATATCCCCCCCACAAGAAAATGAACGATCATGTTTGAAAAATCCCTTTCCTGCGCCCCGGAAGCAATGCTGCGGGCAATTAAATGCATGACATTGTCAGGATCGTGCCCACCGAAAGTCACAAGTACGTTTTCTGCCTTGGGCCGGACTTCAACTGCAGCATTCATAAACTCTGCCGAAACCACAAGAAACTGTTCTCCGGCCAACACTCTTTGACCGCTACCGGAATAGTCATACTGGACCTGCCTGGGGTGGCAAGCAACCAGCAGGTCTGATGCAATACAGACTTTGTTATAATCATCTGTGAGCGCAACAACCTCCTGGCGGGCATTTCTGTGAAAAACGTCCATCAGCCCGGCATTGCTGCTTTTATCATAAAAGTCAACGAAAATGACATCACTCTTGAGCCGGGAAAGAAGCAGGTCGGTTTTAGTAATCTCTTCGTTGATATCAGCATATGATATTGTATGGTAGGGAAACTCAGCGACAATATCTTTGTTAAAGGCATAATCGTTGATTACAAAGCAGACATCCGAACCTTTGTCTTTGAAATATCGTGCTATTTCACGGCATCTAAAAAGGTGCCCCGTGCCGACACTGCGACTGCAGTCTGCTCTGAATAATACTCTCATCAGCTGTTACAGCGTCCCGTCATCATATAAAAGTGGTTCCACAATACCATCAGTATTGGGGTGAGTAAAAAATTCATGAGACAAAATTCCATATATGTGCGCTGAAATATAGTTTCCGTCTTTAAAAATAAAGTCCCTCAGTTTCCCCTCTTCAATAAATCCTATGGATTTATACATGTTCCGGGCACGCTCGTTTCCCTCATATACATGCAAGTAGATTTTGTGCAGATTAAGCTCGGTAAAAGCATAATGGAGCATCAGCCTGGTTGCAGTCTTCCCGTATCCCCTGCCCCAAAATGTGTCGTCAAGAAAAATAGTAAATTCCGCCTTTTTGTCTTTGTGTGAAAAATGTATCAAACTTACCTGGCCGATAGCTTCTGTCTTACCGGCCACAATGAGAAAGTGAATTTCGTTTTTGGGGGTCAAAAGCCACTGTCGTTCACGTTCAAGGCTTTGGGGCTGAAAAAGATTGAGCTGTCTGCTGACTGAAGGTTTATTGCGGCACTGATTCAAAAAAGCCAAATCCGATTCCTGTATTTCTCTAAGTCGGATTCTCACCTCATCTATCCTTTCAGGTTCTTTTGAAAAATGTGCCGGCTCTTAGCGACACCGCAATTGAAAAGCATATCAAGACAACCTAGCCCGGGCAGAAATTCGGCCGTATTAAACTGGGGATAGACCGGATGTTGAAACTCCTGAAATGCTAAATCGATACCTGCCATGCGGAACGCCTCATAATCATCCTCCTGGAAATATTCAAGGGCACCTCTTCCGGATAAATACACATCAGCGCCCAGCATTTTGCATATATTTAGCACCAGGCTTCCCTTTGATCCGGGTGCGGCAAGTTTTGAAGCATACATCACTCTGCATGTTATTCCAAAAACCTCAAGGGATACGAAGAGCGACGCGGTTACAATATCAATAAGCTTTTCGTAGCGTTGCTGATACAGCGGCCGTATCAAATCCATTGTTTCTTCAAAAAAATCCGACTTTAGATACCAGTTTCTGATGGTCTCGATATGCTTTGCGGGAAAATCCGGGTCCTTTATATGAACCTCATTGATTTTAACCCCCAAATGATAGTCGATGGGAACTGTCAAGTATTTCTTTTTGCCTGCCGCACTGAAAACATTTCTCCGCTGATAGGAATCCTTGTTCAGCTGGACAGTATCGAGGACCACAAAAACATCGCTCTTTGCAATCTTATCAAGAAGTCCCAGCCACGGCCAGTAACTCGGCTGATGAATGGCTACAATCACACGATCTCCTCAATGAGCATGAAGGCCTCGGCATACTGAACGCCGATCCGGCTTCCGCGGTATCTTCCAAGCGCATCTAGTGTAGTAAGACTTCGGGGAAGCGGAGACTTCATCAGTTCTGAAGGATACTGCTGCATTATTTCAAGCTTTTTTGCAAAATAAGAGGAGACATCAACAAATACATTCGGCACAAAGGCAGCTTCCTGAAAGGGAGCCAAAAAGTCGGTCTCAGAAAGTGTCTCATACATGAGCATACGCTTCACCGACGGCAAACGAAAATTTTTAGTGCAGCTGTACACGGCTTGAAACGTTATTTGATGGTCTGTATGAACATCAGACCGGTTCGGCACATAAATTATTTCAGGAGTTATATCATTCAAGACTTGTGAAACAGATTTTATCACATCACACATGGGCAGGGTGTCAAGTCGTGTTGTAGGGAAATCAAGCTTGAACATTTTATTGAAGCCGTACATCCCGGCTACCGTTTCAATTTCCTGCTGGCGGGTTTCCACCACCTCTTGCTTCCATCCGTTAGAAGTGTCGATATTGCTAATAATCAACCAGCTGATAAAATCACCGGCAGCCTTGTGTCGGAGAATGGTTCCACCGCATCCAAGGGTTTCATCATCCGGATGCGCTGCTACAAATAACACTTTAGCCATTGTGTCTCCTTGCAGGGTTTCCTAAGTAAGTCCCTGGTTTATTGCAGTCATGCACAACAACAGCGCCTGCTCCGATACTGCAACCTGCAGTTATTGTTCGTGATTGTATGATAGAAGCACCCGTGCCGATCAGCCCATGGTCACCGACCTCGACACCACCGCTCAGCACAGCACCGGGGGCGATATGCACGAAGGACCCTATACGGCAATCATGATCAATTGAGGCTAGGGTATTGATTATACAGTATTCACCGATATGAGTGCCGGAGTTCACCACGGCCCCATCCATAATAACCGTGCCGTCGCCCACAGCTACTTCTTCATTGATAACTGAATCCGGTGATATAATGGGTGGTGTCGCGAAACCTGTCTTCTTGAGCATGTACACTATGTTTTCTATTTTCCTGTCCCCTGTGAGCCAAAGTGCAACAACAGCAAGTTTCACATCATTGTCGCTAAAAGCTGAAGCGAGTTTTTCATCATCACCCAGGTAAGGAACTCCCAAAATGGGGCCCCTGTTTTTAACATCGGTATAGCCGTAAATCCTATAGCGGCCTATTTTCTTTAAAACCGCTATAATTACTTTTGCGTGTCCGCCACCGCCGACAACAACAATTTGTTCCATACCTATGCACCTGCATGTTGCTGCAAAAGGTTAATAACTTTCTCTTTATCCTCTCGACGCAGAGTGACCGAACAGGGAATATTCAGGGTTGCCGCTGCAAGCACCGGTGCCTTTTCGATGAAATATCGCATATTGTCCATATAAGGTGTCTGCAGATGGTTAAGCTGCCAAACAGGTCTGATCTGGATCCTGTGCTTGCCCAGAAACGTCATTATGCTCTCCCTGCCTTTGCCGTAGACAGGCTCATCAACCTGTAAACAGTAAAACCAATAATTTGACTGGGCATATCCCGGTGTATCAGCAATATTGAGTCCTGGAATTTTATAAATTTCCCCTTTGTAGACCAAATAGTTTTCTTCCTTGATCTTGATGTACTCATTAAGCCTTTCCAACTGTGCCACACCTAATGCTGCCTGAATATTCGACAACCTGAAATTATAGCCTATCTCGTTATGAATATAATGAATGTGATCGTCCTTTGCCTGATTAATCAGATAGTCTGCTTTTGAAGCATACTCTTCACTGTCTGTCACAAGCATCCCGCCGCCGCCTGCCGTGATAATCTTGTTACCGTTAAAGGAATAGCACCCCATGTCGCCAATAGTACCGGTGTGCTTCCCTTTCAGAGAACCGACAGTATAACAAGTGCCCAAACTTTCGGTGGCATCTTCAATGATTTTAATAGCCCGCGCGCGGCACACCGGCACAAGGGGCTCCAGATCTACCGCATTGCCGAAAACATGAACCGGAATGACGGCACGTATTCTGCGGTTTGTTTTTTTATTATAGGTTGCGCCGTCCCGAAAAATCGTTTCCTCTTGTATAAACCTGATCGTTTTTTCAACATCGATATTATAGTAGTCATCACAATCCATAAATACCGGTACCGCATTGAGATAGCTTACCGCATTAACAGGTGCTATGAAGGTAAGCGTGGGAACAATAACCTCGTCACCGGCTTCAACACCTGCCAGGCGCAGGGCCACCTGAAGTGCTGATGTCCCGTTGACAATAGCCACGGCATGTCGTGCCCCGGTATAGTCAACTATACGCTTTTGAAAAAGATCCACATAGGCGCCGCCCGAAGAAACCCATTCGGTATCAAGGCATTCCTTGATATATTTCCACTCGTTTCCTCTAAGCGTAGGAACTGACAGCGGTATATGCTCAGACATTGTATCTATCTGCCTTGAAAACGTTTTTGTTCTGTTTTACCCAATCAATGGTTTCCTCGAGCCCCTGTTGCAGACTGTATTGAGGCGTCCAGCCGGTGTGCTTAATAATTTTTGAGCTGTCACATCTAAGTCGTTCGACCTCGCTGTTATCCGGACGTATTCGCTGCTGATCACTAACGATTTCAGCCTCAACATCCATGATCTTTGCGATCAGTCTCACTAAATCACCAATTGAGATTTCCTTATTCATTCCGATATTGGTTATGTCACCAAACAGCGTTTCGGCCTTATAAATCTCCAGAAAAGCACTTGCTGTATCTTTTACAAAAGTTAAATCTCGCGTAGGGGCAATATTACCGAGTTTGAGCCTTTTGGAACCGTCTAATATCTGCGAAATAACCGTAGGTATAACAGCACGTGCAGATTGCCTGGGACCAAAGGTGTTAAAAGGTCGTACGATTTTAACGGGCATATTAAAAGAACGAAAATAGCTGATTGCCAATTGGTCAGCAGCAATCTTTGATGCCGAATAAGGAGATTGGCCAACCATTGGATGCTTTTCATCTATCGGCACATATTGTGCTGAACCATAGGTTTCGCTTGTTGAAGTGACAAGAACAGAAGCAAGTTCCAGCTTTCGTGATGCCTCAAGAACATTATAGCTACCTTCAACATTTGTACGAATATATGCAAGTGGGGAAATATATGAGTATGGAATACCGATAAGTGCTGCCAGGTGAAAAACAGCATCACAACCTTTCATAGCATCAAACACTGAATCATAATCACGGATATCACCCAAAATAACTTCAAAATCATTTTTATGGCTGGAGTACTCCAGCCATCCCCAATCATTATTAGGGTTGTATCGGTCAAAGGCTTTTACATGATAACCGCGTTGAATACAAAGTTCAGCCAAATGAGAACCTATAAAGCCTGCAGCGCCGGTAATTATTATTTTTTTCATTTTTTTAATATTTATTATAAGCAGTCTTTATTAATCAACTATTTTATAAATTTTAATTTTTTTGTTTCTTTTTAATACATTCTATTAAGAAAGCTGAAAAAACAGAGATGGTCAATGCAATACCAAACACGATACCCGTCTTTTTTTTCGTATCTCTGGCTACCGGGTTTATGGTCGGCTTCTCTGTGACAGGTGTGTTTGCAGATATTCTGTTTTCGATGTTCTTTATATATGCATTTAAAGACCCACTAATTTGATTATTTTTATTGTCACCCTGCCTGCTAATTAAATATGAATAAAACTCTCGAATTAAAAATGTACTCTTAATATTATCCAGCATTTCATTATACAAGTTTATCTGGGATGTATAATAGTTAAGTTTTTGTTGATCCGTATTTTTTCTGTTTTCTATTTCAATCACTTTGGATTCAGTTGCCTGTATCTGGTATGCTAAAGGAAGATATTCACTTTTCTCCCCCACATTAAACTGAAGAAGAACCTCACTGTCTGTTTTTTCAGCTGTTCGTGTTTGTAGACTCTTCAGTTTTTCCAAAACCGCTTTATAGGATTGCAGTTCCAAATCTGTGTCAAATTTGGTTTTTTCTATTTCGGAAATCATGTTTTTAAATTTTTCAACTTCATCTTCAAGTTCCACAAGAATAAAATAGGACGGCATGACTTCCTCAACATTATTTCTGATAACATCAGCTATTTCATATACGGCTTTTTCCGGGGTTGCTTTGATAGACATGGAGAGCAATTCTGATTTGATCTTTCTTATTGCTTCCAGTTTTTCAGGATCGGTTACTTTCAATTTAGTAATATCAAGATGGGGAGGCCAAAGTTCAAACTTCACAATTCCTTGATTCTGGTTATCATTTAAGCCCAAATTCCTAATCCCTGCTGAATAAACAGGAAACCCTTCTCTTTCCATTTCATTTGCAAGTCTTGACAAATTTTCCTCACTAAAAAACCTGCTGCGAAAAAGCTCATATTCTTTGCCGGTATGTCCCAATTTCCTGTATGTATAGGTTGTTTCATAGCTTCGGGGTCCGGTATAAATGACTATCCCAACAAACAGTGCAGGTAAAATTGAGCATATCAAAATAAAGTATTTATGTTCCCAGAGTGCAAGCATATAACTCACGATGTCTATTTCATCTTCTTCCAAATAATGCTCCTTTGCAAGCTGCCTGATGTTGGGTTCCTCCGCTGGTAGTTTTTCGTGTTGTTCTGCCATGGGAGTTTCCTCCGAGTTATGTTGATTAGTTGAGTGGTTGATTGGTGTATTGGTTAATTGGTTTAGTAGTTGATTAGTTGAGTTGTTAATTAGTCTATTCGTCTATTCGTCGATTGGTATATTGGTTGAATTGTTTATAAGACTATTTTACAAGTTGACCAAAAATTATTGGTCATGTGGCTTCTTTTCTGGTCTTCAGATATTTAATATAGCCATTAAGTGTGCGGACTGCTATTTTAATTGCATCAACCAGTTCTTGAGTTTGATCATTACTAATATACGCACACTCATAAGCAACGTCTATGTGGTCAATGAGTTCATATAAAGAACCCCGAGACTGCCTGCAAAACTGTATGTTCTCCTGATAATGAAACCTGCCGTACCCTATCACCCTGTGAAATATAGTAAACAATGCAAATATTATTAACTTGCCAAATCATTTTTTAAACGATTTTCTGTAACCATTCACAGTTTTTTTGAAAAAAAGCTCAAGATGTTGTATGGGTTTCCGAATACTTATGCAACATGAGCGATCAAATCAAAGCATTATCCCACGATGAACTCGTAGCACTGGTCATCCAGTTGCAACAAGAAATCGAACGTCTTAAAGCAGAAAACCAGTTTCTGAAAGAACAGTTGGCAAAGGCTACCAGAACATCAGCCAATTCCTCGAAACGTCCATCATCAGACATCGTAAAGCCAAAAAAACAAAAGCGCTCCAGAAAAAAAAACTGAAAAGAGGCGGCCAGCACGGGCATCCCAAGCACGAAAGCACGCTGCAGCGTGAAGATGCTGATCAGGAGTTTTTCTACCGGCTTGAGCGTTGTCCGCGATCCGGCGCATTACTCACGGTTATGCCCGACCTTGATCCCAAAGTGCTGCTGCAATATGAGTTTGTTCCGAAACCCATTGAACTGACAGCGCATGTGGCATATCCCTTCTGGTGCGAGCACTGTCAGCATATTCATTGGGCTGAAATCCCACAAGCGGTCCGCAGGGCTGGCATTGCCGGACCACGGCTGTCTGCTTTTATGGCGGTGCTCAAGGGTGGCTGCCACGCTTCCATTACAAACACACAAAAAGTTATTGCACAGCTGGGCGCTCCTCTTGCCAGCGGAACTATCTGCAAAATAATTAACAAGGTTCAGCGGGCATTAGATGGTCCGTACACGGAGTTGCTTGAAGCGCTGCCCAAACAAAGCTTTCTGAATATTGACGAAACCGGCCACAAAGACCAAGGTGATCCGTTCTGGAACTGGTGCTTCGTTGCTCCCGAGTTTACCGTGTTTAAAATAGCCGACTCTCGCGGCGCCCGGGTGCTTTTAGATGTTTTGGGCAAACAGTGCGAGGCCGTGATTGGAAGCGACCATTACGGTGCCTACCGCAAATTCATGAAAGAATCTCCCGTTATTGTTCAGTTTTGTATGGCACACCTGATCCGTGAGCTGAAATTCCTCACAGAGTCCTCTTCTAAGCCCATCGCCAACTACGGCACGAGATTGCTTGAACAGCTCAAAAACATATTCAAGCTCATCCACTGCCGTGAAGAACTTGGCGAAAAGCGCTTTCTCAAAAAAATGGAAAAGCTACGCAAACAGTTTCTGAAAACTGCCCGAAACACGCAGGCCGGGGGCGATGCTGCAAAGCTGGCTGAACGTTTTAAAAAGTTCGGCAAAGAATACTTCACCTTTGTTACCCGGCCCGGCATCGAACCGACAAACAACATCGCCGAACGGGCCATCCGGTTCTGTGTGATAGACCGCAAAGTTACACAGGGCACCCGTGGCCTCAATGGCCGACGTTGGTGCGAACGGATCTGGACAACATTAGCCACCTGCGCTCAGCAAAACATCAATGCATTCGATTTCATCGCCGATGCGGTTGCCTGTTACTTCG
>Ga0272442_10000728_pt1 | contig 51657 bp, 46 predicted proteins | sample SSMForm2O_FD_200262 | JGI IMG/M metagenome (GOLD analysis project Ga0272442, IMG submission 200262) | Marine sediment archaeal communities from Little Sippewissett salt marsh, Falmouth, MA, United States - SSM-Form-2O | ecosystem: Environmental > Aquatic > Marine > Wetlands > Sediment ... | reverse complement strand
GTTCGGGCTGTGGGTAAAAAGCAATTTCGAAAACAACACTAAAGGTGTCATCGTCCTGGACTATTACCGGCAGAGCCATCGAGAGATCGTGGAGGCTCTCACGAAACACCTGGGTCGCGTACTGGAGTGGTCCGCCGATGAAATCACCGAACAGAAAAGGCATGCCCTGGAAATCGCCGTCAAGACCGACTGGAGAGAATTCTTCCCCTTCTATCTGACGGCATATTCAATCGCATCCAAAATGGCACAGGACCGCATGCGTACACTGGATGCAAGCGCATACACCGTAGACCGTTTCTTTGCCGGAACCGATTCGACCCAGCCGAGATTCAGGCATTTCAGCATCATTGCGGAATTACCTGAGAATATAAACAAACTGCGCGATATTGCACACAACCTCTGGTGGACATGGAATCCCGAGGTGCAGGAACTATTTTCACGACTCGATGCACACCTGTGGGTAAATGTTGCCCACAACCCCGTCGAACTTCTCGAACAGATCAGTCCCGAGCATCTGCAGGAAGCTGCCGAAAATGAATCTTACCTGAGGCTCTACAACAGCTGCCTGCAATGGTTCGAAAATTTTACACACCGGGACGAAAGACCGGCGGAACCATCCCTGAACCTAACGAACCCTGTCGCCTATTTTTCTACCGAGTATGGGCTGCACGAAAGTCTGCCCATTTATTCCGGGGGGTTGGGAATATTGTCCGGTGATCATCTGAAATCTGCGAGCGACCTCAACATACCACTCATCGGTATCGGCCTGCTTTACAAAAACGGGTATTTTACCCAGAGAATCGATAAGGACGGAAACCAGATTGCCCTATACCCCGACAACGATTTCTCCCGCATGCCGATTCGTGTGGTTGAAAGAAAAAAGGGAGAACCACTCAAGATCCACGTCACCTTGCCGGGCAGAAAACTGCATGCCCAGGTCTGGCAGGCGGATGTGGGCAGGGTTCCCCTCTATCTCCTCGACACATTCATCCCCGACAACAGCAACCAGGACATGCTGATCACGTCCCGCCTGTACGGTGCCGACCAGCGACTGCGCATCGAGCAGGAAATCATGCTCGGGATAGGCGGCGCACGTCTGATCGAGGCCCTCGGCATCACGCCGTCGCTGTACCATCTGAACGAGGGACACAGTGCGTTTTTGCTGCTGGAACGCGTGAGGCAGCTCATGCACAATGAGGGCCTGGCCTTCTTCGAGGCCTGTGAAGTGGTGAAAGCGACCTCGGCCTTTACCACCCACAGTCCCGTTGAAGCAGCCAACGAACGCTTCGACGCCAATCTGATGAAGGCCTATTTTTCAGACTACATCGAGGAGTTCGGTATATCGTGGGAAACATTCTGGGAACTGGGGCGCGAGATCCCCGGAGAGGGCAAACCGTTTTTCATGCCTGTACTGGCCATGAAGCTTTCAAGTTTTTCCAACGCCGTCAGCAGACTTCACGGTAGTGTTGCCAGAAAGATGTGGAAAAATGTCTGGTCGGGATTTGATGAAAGCGAAACGCCCATCGACCACATCACAAACGGCATTCACGTTCAAACATGGATTGCACCAGAAATGAGGCAACTGTATGAAACCTTCATAGGCGTCGACTGGTATGCCGAAAACTTCGACGAAGAGGTATGGGCCAAAGTTCATGAAATACCCGATACCCTGCTGTGGCAACGACACATGGATCTCAAGCTCAAAATGATTGAGTCCCTGAAAAACCGCTTATGCAGTGACTGCGAAAGACAGGGTATTGCCCCAAAGCTCATTCAGAAAAAATCGGAAAGTCTGAATCCCCATGCGCTTGTCATCGGTTCGTGCCGGCGTTTTGCGACTTACAAACGTGGCGCCCTTATCTTTGCAGATATCGACAGGCTGAGTCAGATGCTCAGCAATGCAGACATGCCGGTGCAAATCATATTTTCCGGCAAAGCGCATCCCAATGATGAAGCCGGCAAGCGCATAATACGGACCATTCATGAATATTCCATGGATGAGCGGTTCATTGATAAAATATTCTTTATCGAAAATTACGATCTCGAAATCGCACGGCATATTGTGCAGGGTATCGATGTATGGCTCAATAATCCTCTTCGACCACGCGAGGCAAGCGGAACCAGCGGCATGAAAGTGGTCAGCAACGGCGGGTTGAATCTCAGTATCCGCGACGGCTGGTGGGATGAAGCATATGCCGGCACCAACGGATGGACAATCGGTGAAGACAGGGAATTTTCTAATATCGAATCATCGAATCTGTATGACAGCCAGAATCTGTATGACCTTCTGGAACATGTTGTCATCCCTCTGTTCTACAAGCGCACGGCCGAAGGTATCCCGGATCAATGGGTCCATATGATGAAAGAATCCATCCGCACTCTTGTGCCGTTCTTTAACACCCATAGAATGCTCCGTGAATACTACAGTAAAATGTACCTGCCGACGGCGGTGAGGGGCGCCCGCCTGCAGCAGGAAAAATTTGCCAGGGCCAAGGCACTGGCACACTGGAAATTGAAAATTGCCTCCAGGTTTTCGACCGATCATATACGGTGGTTCAAAACCAAGGGTGTACGAGGCGATACGCTGAATCTGGGAGATACATTTGAAATTGAGGCCGGCATAGAATCCGGTAAACTCCATGATGATGAGATCAGGGTTGAACTCGTCATTGGTGAGACGGGAGATGACGACCGCATTGTGAATCCCCGAATCATTGCCATGTCGAAAATTTCAGAAGTCGAGGCAGAGGGAATCAGCATTTATTCAGGAACCTATACTACAGTCAGATCCGGCAGGTTTGTCTATGGCATACGGGTCCTGCCGACCCATCCTGACTTGTTGCGATACCAGGAAGTGGGACTGGTTCATTGGGGATAATGGGTGCTCATCAAGGGTACCCGTCACATGTGATATGGAAATATTGAGACCACCAGGGTGCGCAGTACCTCGCGTGTATGTTGTGATCGGGCCGTCATGCCATACGTCTCGGGTACCGGTTATAACGGTCACCACACCCGGAAAGAGAGTTGATCATGCCCTGCCTGACATTGTATTTTCAATTTCATCAGCCGTTCAGGCTTTACCCGGGAAATGAACAATTTCTCTGGGATACAATAAATCAGGAAGTTTTCGTCAAGGCCGCCGCAAACTGTTACGAACCGACCCTCCTTTTGTTCAACGAGCTTGTTACGGAACACCCGTGGTTCAAGATCACACTGGGCATATCGGGCACTTTTCTGGACCTGGCCGAACTGTACAGGCCCGAGGTCATCACATTACTGCAGCAACTTCTCGATTCCGGAAGCAGGAATAACCAGGTTGAATTTCTTGATGAGACCTACTATCATTCCCTGACCAGTCTGTTTACCGATCCCGACAAAAAGGAATTCAGAGACCAGGTTTCGCTCCACCGTGACAAAGTCAGATCGCTCTTCGGCATCAAGCCCACCACCTTCAGGAACACCGACCTTATCTTCAATAGTGATATAATCCGGGCTGTCGCCGACATGGGTTTTACCGCCATGCTCTGCGAAAGCAGAAACGGTCAGGCAGATACTACCGGAGCGCCCCTGCCGCACAGCACTGTCTTTCGTTTAAAAAACAGTCCTCTCTTAATCATGATGCGGCACACGAAACTGAGTCACGATCTTGTGTCAGACTTTTCCGGATCACAGCTTTCTCCCGATGCATATGCCGATGCCATCGACGGTAGGGATGACAAATCGATCATGCTCGGGTTTTATGTCGAACCCGTGGGAATCAGAATTCGAAAGAACCGAAACTTTTTAGAATTCTGGAAAACATTCCCGCACGCACTTCTGAAGCACACGTCCATCGAACTGGTCACACCCTCTGAAATAGTTGCGCGATCCGACGACAATCCCTGGCCCTTCATTGATTTTTCTTCGTTAGTAGCGTTGGAAACAATGGCAGACACGTATTGGCTTTTTCACGCCCCGGCCCCGCACTCCCTGTTCCGGGATATTGAGAAACTTGAAAATGATGCGAAAAGAGTGAGTGGAGAACTGCTGGTCCAGTGGCGACACCTGACGACCGTCGACCACATGTATCTCCTGGACAACACACGTGATACGGGACCTACAATCCGCTCGTATCTTGAGTCATACGGCGGTTCGCCGATTCAGGCAGCCTATGTACTGGCCAAGAAGACCGATTACTTCGAAACCGCTCTCAAGAGGTTCGAAATCCTGAAGAAAAGTGAACGCACCGCGGTACTGCTCATCGCCCCCGAGACGGGCAGACTGCCCGCCGGAATGGGACCGCTTTCACACTTCATATCGGGAAAAAGCGGCGGGTTGGGGGAGGTTGTCTCCGCACTTTGTGAGGGCCTTATCGAGCGCAACATCGATGTTCACCTGACGACCCTCAATCTGAAAAAACGGTTTCAGAAGGAATCTGATGTTGACGAAAGTACGTGGCGGCAGATCAGGTATCACACAGAATCGGACAAGATACATCTCATAAGCTCGGCTGTCTTTGATGGACTCTCCGGTGCGTATGCCGGCGATCCCCGGTTGAATGCCGCCGAGTTCCACAAGGCGGTCATCAATACCGTCATAAAAACGGTGAGTGCCCGCAGCAAGGGCAAACTGCTTGTCCACACTCACGACTGGATGGCCGGCGGCGCCATCTCGGCATATGCCCGCTCAAGAAATATTCCAATCCTTCACACCGTTCACAACAGTTTTACGGGACACATTCCGCTGGAGATGCTGTTCGGGATAGACCTCGATCAACTATCGAATCAATTATATTTTTCGCATGATGGCGGAAAACGATGTATCGACTGTCAGGCAACGGCAATCAAGAATGCAACACTGATTAATTTTGTCGGACAACGATTTCTGGAAGAAGTGGTCAATGATTATTTTTCCGACCGGTACATCATCCCACCCAGCATCAGACACGAAGTCAAGGAAAAATACAATGTCGGATCCGCCCTGGCAATTGTCAACGCACCATCACGCACCATGTATCCCGAAAGCTGTCCATACCTTGCGAGACCCTACGGGCCCGATGATGAGGTGATACGGGCCAAACGGGAAAACCTGATTGAGTTTCAGAAACGCATGGGCCTGAAAGTAAATCCCGAGGCAATCCTCTTCTACTGGCCGTCAAGACTCGATCCGATCCAAAAGGGTATTGAAATTCTTGAAGATATTATGCTGAGGTTCGTTATCGAACACAGCGATGTACAAATCGCCATTGTCGCTGACGGCGTGGGCCATGATCGGACACATGAGGAGATAGTTGGAAAAATTGCCTGGACCTCGGGAAGTAAAATTGCCTATCACCGCTTTGAGGAAGGACTATCGATGCTCGGATTTGCAGCCGCCGGCGACGTATTCGGTACCTCTCTGTATGAACCATGCGGTCAAATCGATCAGGTGGGAAATCTCTTCGGGGCCACCGCCACTAACCGCGACACGGGTGGATATCATGACAAGATCAGAGAGTTGCGGCTTAAAATCGATGGGGCTCCGCAGGATGTCGGCAACGGGTTTCTCTTCCGTGATTATGACCCGGGGGGCCTGTGGCACGGGCTGGAAAAGAGTGTCCGGTTTCATCGGTTTGCGCCTGCCATCAGAGAAGCGCAGCTTAAACGGATTATGCGCGAGGCCCGGCAATCCTATGATCTCGGCACCATGATCGCCGCGTATGTCCGTCTCTATGAACGGCTTAACGGGGAAAACCCGTTGTCATAACACCGGTATTGTTCGGTCTCCCAGAACCATTTGGGAAACAGCACATTAAAACCCGCGCTACAAGTCCCGGGACCATCCGCCGAGGGTGCCCCGGATATGCAACTACTTTCTGGGAGCCAATATCTGTTGCGACTTCTCATCCCACAGGTGAATGAGATAATCTTTCTGTTCCTCAAATTTCCGTGCCTGTTCTTCGACAAGCAATTCCGCTTCACGGGACGTCATTTCCCAGCTCTGCCTGACGAATGACGCAACCCGCGCATAGTAGAGCGGCGTCATCAGGTCAATCAACTTATACCGATTAATTTTCCACATATGAAAGGTTGCGGCAAGTTCATAAAGTATCTGCACCCAGGCATCCGTGGAAAGATGGAAATCTGATACATCGAGTCCCGCGGCACGTCGGATGTGGTCAAAACAGTCCGCACTAAAGATATCCTTCCATAATACGGAAAATTGTTGAAAGCCGATTTTGAAATTCTCGATCATTGCGTCCAGATTTATCATCACCGCTTCCGGTTCTAATTCACCTTCAAACCCGAACGTTTCGACAGGCTCACTGCCTTTGATTTTTTTCCAGTAGTGCTCGTTCTCCTCCATCATGGCAAACACCGTCCATATTACCTGCCTGAACATGGGCGCCAGATGCTTCGACGGATCTTTGGCATCGTGAATCTTAACACCCAGATTCGACTGACAGATTTTGAACCCGCGCGTAATGACACTCGTTGTCATCCAGATATCGACACCAAAGCGGGCTATGTCAGTATGCCACACATCCTGATCGGCATAGAACTTGGTCACATCCCGTGACAGCGCAAAGTCACCCCCGATGGGCTGTCGTATCCGTTTTCCATACAGGGCCCGCGTGAGGTTATACACAATATTATTGGTTATCGTCCCGTCATACTTGTGCCGCACATACACGGGCGACACATAGTCATATCCCTTGCACAAAACCGGCTCAAGGAGGTACTGGACCCACTCGGGCGTGATGCTGCGCAGATCCGAATCTACAACGGCACAGGCCTTAACCTTCAACCTGGTGGCAGCTTCAAACACGGACCGCAACGCAGTCCCCTTACCGCCGGGACCACGATAAATTGTCACGATCTTTTCCTGCCAGGGCTTGATCTCAAATTCCTTGGCCACTTCCCGGGTATCATCCGTCGATCCGCCATCCGCAATAAATATGACGCAACGCTTTTCCTTATAGTATTGCGCAATACCGTGCGTAATCATCTGGATGACGTGTTCGATTGTCATTTCATTATTGTAGCAGGGAATGCCCACCAGTATGTCGGCCGTTTCGATTTCCTCCAGCCGTTTTGCCCCATACACACGCAGTGCTGTATTAAATGGCATGATGTATAGCTCTCCTGTAATTTTATTCACACATTACGTGCACTTTCCGCTGTTGCCCGGCCGGTACCCTGCAGTGAATTATCGGGGCGATAAAGGAACGGTCTGTTAGGTTATGGATCGCAGGTTAAATCGGTACCACACCGTGCGAGAGACACAACCGCAAGGTTCAAAGAAGCGACAATGGAGGAATTTGCTGCAATCGAGGTCGTGGAAAGAAATATCTCTTGATTCTCCGTATGTATGGAACGAGGAAGGTCTTTTTTCGCACTGCAATGTATATATTCCAGCCTACACCATGGAGCCTTTACGATCAACCGGTTTTCAGAATCCTCTCCTGCCGCATTGACCTTCGCGTGAAGATATAAAACCATCATGCGAATACATCGTGCGACGCGTGTGTGCATTCACATGATTCTCTATTGCGACACAAGGATCATACAGGGCATGGAATGGCATACACAGACAAGGTCTTGAATCGCCCGAAGCCATAGACTCTCCCCGCGCATGCCGGAGCGAAGCACCCATGCAGTCGGCAACGGCACGAGGGTAGATCGGATCGCATACATAAACGTGGCGTGTAAGAGCATTGTGCCCGCAGACGATCGGCAATTTTTCTGCAGATATCTCACCTCGTTCGACGAATGGTGAAAGAGCAGCGACGACCGCCATAAACAGCTTGACAACCCTTCGTTCTCGACGTATACAGCCATCAAAGTATCGAACCGCATAAAGAAGGGATCTTTCTGAAAGGCCTCACACGTGCGCGTTGCAAAGATTTCAGCAACCTCAAGGTGATGTATCGTGCCATTGGATCATATAGTGTTGCTTGGTGGTGGGAAGTGAAACGATCACACTTGAGAAAAGGGAGGAGATGTCAATGAAGAAGGTATATGTTCTGTTTGGTGTTATTATTGTCTTGTATCTTATTCTGCTTGCCGTACCCGATGAAAAATTTTTGATATCAGATATTGGTTCGGAACTGACCCCCGATCAGGCAATCGGGCTGCTACAGGAAGGCAATGAACGCTATGCAGCCGGGAACTCGACTTACCCGAACCAGGATAAAGATCGCAGGAAGCTGACAACGTCCGGCGGCCAGCATCCCTTTGCAACGGTATTGGCCTGTTCCGATTCAAGAATACCCGTTGAAATCCTATTCGACAGGGGGATCGGCGACATCTTTGTTGTGAGGGTGGCCGGTAACGTCGTCGACATTGACGAGACGGGGTCTATTGAATACGGTGTCGATCACCTCGAAACACCCGTCCTGGTAATATTGGGTCATACCCATTGCGGGGCAGTCACAGCGGTAGCCCATAAAGAAAAATTGCACGGCAAGATTCCTCCTCTCGTGGACAACATAATACCCGCAGTCATCAAAGCCGAGGAACAGCATCCGGATCTACACGGTGATGCACTTATCCAAGAAGCCGTCATACTCAACGTGTGGCAAGCCATTGAGGACCTCTTCAAGCAGAGTAGCATAACCGTGAATCGGGTCAAATGGGGCGATCTTTCAGTTATAGGTGCCATTTACGATATCGAGAGCGGTGAAGTCACATGGCTGGGCCACCATCCCGCACAGGATAAACTGCTGGCCAAGTAAACGGCAGCGGGAGGTCACAAAAGGCAATGAGCCTCATCGTCCAATCACATACAAGAATCAGGGCAATGCATTGATACCCGGAGTTCGAAATACGTTATCGTCCCGGTGTCCTGCATTGTAATGTGAACCGCATTTTTTGGAGTATTACTACCCGCAGTGCTCATTAAGGACGTTTCAGACTCTGACTTTGACACGTTATGGCAAGGATCAGGGTCTGACTTTTTATCTATTCCCGGGCATTCACACTGACACGCCGGGACTGCAGTTACCGTTCCGTGTATTGGGAAGAAGATTTCTTTGGAGAATCATAGTGTGTATGTAAACGGACTGAACGCGTCCATCGTGTGAGCGAGGAAGTACACAGCCGGACACTCCATTATTAATCAAGTGTTATGACAGACCATAAAATTAGAATCGCAAGGAAAAGCCCCAGCAACAGACTTGCGTAACCGAATACGGCAGCCGCGAGTTTGTTATAAATATTCGGATGTTCTTTCTTCAGCCCCTCGATTTTATCTTCCTTCACCAATCTTTCGTATTCCAGGGGTTTTTCTTCGTGCATCTTCTCAAGACTGTATGTTCCCGTGAATATGGTCCTATCCATGGGAAATTTTCCTGGAATCAAATGTGTGTTGAAAAAATGAACTGTAAATATGAATAATGCCGCAAGCAGCGCCTCCTCAGAATGGAGCAGCGCGGCAATATTGAGCACCCAGCCGGGAAATAGATATGATGTCAATTCCGGTGCCATCAGAAAAATTCCGGATCCGCCGATAACCGCCATCCCCCAGAATACGGCAAGGAAATCGAACTTCTCCCAGTATGTCCATCGATCAAACCGGGGCTGTTCACCCCTGTTGAAAAACCACTTGAACATACCCTTCATATCTTCCCAATCCTTCATATTGGGAAACAGAGACTCCGATCCGAAGAGCCGGTCTTTCCAACCCGCTGTGTTACTGTTTCGAGTGAAGAGAAATCTGAGAGACCTTATCAGGATATAAAAAAACAGAACAAACAGGACAATTGCCCCCGCGCGGTGAAAATTGCCGGCATTGTGGGCACCACCCCACATTTCTATTAAGGTTCTCGCCCATGAGGCACTGTGGTATTTCAGGGGAAAGCCCGTCAGCACCAACGTGAAGAACGATACCACCAGCAGTATATGCACGACGATCTCCCTGCCGGAAAACCGCTGGATCAATCGTATGCCTTCCGCACCAGGGATAAGCGGCTGTGGAAGAATACCCATTCTTTCCCGATAATCCTTGTCCCAATAGGTCTTGCGCCACCACAAGATTGCATGCACCCAGAAAAAGAGAAAGGTGGCAACAAGGAGCGTAATCATAAATACATTGGTCCAGTAAAGGGACGCATACTGCGCACGGTCGCTGTAATCGGGATGCGCCCGATACAAAACAAACCGTGGATGAAAGCCTTCATGACATTTACCGCAGTTATTTACCAGATTATCGGGATGTATCGTTGAGCTCGGATCATCTTTGGGCAGGATGTTATGTAATGTATGACAGTCCGCACATCCAGCTACCCTTGTCGGATACCCGACACCCTGAACCTTGCCATGGTATGTTTTTTCGTAATACCTGACAACCGAAGCTGAAAGACCGTTTCTCTCCATCATGCGTTCATCGCCATGACACCGAATACAGGTCGAATTGTAAAACTCCCGCGCCTCGGCCGGATATTCATAAGAGGTATGATATACTTTGGTACTGTGCAATCCGTGGCAGTCGGAACATGTCGCTGCGTCCTGATTCCCTTGTGACACGGCAAGCCCGTGCCCGGAATGCACATATTCCTCATTGGCGTGACACTCCGTACAGCCGTCGAGAACCGCTTTTTTCAGCGGCATTTTACGTGTCTGTAAGGCATGAATATCTCTATGGCAGTCATAACATCTGAAATCCTGATGTAAATAATGATAATTGTCCTTGTATTCCGTGGCAATAGACGCATGACACTCGGCACATGAGACGAGAGCGGGTTTCTGTCCGCCGAGCATGTGTTTTTCCGCATCCGTCACACCATCATGACAACTCTCGCAGCCGTTCCTTCCGTGAATCGATTGCGGAAACTGTTTGGCAAAAAGATAATCGTCATGACAATCGAGGCATTGTATCGATGAGGGCCCCGGTACACTTCCCGGTGTTTGATACCCGCCGGGCACTGCGGCCCACCCCCCCCGCGAACAACACAAACACGCAACGATGAAGAGTGTATTGATTAGCCTGCCATAACGCGTCGACCATATATGAAAGCTATTGTCTCTCATACACCTTTTTCCCCTCAGACTTGAAAGTCTGCCAGTTCGTCATGCCCCCGAACAGCGTCACAATATCGACGAACCCCTTACCGTAAAGATACGATGCGGCCAGGAAAGAACGGTGGCCCCTCTCATCCACCACCAGTAAGGTTTTATCCATGGGAAGCTTATCATACGACTTCGAAAAATCGTCACACAGGATATTCAATGCATCGGGTAAGTGATCACGGTCGTAAAGATCCCGTGATCGTATATCGATAATGATAAATGCTCTTTTCTCTCTCATCCACGCATCGAGAACCTTCGGCTTGATTGAATGGATACCGGCCCGCGGTATTCTCTTGACGGCTTCAACCTCGTAGCCGGCTTTCTTCCATGCGGGAAGCCCCCCTTTGAGGACAAAGACTCTCGCGTAGCCCGCAGCAAGCGCTTTTTGTGCGGCGTGCGTGCTTCGATGGCAGTCGATACTCGCACAATATATGACGAGACGTGTCTTTTTGTCGCGTATCCGGGTCGTCACATCTTCCTGAAACACGGTACAGGGAATACAGAACGAACCCGGGATTCGATGATCCATGCACTCAAGGATGCTCATGGCATTGATAAAGACGACGTTCCGATCCTCGCTGTACATACCATATGCCGTCTTGACGTCTATGTCAGTCCATCCATCGTTTGCACGAAGAACACCCCCCGGAAGCAACACCACTGCCATACAAAGAAAGGACATACAGATTTTTCGCCACATGGTTTTATTCCTTCTTGGTCGCCAGTTCATCGGGAACGGGTACTTTTCTGAAGCCCCAGTCATACATTTGCGGTTCCGCGTTGGGTTCTCTGGGAATCGGGTAATCCTGCATGAGAAAGCGGCCGGCATTCCTGATCAGCATCTTGGTAAAAAACTCGGCGTTTTCAGCATGACAATCCCGGCAACCGTCCGGGGTACCCTTCCTCCCCAGGGTTTTTTCCAGCTCAATGGGCACAATATTGTGATGGACGGGAAAATTATGGGGATGTGCGGTAAAGTGGTCCTCATAGGAAACGACACGACCATCCCGGAGTTCATATACCTTATCCGACACAAAGACGACATTTTTGAACCCCATGGCAGTCAATTCAAAAATCATAGCCTTTATGTGTTCGTCGGTCCCGACCGTCGGTCTCTTCGCGGCTTTGCCGTTCACATCCCGGACTTTTACGAGGGAGGAATTCTTTAACGTCCCGAACGCCTTCCTGACATATTTCAACATAATCGGTCGGATTTCCATATTCGGCATCTTTTCACCAAACCACTGAGCAACTTTCGGTACCACCGGAATGTACTGCTCGCCCAGACCGTTTCGTGCATCGTACAAGGTGACCCATGGTTTCCAGGGCGCCGGTGCCGGTTTGCCGAAGTCGCCTGCCCAGGTAACCGCCTCCACGGTGGCTGATGTGTACCAGACCTGTTTGCCCGCCGACATATCCAGAATGTACCCCGACATGGTCGGCTGTCTCGTCGAATGACAGTTGGCACAACTGATCATGTCGATATGGAACATTACATCGGCAAATTTTTCTTCATGCTTCTTGGTTGGGTTTTTTACTTCCTTCGGCATATCGGAGCGGGTTGGCGCATATTGCCCTTCGAGATGGCAACCGGCACACGTTTTCATATCGGTACCATCGAGATCGTCGCGCACGGAACCGAGGGGATGCCACCCTTTGGCAATGTTATGTTCCAATCTCTCTTTTTCGGTTTTTCCGACAAGATTGTGGCAGTCGGTACAATTAAGGCCACCCTTGGTATGTGCATCGAACTTGGGAGACTGAAGCCACCCGACTTTTTTTGTATCGGGCCCCTTGTGGCATAACAGGCAGCTCTTGGTGTACACTCTCTTAGAAACCAGACTCCCCCTCAGTTTTCCCTGACGGGTAAATTTATTCCGGTCATTCCAATTATAGGTTACCGTGGGACGTGTGGAAAAATTCCATGTCCCTGTCATATAGTCCTTGGTACCCGGCTTGGCCGCCGGATCCTCGAATGTAAAAATGGCCCCTTTTACCTTTCCCAGCCCTGCCCCGACTGTCGCGGCCCACCGGTAGTTTTTCATATTAATCTGTTTGTTTCTGGGACCGAACTTATAGTCTTGTAAATGACAAATGAAGCAATCACCTTCCAGCACACCGCTCTCTTTGAAATGACTGCGTTTGTCGGGCGTGATATGCGAGTAAAAATCTCCATCCAGGGGCTCGATGCTGCGTCGCTCCGCCTGGACAAGATTCATGGAATAATCAGGCGTTCCATCCCATTTTCGGGGATGTTCCATTGCCCCCCCTCCGGGGTGACACCAGCCGCACGCCGGCGTCTTTATCTTTTTGGCCGGGTTCAATTTCCCGAAAGCCCCTGCCCAATCATAGGCACTCATATCCAGCTGCTTGAGATCCCGATTGACTTTACTGGCAACACGGCCAGATCGACTGGCAGGTGGTCACCACTTTCCGTACATGCCCGGCGAAAGAATCCAGGGTTTACTGGGATTGAATGTGTCACTCATCTCGTCAAATCCCTGCTGGAAGTGAAAACCGGAGGTAATGGTTGAGTAGGGATGGCATGTCCCACATGTTTTTCTGGGACTATAGGGATCGGTGAAGTTCTCAAGGGGGGTAATGCGTTCGCCCTGCTCGTTTTTGAGCCACACATCTCTGTGCACCAAACTTTTTGACTCACTCGCAACGGCAAAGACGAGAACACACAAGAGAATTAACATGCAAAGGGCACCAGCCCGTTTCCATTGCATAACATTCTCCTTTCGGAAATTCATGGACGTTAAAATTTGCCAAAGATGCCTGGGAAAACGTCATTATATTCCGTATTGTAATGTAATAACATATATAATATTATTTAATTTGACTGCCGAAGTCAATACGATAACACGATACTATGTGGGAAAATATATATTGTTATAACCGGCATGCATCATGTCGAAACCTATGACCTGAACCCTGCCGCTTCAGATCGTTCCGTTAGTTTCCGTATTTTAAGGATCTTGAATTAAGAGACATTCTCTGCTAATAATCTCCACGGTGACGTGTCGCATTGTATGGCGGACACGACATATGAACAGGACGGAGCTCCATCCGTCATAACGTTCGGTACCGTGCGTAACCTTTCCTCCCATCTTATTCTCAAACCGTGAGGGACCGACACAGAAAACACCCTGAGGGGAGAAGGAAAATCCGGCACAGTCCGAAAACACGCATGAAGTCTTGACAGCAGGTGAAATATAAAGTTATTGACGGCTAAGACAGGCATAACCCATTGTCCCTTAATAACATTTCGTATGATCCATTGGTGATAATATGACGATATATCCACGGCCCGGCTCCGGCATAGATATTGTGGTCGCAATGGATTACGACACTGAGGTAGTCGATGTGAGACGGGCCCTTGTATACGACATCCTTGATCACGACATTGTAGTATCGCAACCCAATCCTCCTGTGACGCATCGTTACCTCGGCAATCAGGTAGCCATGACGTACCTCGTGTCGGAAAATGAAACCCGGATACGATACGGGTTCCACGGTATTATCAGCGATCTGATAGACGACTACACCCTGTCATCGGCTGAAAAGGTTCGCGCAGTTTTGCTTAAACGTGTATCGGAACCATCGCGCTTCAATGTGCGAATGCACTTTCGAGTGAAACCCGGTATCGACAGTGACCTCGGTGTCACTCTCAACGGGGAACAGGTAAATGTGATCGATATTTCTATCGGTGGAGCCAAGATAATCCATCACAAAGATCACGGTTTCAAATCACAGTCGAAAGTGAAAGTGGTGGTGAATATCGATGGAGAACAATACGGTCTCGATGCGCAAATTTTACGGGTCTGGATTCCGTCAGGCTCAAAAAAAGTTGAAAATGTGTCATTCCTGGCGATGAAATTCCTTAACCTGGAAAGGAAGGCGGAAGATCATTTGGCACGAAAGGTAAGGGAGATTGAGCGGGAGAGCCGATCCAAGGAACCACTTTTCTGAACGGTGGTACACACCGGGCAATGTTACACTGCAGCGATCGACAAAGTCGCGCAAAACGAACTTTCGGACGGTATTGTAAGGATTGACAAGGATCCTGCCCTTGGGGGACGGGACCGGGTGTATGCGTGAAAGAAAGGATGCAACGTGGAAGGTGAACGGATCACGATGCCATCAACATTATTGTCGACCGGTGCCGGCACACATAACTATCTGAGCCGCCCATTATGCGCTCTAGGGAACATGCATCACAGGACCCGACAGCGTCGGGAATAAAGCACGCCACGGAATCATCGATTGAATCAGTAACGGGACACGGGAATACGAGCGACACAACTGTTAGATTTGACCAGGAGTACGAGGTATCATACATGACAAAAAATCCGAACCCGAATCATGACCCTTATGAAGTTGATACGATCAAGGCAAATGCGGCAATCGCCAGAAAATTTTTTGAAATTGAAACGAACATCCTTTCCATATCTAATTATAAGGACTTTTTCGAACAGTTGTTCACCCAAATCGAGGAAAAATTTGCCATCCCCCATGTCTGGATTTCAATTATCAACGGCAGCAAAGTTTCCAATCTCATTGAGGCCCTTGAGTCGTCCGATCTGCTCAAAAAACGTATAAATCTCATTGGGCGTAAGACATTCATGGGGCTCATCAACAATGACAAAAGTCCGATTTTGATTAACCGCGATCTCAAGCCCTATTATAAGCTCCTTCCCAAGAAGCGCAAATACTTCGTCAAATCGCTGGCAGTCGCCCCCCTTGAGTTCGAGGGAACCGTCATCGGGAGTCTGAACCTGGGTGACTATTCCAGTTCGAGATTTCAGCCCAGTATGGATATCTTTTTCCTGAATCAATTATCAGTAAAAATTTCCATATGCCTTTCAAATATTACCGCCCGGGAACAACTCATATACCTGGCATCACGGGACCCTCTGACCCATCTTTTGAATCGCAGAGAAATGACCCGCATTCTGGAACAGGAATTCAGCCGGGCACAAAGATATCAGAAACCGTTTGCCGTGATCTACCTCGACTGTGACAATCTCAAAGCCATAAACGATGCACACGGGCACGACTGTGGCGATATTGTTCTGAAGTATGCGGCATCGACTATGCTTAATGTCATGCGAAAAGAAGACACTGTCGCAAGGGTCGGTGGCGATGAATTTATTATTATTCTCCCCAACCAGGACATGGACAAGGCAGCCTGCGTTTCCGCACGGCTTTCATCAGTGTTCTCCGCCCACCCGGTGAATTTCAACGGGACGGACATAACGGTATCGATCAGCTGCGGTGTCGCGTCCACTAACGATGCCGGAGCAGACAATCCCTCGGCCCTCCTGAAACTTGCCGACAGGCGTCTGTTCGAATCGAAAAAATGTAAGAAATCGTCAATATGTTGAAGGAAAAAATCGCACCCACAGGAATGGTAAAATATTGTTGGTCGGACGAGCGCAACATCTCATCCCGGCAATCGTCAATACGAAACGCGTTTCTCATGACACCACTGGTGATGGTACAACCATATGAAGATTAAATTTATTGCCGTCGGTGGCACGATAGACAAGATATATTTCGATGCAAAGAGCGAATATCAGGTCGGCAATCCGAAAATCGAAGAAATTCTCAAGGACATGCGGGTGGTTTTTGACTACGACTGTGAATCCATACTGAGGAAAGACAGCCTCGATATGACGGACGCAGACAGGCAGTTGATATTCGATGCGGTACAGTCCGATGACAACAACTATATTGTCATCACCCATGGCACGGATACGATGGTTGACACCGCGAAGAAACTGCAGGGTATCACCAACAAGGTCATTGTCCTCACGGGCGCCCTGGAACCTGCAGATTTCAAATCAAGCGATGCCGTTTTCAACATCGGGGCAGCCGTTGCAGCCGTTCAATCACTACCGGAAGGAGTGTACATCACAATGAACGGTCGTATCTTCGACCCGGAAAGGGTAAGAAAAAATCGTGCGCACAACCGATTTGAAGATACCCCCTAGGCCCTCTCAATGTCCCCACCGGGCATTGTTTTTCAGGGTTTCCGTATATCCGAAGGCACCACAAACAGCACACATCGACCGGCCATGATGCCCCGCTGCCATGGCCTATTGCCGGGAGAATGCAAAGGGAGAAATCACTGTTGAAAACTCGTTCCCTCCACTGGGCCTGGATTATTCTTACGATCTGCTTTATCAACCTGTTTATCAACTATTCCGTGAGACTTGGATACGGTGTCATATTGCCGGAAATGATTCGCGATCTCGGGTTCAGCCGAACCGCCGGGGGGTCCATCTACAATGCGTACCTTATGATGTATATCGTGTTTACACCCCTTGCAGGTTATCTCACGGATCGCTACGGTGCCCGTGCGGTCATCTCGGTCAGTCTATGCATTCTCAGCATCGGCACCGTGCTGATGGGCACCGTGCAGAATCTCAGTACCTCCTGTCTTTTTTTCGGCATCGCCGGACTGGGGGCATGCGGCCTGTGGACCCCGGTGATCACCCTCGTACAGCACTGGTATGACCGATCAAAGAGAGGCCTGGCCCTGGGGGTGCTCTCAACCGGATATGGTGCCGGCTTCGCAACCATAGGATTATTTTTTCCGGTGATTGTGCGTTTTTCCAACTGGCGGTATGCCTGGTATGTCATGGGAGTCGCCGCATTGGCCATGGTAGCCTTCAATGCACTGTTGCTTCGAAGCAGCCCGGAATCGGTAGGGGTCAGTCCGTGGGGATCCGTCGACTGCGCTAGATCCTGGCATGCACACGACGACATGGATGAAAGCGGAAACTCTCACCGCAAGTTGCTGCGGGCCGTATTTGTGAATAAAACATTCTGGATCATCGGTCTGTCATATTTTTCGATTTCATACAGTCTGTATGGTTTTACGACGTTTATGATCGATTATGCGCGGACGCAACTGATGCTTCCCCTGGAACAGTCGTCGCTCCTTGCAACTGTCCACGGAATCGGTCAGGCCATCGGGGTATTACTCATCCTCCCCTTGTCGGATTACTGGGGCCGCAGGCACACCCTGCTCGTTTCAAATTTCATGATTGCGGTAACCCTGGCAGGCGTGCTCCTGCTGGATGGTTCCGCAGGCCTGCTGTTTTTTCTTGTCGGCATCATGGCGCTTTTCCACGGTGCCACATGGCCCACGTACGGTGCCTGTGCGGGGGATTATTTCCCGCGGAAATTCATGGGTACCGTCATCGGCGCCTGGACACCCTTTTACGGCACGGGAGCCATCATGGCCCACTGGATCGGCGGAGTCCTGCGCGACACGCTCGGCACATACACTCAGGCCTTCACGATTAACAGCATCATGGCCCTTGCGGCATTTATACTCATGTGCGCTGTCACCCCTACCCTGCATCGAAATGGCTGAAGACACCTTTAATATTCAGCAAAGAAAGCCCCGGGGCAAGCCCCGGGGCTCTTTATAAGCCCCTGTGAGAAAGTATCCCGTGGATGGGAGGGGTTTTGTACTTTCTCCAGAGACCCACACCATACATTGCAATCGGCCTCGGTCCACAGGACGTGACATGGAAACTCATCATACGATCGTCTGTGTTTCGCTGACCGTCCCGAACGAGTCCGATTCAGGGCGCACCTTTCAGTGTCGCTCGGCACCGACACACTGCCGCCCTTTACCCGCGAACGTGTTGCGTGTGTTCCGTCTGCGTCTTAATCGGCCTGTCTGCGCAAGAATGTCGGCACTTCAAAATCAAGATTTTCGTCGTCGTCGATGATACCCATTTTTACGACTACCGGTTTATCGGCACTTTTTTCTTTCCTGATGAATGCCGGTGTTGACAGATTTTCTCGTTTCAGACTCATGAGGTTTGACACCGCCGATGTCTCCTGTTTTTTCCGCTCACCCGTTTCAAATCCCGTGGCTATCACGGTAATACGAATCTCGTCACCCATGCTGTCGTCGATCACCGTTCCGAATATGATATTTGCATCATCATGGGCCTCGCTCTGTACAAGGGTTGAGGCCTCATTCACTTCGAATAGTGTCATCTCGGAACTGCCGGTAATACTGAGCAGCACACCACGGGCACCCTGAATCGTATTATCTTCCAAGAGAGGCGACGAGACGGCTTTCTGGGCGGCTTCAACGGCCCTGTTCTCGCCACTCGCAATTCCCGTACCCATGAGGGCCAGTCCCATCTCCGACATGACATTTCTGACATCTGCGAAATCGAGGTTTATCAGACCGGGTACCATTATGAGGTCGGATATGCCCTTGACGGCATGATACAGGATATCGTCGGCTTTTTTAAAGGCATCCAGGAGCGACATATTTCTGCCACCGACGGTCAGAAGTCTCTGATTCGGAATTACAATCAACGTATCGACGGTTTCCTTCAGCTCCTCAATGCCATGTTCGGCCTGCTGTTCACGTTTTCGTCCCTCAAAAAGGAAGGGTTTCGTAACGACGGCGACTGTCAGGGCACCCAGTTCCTTTGCAATCTGTGCAACGACAGGGGCTGCGCCCGTTCCCGTGCCGCCACCGAGTCCGGCGGTGATGAACACCATATCGGCACCGCTGAGTTTCTCTCGGATGACATCTTTCGATTCATTTGCAGACCTCTTCCCTACATCGGGATCAGAACCGGCACCCAGGCCTTTCGTAATCTCCTCACCCAACTGAATTTTCATTGGAGATTGCGATGCAGCCAGCGCCTGTGCATCGGTATTCGCTGCAATGAAATCGACTCCTTCGAGATTGGAGGCTATCATCATATTGACGGCATTACCCCCGCCCCCTCCGACTCCAACAACCTTAATTTTCGCCGAGTTGTCTCTACTACCTTCGAACAATTCAAACATAGGATACCCCTCCCGTTTAAAAAAAATCTACAAACCATTTTTTAATTTTTCTGAACATTCTGCCGAACACACTACGTTCACTTTTCCGGTATACTTTTGCCGATCCATTTCTATGACCATGCAGGATCAGTCCCACGCCGGTTGCATACAGAGGACTGTTGACGATGTCCGTCAGGCCTCCGATCCCGATGGGACAGCCCTGCCTGATAGGCATATTAAATACCTGTTCACCCAATTCGACAATGCCGTCGATTATCGCCGTACCTCCCGTCAGCACTACCCCGGCGGCAAGAAGATCCTCGTAACCGGATTTAATAATTTCCCTGTGTGCCAGACGGAGTATTTCTTCGACACGCGGTTCTATGATTTCTCCGAGAATCTGACGCATCACTTTTCTCGGGGCCCTTCCTCCAACGCTGGGAACCTCGATACTGTCATCGGGAGATATGTGAGGTGTGTAGGCACACCCGTATTTTATCTTGATCTTTTCCGCCTCATTCATCGGAGTACGCAATCCGACGGCAATGTCATTTGTCAGATAATTGCCCCCAACGGCAAGCACTGCGGAATATTTAATGCTCCCCTCGGCAAAGACGGCAATGTCGGTCGTTCCGCCGCCGATGTCGATGATTGCGACTCCCAGTTCTTTTTCGTCCTGACTCAGCACCGCGTCACTCGACGCGATCTGTTCAAGTATCACCTCATTCACATCAAGCCCGACCCGGTTCACCGACTTCACGATATTCTGCAGTGATGTCATGGCACACGTCACGACATGCACCTTTGCCTCCAGTCTCACGCCCGACATCCCAATCGGGTCTTTTACTCCATCCTGATCATCCACAATGAAGTACTGGGGCAGCACATGGAGGATTTCCCTGTCAAGAGGAATGGCAATGGCTTTGGCCGCCTCGATTGCCCTCCTGACGTCATCCGCATCGACTTCGCGCCCTTTGACCGCCACAATACCGTGGCTGTTAATACTCTCGATGTGACTTCCGGCGATGCCTGTATAGACCGTGCTGATTTCGGATCCGGACATAAGCTCCGCTTCTTCGACAGCCCCTTTGATTGATTCAACGGTATTGTCGATATTGACCACAACACCTTTTCTGAGTCCCTGGGTTGGGTGCGTGCCGATTCCGACAATATCAATCCCCGCATCGGTCACCTCGCCGATTATGGCACATGTCTTGGTCGTTCCGATGTCCAATCCCACAATCATGTTTCCACGTTTTGACATATGTCTGTCCACCTCTTACGAATTCAATCTGACCGCCTATGTACTGTACCCCTTACCGACTCCGCCGCGCCCAATTGCATCTTTCTGCCTGACAACAACCGCGTCACGATCGGAAAGGTTAATCTTCAAATATGCCGTATCGACACGGCGCTTTGCCAAGTCCCTGAGAACCGGTGTAAGCCGGGCAAACTTCTTTTCATAATTTCCGAATCCGAGTTGAAAACACAGTCCCTGATTCGTAAAGATTGAGAATCCGTAACGCGTGTCGGCATATATTTCGGAGACCTGCTCCCGCATCGGGAATACACCCCGGGATGCCACATGCTCCAGCAGCGTCAGGGCCTTTCTGACCAGTGCATCGTCGATCTTGCCGTTTCGATGGCAACCGTTCAAGAGTGGGACTTGCACATCGTCCTGCGGTTCCAGTTTTTTGAACACCTCACCGGTGGTATCCATAACATAGAGGCTGCCCTTGATCACCATGAGGGCTGACGGCGTTCTTTCAACAATCTCGACCACCAGCCCATCCGGCAGCTCTCTGCCAATCGAGACCGTTTTTACCCAGGAATTATTTGCGACCTTCTTTGCGATTTCTCTCGGTTTCAAAAGCAATATATTTTGATCATGTCCGACGGCCGCCAGGTCTCTGACATCCTGATCGGTCAGCCGTTGACACCCTCTGACCGTCACCCGGTCCACCTTAAAATACGGCGCGGTGATAAGTACATTGTACAGAAAGACCATCACGGCGGCCACGAGCGCGGTAGTCATAATCAATATGAACGATTTGGCGATCTCGGTTGCGATTTTTCCCGACCGCCGTTTCAGCCTGTTTTTTTGTATTTCGACGAGCGCTTTTATCGAACGTGCCATCACGGATCACCTATGATTTTCACTTCCGGTTCCAGCGAAAGCCCTGTTGCGTCGTAGACGTTTTTCTGTACGAGCACCATGAGATCCAGCACATCCTGCGCCCTGGCGCCGCCCAGATTGACGATGAAATTGCCGTGGACGTCAGATACCTCGGCATCTCCGATTCTATACCCCTTGAGCCCTGCCTCGTCGATAACCTTACCGGCAGGCATACCAACCGGATTTTTGAAGATCGACCCGGCGTTTCGCAGGGTAAGGGGATGTTTTTTCTTTCTTGCATCCATGATTTTCGCCACATGCTGCCGTATGTCCGCCTGCAATCCCTTCCGGACACCAAACACGGCGCTGATGATAATGCTGCCGACAGGCAACCGGAGATTACGGTATTCAAATTGAAGAAACTCGCGCGCCACATCCGTCATGACACCATCGCTGTCGATGAATGTCGCCTCCGTGACGACGTCCTTGAATTCCGTGCCATACGCACCGGCGTTCATTTTCATCCCCCCGCCCACACTCCCCGGGATACCGGCACAAAATTCCAGTCCCGTGAGGGCATTTTTTACCGTCAGTTCAACCAACCTGGAAAGCCGTACACCTGCCTGGGCGTATATATATACGGACCCTTCGTCTCCTTCCTGCACAGCAACGTTCTCCAGCCCTTTCAGAGAAATGATCACACCCCGATAACCGCCATCGCGGACGATAAGATTGGTACAATTTCCTACCGGTATAAACGGTACCTTCCGGCTGACGAGCAACGCCACGATCTTTCGCAATTCATCGATATCTGCGGGCCAGACCACGATATCCGCCGCACCCCCCACACCCATGGACGTATGGCGGCACATGGGTTCATCATACCTAATGGTACCTGTCACCATGTCGCGCAGTGTCTCTCTGAATTTGCGATCTGTTGTCATCACCGGTCCTCAAGACGTCTGTTGTAAAAAGTTCTCGCCGATTTTCCATACCGTGCCTGCCCCCAGGGTCATTATGACATCCCCCGGGCGGGCAATCGTATTCAGGTGCGACACAATGTCGCCAAAGTCCGAAATATAGGTAACATTCCCATGACCCTGGCCTCTGATGGCCTCGGAGAGCGCTTTTGCATGGACACCTTCAATTTCATTTTCGCTTGCGGCATAAATATCCGTCACGACGAGGATGTCGGCATCATCGAATGCACTGAGAAATTCATTGAAAAGCGCCTGGGTGCGTGTATACCGGTGCGGCTGAAAAATCACGATCAGTCTGTTCTCTTCCCAGACCTGTCGTGCTGCCTTGAGGGTAGCCCTGATCTCCGTAGGATGATGTCCGTAATCGTCAACAACAAGCGTGCCTTCCTTTTTACCTTTCACTTCCATCCGTCGCTGCACACCGGTATAGCTTTGAATTCCTTGGGCTATAGTGGGAAAACTCAAATCGAGTTCACGAGCCACCGCGATTGTGGCAAGTGAATTGCAGACATTATATAACCCGGGAACCTGCAGCGCCACTTCACCCTCGAGGCGGCCCTTATGGTAAAGGTTGTAACGTGTGCCGGTCTTTTCAAACACGATATTCTGGGCACGGTAATCGGCATCCGCGGAAAGGCCATAGGTAATACATCTGCGCTTGATATCCGGGAGGATTTCCTTCACGTTATCGTCATCGATATAGAGTATGGACGCACCGTAAAACGGCACGAGATTGGCGAACCGCAGGAACGCAGCTTTTATTTCATCGATATCCTTAAAATAATCGAGGTGTTCCCGTTCTATGTTGGTAATTACCGCAATATACGGGCTCAATTTCAGGAATGAGCCGTCACTCTCATCGGCCTCCGCCACGATCACATCGCCGTCACCAAGGCGGGCATTGCTGCCGATACTTGCCAGCTTTCCACCGATCACCATTGTCGGATCGAGTCCACCGTGGGCAAGCACGGTCGAGACCATGGAAGTCGTGGTCGTCTTGCCATGCGTGCCCGATACGGCGACGGATACTTTCATCTTTAATAATTCTGCCAACATTTCGGCCCGTGGAATGACCGGAATACCGCGCGTGTGTGCTTCCACCACTTCGGGATTATCGTTCCTGACCGCAGTGGAGGTCACCACGACATCGACACTGCCGAGATTTGCCGCGTCGTGCATGTAATATACGTCCGCCCCCAGCGCGATCAGACGATCCGTAATGTCGGACCTGCTTATATCCGAACCGCTGATGGTATAGCCGAGATTCAGCAGTACCTCTGCAATGCCGCTCATCCCGATTCCGCCAATCCCGATAAAATGAATGGTTTTAACTTTTCTTCGCATTCGATTTCTCCCCGGTCTCTCTTGCCGTCACAGGCTTGGTAAAGGCCTATGTCGTCGGACCAGTTTCCTCCGTAAGTTTCATACACTCGTCAACGATGTCGGCTGCGGCATGGGCATTTCCCAGACGACGGGATCGCGCTTCCATCTCGCGTATCCTGCCCCTGTCGCACAGGAGATCTTTAATGATGACAGCCAGTTTTTCACCTGATAAATCCTGTTCCCGTATCATCAGGGCCGCACCGGCATCGACAAGGACACGGGCATTCAGGGTTTGATGGTCACCCACGGCATACGGGAACGGTATCAGGACCGCCGCCTTGCCGCTAACTGTAATCTCCGCAATTGTCGTCGCGCCCGCCCTGCAGACAAGCAGGTCCGCCTCGCTGTAGACGGATGCCATGTCATGAATGAATGGCACGACGTCCCCGCTGATGCCATGCGCGGCATATGCGTCGTGCACCATATCCAGATCGTGCGTTCCCGTTTGATGGATGATCCTCAGTGAATCGCGCACATCGTGCAGGTACGGCAATCCCTCGACAACAGCCCGGTTGATGCCGGCGGCGCCCTGGCTTCCACCGTATATGAGCAGGGTCAAGGTGCGCGCATCCCGTTCAGTGTCTTCGCGGCTTTCGCTTAAAAAACTCGATCTCACGGGATTGCCGGAGATCAGCACCTTGTCGGCCGGGAACACCCCCGTGGTATCGGCAAATGTCAGGAATATCCGGTCGACTATCTTTCCCAGAATTTTGTTTGTCACACCCGGCAGGGCATTCTGTTCCGCAATGGCCGTCTTTTTCCCGGTCATCCGCGCCATCATGACGACGGGCCCCGACGCATATCCCCCGACACCGATGACGATCCGGGGATCGAATTGTTTTATGATCGTATACGATTGCAGCATGCTGCGCGGGATCTTCCAGACACCACGCACCGATTCCATAATGCCCTTGCCCCTGATACCGGCAACATCGATTGTTTCGAGCGGCAAGCCGATATCTTTCAGGACACGTGCCTCAAGTCCCCGTTCCGTACCTACAAAGAGAACACGGGTTTCGCTGTTTCTTCTCATGAATTCCTCGGCAATCGCCACCCCCGGGAACAGGTGTCCGCCCGTTCCGCCGCCGGCAATGATAACCCGTATGTTCTTTCCGTGTCCGTTCATAGACATCTTTGCTCACACACCGCAACGGGTGTATTCCCTATATTTATTTTACCGACCCGCACTATTGTGCGGCAGCGTCTTCTCCCGGTTTTATCCGGGAGGAAATATTTAAAATAATACCAATGGATATCATGCTCATAATGAGTGACGTCCCGCCATAACTCAAAAAAGGGAGCGCCAGGCCTTTTGTCGGCATCAGACCCATCACACACGCCATATTGATGAAGGTCTCCAGGGCGATCACAACCGTCAATCCACCTGCCAGGAGCGTGCCGAACAGATCGGGTGCCCTTACCGAAATGAGGAATCCCCGCACGACCAAGATGATAAACAGGACGATCACTGCCAGGACCATGATAAACCCGCCCTCTTCGGCAATCACCGACAGGATAAAATCTGTGTGCGGTTCGGGCAGGTAAAACAACTTCTGGACGCTGTTGCCGATACCTACCCCGAAAGGTCCGCCGGAGCCGAACGAAATAAACGACTGGATAATCTGAAAACCCGTATTGTGGGGATCTTTCCAGGGATCGAGGAACGAGAACAGTCGTTCCAGACGGTAACTCTTCAACATGATCAACGCAATACCGGCGGGAATAAAGATTGCGACAAGCCCACTCAGATAGAGAACACGGGATCCGGCCAGAAAGAACATACACAGCATGACCGCAACGATGACCACGGAGGTACCGAAATCCGGCTGGAGCAGAATCAAGCAGACAAGAATGCCTGTAATTACCAGGGGAGTCGAAAACGGTCGCAGAAATTCTTTGATATGATCGATTTTTTTCGCAAAGAAGTGGGCCAGAAACAGAACCAGTGCGATCTTGACCACCTCGGCAACCTGGAAGGTAAATCCGCCGATTCGAAGCCACCTCGTTGCCCCGCCCACCTTGACGCCAAAACCGGGAATCAAAAGCAGTATAAGCAATATGAATGACATGGCAATACCGAAATACGCCATTTTTCGCAGGTACTGATAGGGAAATTTTGACATAATCACCATCAGTCCCAGGCCTGCAAACACAAACAGGATCTGTTTCTTGAGAAAATAGTATCCGTCATTGAAGCGTTCCATGGCCATGATGGAACTCGAGCTGTAGATCATAACCGTACCGATTATGACCAGCACCAAAGTGACAAGCAGCAGTATAAGATCATAATTTTTTTCGGCCATTATCTCTCCTTTGCGCTTGATAACGCTACCAGGGAGCCGTTACATCCGAATGGTTCACTCATACTCCGAAATCCTGCCATCCGCCTTGCGTCCTGTCGTGCTTGATTTTTGAATTTCCGTGTCCTCGTGTTGCTCCACGGGCCCGTATCCATCATTATTCATCAGTTTTATCTTCAACACTGCAATATTACTCTTTGGCATTGGTGTTCCCACTGTTCTTGCCGGTTATGTGACCGACCAGATCCTTGAATGTCTCACCCCGTTCCTTGTAATCACGAAATTCATCAAAACTTGCACAGCCGGGTGAGAGCAGGACCACATCACCGGGCGCGGCACTGTGCCACGCCAGCGTCGTGGCGTCCTTGAGGGTGCGCGTCGTCTTCGTCGCGACGATATCGCCCAGTTCCGACAGGATTTCTTCCCGTGCCTCCCCGAAAAGAATCAATTCCCTCACGTGCGCACTGACGGAACCTGCCAGTGATGTAAAGCGGGAGCCCTTATTCCGTCCCCCCATCAGCAGGATTACCGGTTGAGAGAACGACTCGAGGGCCTTTTCAACGGCACCGATGTTGGTGCCTTTCGAATCGTTGTAAAATTCGACGTCGTTGCATGCACCGACAAATTCCATCCGGTGTGGCAGTCCCTGGAATTGTTCCAGCACGTCAAGAATTGCCGCCCTCGAACAGCCGCATCGTTTTGCCACCAGGAGCGCGGCCATTGCGTTTTCGTAGTTGTGGTTTCCCTTGATCCGGATACCCTGGAGGGGATACGTTTCCTCGGTACCGCTCCACTCCCGGTATCGTAACTGCCCGCTGTCACGGAACACACCGCTGTCGATCTGTGTGCGGGACGCAAAATACCGGACGTCCGCCCTGCTTGATCGGGCAAGGGAACCTCTGTATTCCTCGTCGGCATTCAGGACGGCGAGATCAGTTTCAACCTGATTTGCAAAAATTCTTTCTTTTGTACGCCGGTATTCAGCAAACGTCGTGTGATAATCAAGGTGATCATCCGTCACGTTCAGAAGGACCGCGATTGTCGGATGAAACGACTGGATCCACTGCAGCTGAAAGCTGCTGATTTCAACGACGGCCCATTCGGCATATTGATCTTGCCGTACATATTCGATGAGCGGTGTGCCTATATTGCCGCCGACAAACACGCGCCTGCCCGCATGTGAGAGCATCTCACCGATGAGCTTTGTTGTCGTGGTCTTCCCGTTTGTGCCCGTAATTGCAATCATGGGCGTCTCGAGAAACCGATAGGCCAGTTCGATTTCACTAAAGACGGACACCCCGCTTTCCCGGGCCTTCGCAAGCAAGGGGTGAAACGGAGGAACCCCGGGTGACGGCACGACCATATCGACGCGTGACACCACGTCTTCTTCGTATACTCCCAGCATCAGTGTCACCGGCAGCTTCCCCAATATGCCGACAGCTTCCTGCAGTTGTTCTTTTTGTTTTTCATCGACGGCAATCACTGACGCACCCCTGTCGACGAGAAAGCGCACCGTTTCGATGCCCGTCTTTCCCAGACCGATCACCAGCACTCTTGCGTTCGAAAGTTTCATACCGCCTGCCCTACCTCAACTTCAGCGTGCTTACTGCCACAAGTGCAAGTATGATGGTTATGATCCAGAATCTTACGATCACCTTGGGTTCGGCCCACCCTTTCAATTCGAAGTGATGGTGGATAGGAGCCATTCTGAATATTCGCCGTCCGTTGGACACCTTGAACCACCCGACCTGGAAAATAACGGAAATTGTTTCAACAACAAATATGCCGCCCACAATGGCCAGCAGGATTTCCTGTTTTGTCAGAACTGCCAACGTCCCCAAGGCACCTCCCAGCGAGAGTGATCCTACGTCACCCATGAAGATTTCCGCGGGGTAGGTGTTATACCAGAGAAACCCGATGCCGGCCCCAACCATGGCACCGCAGAAAATTGCCAGCTCACCGGTGCCGGCAACATAGGGTATCTGCAGATAGCCGGCTATCTTTATATTACCGGCGAAATAGGCAAACAGGAGATACGTCACAAAGCAGATCGTTGCCGGGCCGATGGCAAGCCCATCAAGCCCGTCGGTAAGATTCACGGCATTGGCGGCACCGACGATGATAAAGGTGGAAAAAATGATATAGCCCCATCCCAGATCGGGTAAGATCGTCTTGAAAAACGGAATCGTGACATTGGAACTGAACCCCGGTTTCAAATAGAGGAAGACGCTCACGGTAAGCGCCAGAACTATCTCACCCGCCAATCGCAGCTTCCCCGGCGTACCTCTGCTGCTTGCGCTGGCAAGTTTGCGGTAGTCGTCCATGAATCCGATCAGGCCGAACCCGACGGTCGTCATGAGGACGATCCATACGTAGTCTACGGAGAGCTTTGCCCAAAGCAGGGTCGACACAACGACCGAAAAGATGATCAGAATGCCGCCCATTGTCGGTGTTCCCTGTTTTGACAGGTGTGAATCGGGACCATCGTCTCTGATGGGCTGCCCGATCTGAAGGACCTGCAGTTTGCGAATGAGCCAGGGTCCGAGAAAGAAACACAGTACCAGTGCGGTGATGGTGGCATAGATAGTCCGAAACGTAATGTACCGAAAGACGTTGAAGTAAGAAAACGCATCACTCAGCGGGTACAGTAAATGGTAAATCACGGCCTGTCACCCCCCTCACGACTCTCGCACCCGGCATGGCCGAATTGGCCCATGATTGCCCTGGTAATTTCTTCCATTTTCATTCCTCGCGAACCTTTGACCAGAATCCAGCCCCCCTGCGGTACGCAGGCTGTCAGGTTTGCGAGTATATCCGCGGATCGTTCCACCACCGTGACTCTGCTGTCCGGGAGTCCCCGTGTGTGTGCCCCTGCCACCACTGCGCGGGCAAACCTTCCCATGAGGAAAATCCTGTCTACTCCGGTGTCCGCCAGCTGTCTCCCGATCTCGCTATGCATCTCCTCCGATCCATTTCCCAATTCAAGCATATCGCCGAAGATAACGACACTCGTCTGGCCTTCGCTCAAGCGCATCAAGGTTTGAAGAGCTTCCCGCATCGATGCCGGATTGGCATTGTAGGTGTCATCGATCAGATAGACGCCGTTGTTCAGACAATACAGACTCATTCGACCGTTAACCTGCGCAAACTCCTTCAATCCTGTGCATATGACATCATCTTCGATACCCAGAGCCCGGGACGATGCAGCGGCAGCAAGGGCATTATAGATATTATGTTCTCCGAGCACGGACATGCTGATCGCTTCCCGGAAGGACCCTATGGACAGTGTGAAGCCCATTTTCCCCCCGGTCAGGTGCACAATGTGCTCCGCATGCACATCCGCCTCACGCCTGATGCCGAATGTGATCTTCCCGCCCCGCCACCGCCGGGCGAGGATGGCAACTTCGGCATCGTCATTGTTGATCACGACGGTACCCCGTTCGTGCATGTGAGCAAAAAGATCTCCTTTCTCCTCTCTGACACCCGCAATGGACCCCAGCCCCTCCAGGTGAGCCGGACCGATATTGGTTATAATTCCGATGTCCGGTGCGCAAATATCCGTCAGCCGTGCGATTTCTCCCTTCGTGTTAGTTCCCATCTCGAGGATTGCCACCTCGTGCGACTCATCCACCTCGAGAAGGGTACGGGGCAAACCAATCAGATTATTGAAATTGCCGGGGCTCTTCAACACCTTTTTCTTCCTCGCCATGATTGTGGCAAGCATCTCCTTTGTCGTCGTTTTCCCGGAACTTCCCGTTACGGCAATGACGGGAATCGTCAACTGGCGGCGCCGAAAATGAGCAATGTCGCCCAGGGCGCGCAGGGTATCCTGGACGAATACGATCGGTATCTCAGGGGAAATCTGCGTATACACTGCATCCTGCCTTCGATGCACGAGCAGTCCGGCCGCCCCCGCCCTGACAGCATCACGCAGATATTCATGACCGTCAAAGCGCTCACCGACAAGGGCAATGAAAAGGTTTCCGCTGCCGATAGTGCGCGAATCGGTAGAGAGCCCCTTCATGACACGCGTCCCATCACCACGCACCAGGGTCCCGCCTGTGGCCGAAAGTATCTCTTCGATTGTCAGAACCGGAAGGCTCGTTTCAGTCACGTTCTCTCTCCCGCAGCCCGCTTTCGCAGTGCCTCCTTTGCCACCACCGAATCATCAAAAGAGATCCTGGTCGTACCGATGATCTGGTAGTCCTCGTGTCCCTTCCCTGCAACAAGCACGATGTCGGCGGAATCGGCAATCAGAATCGCTTCGGTAATGGCATCTTCCCTGTCGGGGATGACGCTATACCCCCGTTCTTCCAAATCGTGCGACAATTCCTCCCGTCGATACTTCCGCAGTGACACCGGGATAATACCCTCTTCAATCTCGTCGATTATTGTCAGCGGATTTTCTGTCCGCGGGTTGTCGGAGGTGATAATTGCCAGATCGCTCAGGCGGGCCGCTATATTTCCCATGAGGGGTCTTTTGCCGCGGTCCCGGTCTCCACCGCACCCGAAGACAGTAATAATTCGGCGCGTTTTAAACTCCGACAGATTCAGCAGTACATTTTTCAGGGCATCGTCAGTATGCGCGTAGTCCACGAATACCGCCGGCTCTCCCGCACCGCTGACCTTCTCAAGTCTGCCCGGCACACTACCCAATGACTCGATGCCGCGACGAATCACCGCCTCCGGTATATCGAGGGCAACCGCCGCAGCCACCGCTGCCAGAATATTGTACAGGTTGAATTTACCGATCAACGGCGATGACACGGAAAAGCGGCCAGCCCTGGTCTGCACTGCCGCCCGCAGGCCACCCGTTGAAAGATCAAACGAATCGACCGCTATATCGGCGGCCCTGTCGATGGCAAACGAGACGGCCTGTCGGCTTGACCCATCAAGCAGTTTGGCTCCCCAGGGATCATCGCGATTGACGATCATCACGCGTTCTCCCCCGAGGATTTCCAGAAAGAATCTCTTTTTGGCGACAAAATAGTTCTCCAGCGTGTGATGATAATCGAGATGGTCCTGCGACAGGTTGGTAAAAATACCGATGTCGAACTGGCACTCATCAACCCGCGCTAGATCAAGCGCGTGTGATGACACTTCCATGACCACATGGGTCACTCCCGCGTCCGCCATGTCCCTGAAAATTTGCTGCAGATCCACCGATTCCGGGGTTGTAATGGTAGACGGCATGAGTGTGCCGTTATAACGATAATTGACGGTTCCCACCACACCGACCCGGCAGCCGGCAGCCCTGAGAATCTCTTCGAGCAGATAGGTAACCGTCGTCTTGCCGTTAGTCCCTGTCACCCCGACAAGACACAGCTCACTTGTTGGATTGCGGTAAAAATTTCTTCCCAGCCTGCCGAGGGCCCGACGGCTGTTCGCAACCCTGATGTACGTCAGGCCCGCACGTTGCGATACCTCCTTCTCATGCACGATATACCGGGCACCATTGGCAACCGCATTCGCGATAAAGTCATGCCCGTCCGCTTTGAGCCCGCCAATTGCGACAAACAGAGAATCCGTCCCACACTTTCTCGAATCATAGCAGATATCGGCAACGGTGCCGCCAGTATCGCCGTTAACATTCAGTATATCGATATTCCTTAACAGTACCTCTAATTTCACGCTATCCTCTTTATAACCCCGGGTTGAAGATCACCTTGCAGAACATGTGATCGCCCAGGACCGTCCCGGGAGCCGGCTTCTGACTCACGGCCCAGCCGCTGCCCTTAATTTTTACATCAAGTCCTATAAAACGGGCGATCTTCAAAACCTCCCGCATCGTCAATCCCCTGAAATCAGGCATCGTTGATCGATTCATTTCCAGATCTCCGACATGCGCCTCTCGCGCAACCACGTGTGCCACTTCAAAGGTTTCATCATCCGCGGCGTACTCGAGCATGCCACCATCGCGATCGAAACGCCTCAGTATCTGTTCCGATATCTTCCTGAACACCGGTGCCGCTGCCCGGCCGCCCCATCGATGCGTCTTCGGTTCGTCAAGCACCACCAGGATCACCATGCGCGGGTCTTCGGCCGGCAGGAAACCCAAGAACGAAGCCTTGACCCGTCGTGAAGAATAACGTTTCTTTTCGAAATCAAATTTCTGTGATGTACCTGTCTTTCCTGCAACAGATACATCGATAATATTTGCGTTTTTGCCTGTACCGTCATGGTCTCCCACGACATCGACCAGCATGGAGGTTATTCTCTGGGCAGTCATCGGCGAGACAACCTGTCGCACTCTGGTGGGTGTAAATTCCCTGATGACACGACCCGACGTATCGACTATCCCGCGTACGACATGCGGTTTAATCAAAACCCCGTTGTTCGCCAGCGCCGACATGGCCGAAATCATCTGAATGGCCGTCACCGAGATACCCTGCCCGAATGCGATCGTTGCGGTATCGACGTCCGTCCATGTTCCCGACCGTCTCACAATGCCCGAGACTTCACCGGGCAGATCAATTCCTGTTTTCGACCCGAAGCCGAACTTTTCTATATACCGCGAAAATTGTTTTTTGCCCAGTTTTTCCGATATCTGGACCGAACCGATGTTGCTTGAGTATTTCAGGATCTCTCGTGTCGTCAGGTTTTCATACTTTTTACCTTGCGCCTCGTGGATGATCCTGTCTCCGACCCTGTAGCTGCCGCTGCCGCAATCGAACACCTCCGCCTCGTCTACCACACCCTCTTCCAGGGCAGCGGCGACGAGAAACGGCTTGAATATCGAACCCGGATCGAAGCAGTCTGTAATAATTCTGTTTCTTCTTACATCGGCGGAATATTTGGAGAAGACCGTCGGGTTAAAACCGGGGGTGGATGCCATTGCCAGAATCTCTCCGGTTTTCGGGTCCATCACAACGGCAATACCGTTATCGGCACCTGTCTTCTCGGCAGCTTCGTGCAACTCGCTCTCGACAATGTGCTGCATGCGACTGTCGAGGGTCAGGATGAGATTGTACCCCGAATTCTCCCCCGTTTTCCCGGGCCCGCCCTCAAGATAAAACTGCTGTCCTCTGGCATCCTTTCCCCAGATGACCTTGCGGGGTGCTTTCTTGAGATACCGGTCATACTTTAACTCCAGGCCCTCCAGCCCTTCCGAATCGATGCCGACACACCCCAGGAGGTGACTTGCCAATCCCTTATTGGTGTAAAAGCGCTTCGGTTCCTTAATGAAATAAATCCCGTCGCGTTTCAGGGTCCTGATTTTTTTCGACTGTTCGGGAGATATCTTTCTTGAAATCCAGCAGAAGTGTTTGTATTTTTGTAGTTTATGCTGAATCGATCGACGGTTGATATCGAGAATCCTCGAAAGTTTCGCCGCAACTGCATGTGTGTCTTTGATGCGCGACGGATCGGCGTAGACGGAATCGACCATGAGGCTTGCCGCCAGCACCTTGCCGTCACGATCCAGGATAAGCCCCCGCTCGGGCTGCAGCGCCAGGACACGGGTGTGCTGTCTGTCGGCCCGCGCTTTCAGCGCATCGCCCGAGAGGATCTGAAGCTGAAACGCGCGTGAGACAAGTGCGATAAACAGCACCACGAAAACGATCGCAACTGTTGTAATCCTGAATTTTAACCACTTCCTTGCATGTGTTGTCATTTCAGAAATATAACCTGTGCCCTTTCCGGATACTGCATGTTCAGCCTGTCTTTCGCGATTTTTTCAATACGCCGGGGTGATCGCAATGCCGCAATTTCGACTTTCAACTTTCTGTTTTCTTCCATGAGACGATCGTGATATTTTATTTGTTCGGCTATTTCATAATTTGTGTCAGCAATATGAAGGTGACACCACACATACAAAAGCGCCATAACCATGAACACAAGGGCCGCATATACGTATGCCGAATAGCGAGTCTTCGAACCCTCTGTGACTGATACCCTGGCAGCTCGTGATACGGCCATATCCTTACACCCTTATCGCTGTTCTCAACCTGGCGCTTCGTGCCCGCGGATTGCCACGCACTTCATCTTCGCCCGGCATAATCGCTTTTTTGGTGAGAACCTTCAATTTTTTCTCACGGTTACAGACGCATATGGGGAAATCGGGAGGACACACACACTCGCGTTCCCAAGACCGGAACATGGTTTTCACAATCCTGTCCTCGAGGGAATGAAAAGATATGACGGAAAAACGACCGTCCGCGTTCAATACATCGATCCCGTCCATGATAGCTGTGCGCAAATTGTCAAGCTCGTGGTTCACCGCAATGCGGAGAGCTTGGAAGGTCTTTGTCGCCGGGTGAATCCGGCCTTTTTTTCTGCCCCGATGCAGGACTCCGGCAATCAATTGAGCAAGTTCACTCGTTGTGTTTATGGGTGCGTCGTGTCTCCTCTTTACGATCGCGCGTGCGATTCGCCGGGCGGCCGGCTCCTCGCCGAATTCCCGCAGTATTTTCTCGAGTTCCCTCTCTTCCAAGGTATTGACCAGTGTGTGGGCCGTGATGTCGGAGTCCCGGCTCATCCGCATGTCCAGCGGTGCATCCACGGAAAAGCTGAATCCACGAGCCTCAGTTTGAAGTTGGTGCGACGACACACCCAGATCAAGCAGGATGCCATCAACCTTCTCAATGTGCAGGTTGGTCAGCACGCGCTTGAGCCTGATGAAATTATCCTTTACAAGGATGGCCCTGTCGCCGAATTCCCTCAGCGTTTGACCGGCCTCGTTGATTGCATCCTCGTCGGTGTCGATACCGATGAGAATTCCATCCGGAACCGTTCGCTTCAATATTTCGTAGGCGTGGCCACCCCCGCCCAGAGTTCCGTCGAGATATACGTGCCCGGCACGACAGTTGAGGGAATCAACCGCCTCTTTCAGCATAACCGACGTATGATATGAGGCCTCCATATCCGCATACTTTCTGCAGGGGCACAGCGAGTGCACCGGTTAAGGCACCCCACAGCCCGGTCTTTATTCGTTATACTATTTTGTAAGGTTTCCGGATCGTTGCAGAGAATTATCAGATTCCCAGGTCCGCCATAAATTTGCCGAAGGCTTCAAAATTCTGTGACGACTGCACAAGCTCTTCTTCAAACATATCCTTGTTCCAGATCTCGATACTTCGGCCCATGCCGGCCAGAACAATCTCTTTGTCCAGCCTCGCATATTCTCGGAGTGTTGGCGGAAGAAGCACTCTGCGTTGAGAATCGAACGTACAATCAACAGCGCCGGACATGAAAAGACGTTGAAAGGCTCGAACCTCTTTTCGTATCAGCGACTGCTGAAATACCTTCTCCTCAATAAGAGCCCACTCTTGATAGGGGAAGGCAAGGAGATAACCGTCCCAGTTGGTAATGACCATTTTATTGTCATATGTCTGGGCAAATATCTCGTAAAGCTTGGCAGGGAAAATAACTCTCCCCTTACCATCTATGGTGTGGTAATATCTTCCCCTGAAAACGGACAATGGAAACCCCTCCACATTCATCCACTTTGCTCCACTAGAGGTGAATATAAAGGGGTCCTCGCGCTTTGTCAAGCAAAAATTACTGTCTTTGCCTTTTAATTTGGTACTTTATGACTGCCCTGTTGTGACTGGCAAGGTTGGTTGAAAAATGATGTGAACCATCGTTTTTCGAGACAAAATACAAAAATCGCTCAGTCGACGGGTAAAGAACCGCCATAATCGCATCGAGACCGGGGTTACAGATTGGTCCGGGCGGCAGGCCCCTGATCCGGTATGTATTATAAGGTGTTTTTTCCCTGAGGTGCGATCGTGTCAGGTTCCCGTCAAAATCATCGATGCCGTAGATGACCGTGGGATCGCTCTGAAGCCTCATACCCCGTTTCAACCGGTTATAAAACACCGCCGCAATCGAGGGCATTTCTTCCTTTTTGCCCCCTTCCTTCTGCACAATGGATGCAAGGGTAACGATATCTTCGAAGCGAAAGTGGAGTTGATCCGCCCTCGCCGTCATCTCGGGAGTTATAGCCTGCCTGAATCGTCGTACCATGACCTCGAGCATCTCTTTTTCCCCGATGGACCGCGTAAAAAGATAGGTATCCGGGAAAAGGTATCCTTCAGCACTCTTCCCGGGGATCGAGAGCGATGCAAGGAATTCCCTGTCCCCGGCAAGGTGCAGGAAAACGTCCCCGTCCACGAGCTGCTGCGCCGCCAGGCGGGACGCAATCTGGCGCACGGTAAAGCCCTCGGGTATGACAATGCGGTATTCCTTGATCGCCCCTTTCATCAACTTTCGGAGGAGCTCACGGGGCGACATGTGATTATTGAGTTCATATTCTCCGGCCCTGATCCTGGTCGGGGCACCCTCGACAAGGGCCACCATATGAAAGAATGTGTCCCGCGTGACAAGCTTCAGACGTTTCAGTTCCGCTTTTACAAATGAAAAACTGGCTCCCCGGGGAATAGTTACGGTTGTCGACATCAGGCGCCCTCCCCGGTCCAAGGGGCCTTCAGCGTAATCGTTGAATATGATGTAGAAGAGCACTCCGCACGCACAGACCGCACCTGCCAGGAGCACCCCCATGATCTTCCATTTTCTGCCGGTCGTAATTCCCATTGTTACTGCTTTTCAGTCCTGCTGGCATTATCAAGATAGTCTTGAAGAATAATAGAGGCGGCAAGCTTGTCCACCACCTTTTTTCTTTTTTTTCGGCTCATGTCGGCCTCAATAAGAATGCGCTCCGCCTCCTTTGTCGAAAGGCTCTCATCCCATTTGATCACGGGCAATCCGAATCGCACTTCTAGTCTCTCGGTAAACCTGTCCACTTTCTCGCACTGGATTCCCTCTGTCCCATCCAACCGCACCGGGTATCCGACAACGATCTTTTCGACTCCATATTCATTTATATAGTGTGCGATTCTTTCGAGATCCCGTGTCATGTCCCTGCGAACGACAGTTGTCAGCCCCTGGGCGGTGATTCCCAGTTCATCACACACGGACAGGCCGAGTCGTTTACTTCCGTAATCAATACCCAATATCCTCATGACACCACCTATTAAAGTGGGGGGAACCTATCACAGAATAGTCAATATACTCAATGCAATTCTGTTGTGTCGGCAGATAACCCTCCATAGGTCCCACTATACCAAAAATACGGGATGAAGAGAATAGCCACGAATTGCCCGGCATATGCATGCCAATTCGGGATAGAATATCTGTATGAATGAGGACATACACACCTGCCGCACACGGCTTCGAACATACTCGATTGACCTCGCTCGGAGCCAACACCTGCAAAGAACAGCCGACATAACGCGGCCCTTCGCTTCTCACACACCCGTGATATAATATTTTTGATGTTGTATAAATGGGGAGATTTTGTTATTTCATGAACTCGACACACTCTCAAGTCTGTAAAGAAAGAATCTTTTCATGAAACATATCATTCTTGGCACTGCCGGTCATGTCGACCATGGGAAAACCGCCCTCATCAAAGCCCTGACAGGCACAGATACGGACAGGCTCAAAGAGGAAAAGGCCCGGGGTATCACCATAGAGCTGGGATTTGCACAGCTCGCGCTTAAAAACGGCCAGACAATCGGCATTGTCGACGTGCCGGGACATGAAAGATTCGTCAAGAACATGGTTGCCGGCGCGGGGGGCATCGATGTGGTGGCACTGATCATCGCCGCCGATGAAGGTATCATGCCGCAAACCCGCGAACATCTTCATATATGCCAACTCCTGGGTATTAAAAACGGCCTTGTGGCCCTGACAAAAACCGATCTTGTTGATGAGGAATGGCGTGACCTCGTCATTGAGGATGTCACGGATTTTCTGACGGGAACATTCCTGGAGGGAGCTCCGATCGTTCCGATCTCATCGGTAACGGCGGAGGGCATCGATGAGTTTCTCGAGGCCCTGGAACAAATTATCGACAAGACGGAGGAGCGAGCCGATCCCGGATTTTTCAGGTTGCCCATCGACAGGGTCTTTACCATGAAAGGCTTCGGCACGGTTATCACAGGGACACTGCTTTCGGGCCATATACGTACGGGAGATGCCGTGGAGATCATGCCCCTGCAGCGTAAGGCGAAGATCAGGGGCATTCAGATTCACAACAAGAGCAGTGACGAGGCAACGGCCGGACAGCGGACCGCCATGAACCTGCAGGGGGTGGGCAGAGATGCCATCCAGCGAGGCGGCATTCTTTGTGAACCCGATACATTCGAGCCTTCTACCCGCCTTGATGTCTCGTTCGAATACCTACCCACGGCGACACGGAAATTAAAAAACAGGACCCCTGTCCGATTCCACACGGGTACCAGCGAGATAATCTCGCGGATAATCCTGCTTGATCGCGATGAAATCGAGCCGGGCGACAGGGTCTATGCCCAGATCATTCTCGAAACACCAACCATCACCATGGCCGGTGATCATTATGTCATCAGAAGTTATTCGCCCATCGACACCATCGGCGGGGGAATAATCCTTGACCCGGCGGTAAAAAAGCATAAACGCTTTTCCGACAAAACGATTGCAGACCTGACATGCCTCGCGGGAGATCCCTCCTCGGAAAAAACCATGATCATTCTGGAACGGGCAGGCCTTGCCGGCATCTCATCACGTGCCCTGTCTGTCAGAACGGGCATGCCCCTCAAAATGCAGCATAAACTGCTCGAAGCAATGTTTTCTAAAAGGACTGCCCTGCTTCTGGACAGGGAAGAGCATATCGTGGTGTCCGCGTCGCTTTACGCAACACTGCAGGATAAAATGGTTGCTGAACTGCGGACATTCCACGAAAATTTTCCGTTGAAGGAGGGCTGCCCGAAAGAAGAGCTCCGAATACGAATCGGCGAGTACATAGCCCCCAAACTTTTTAACAGGGCGCTCAGGGATCTTGAGAAAGGAAACAAGATCTTTGCGGAAAAGGAAATCGTGCGCATTCCCGAACATCGTGTCAATCTGGCAGGCGACATGGAGGACCTGAAAAACAGAATTCTCCGATTATACCGCGACGCGCAACTGACTGTACCGACGACCAAGGAACTCATGGAACAATTTCCCGGGAAACAGAATGATACCGCAAATGTCCTCACCGTCATGGTGAATGAGGGTCTGCTTGTGAAAGTGAATGAAGACATGTATTTTTACAAGGATCATCTCGATGTACTCACACATGATTACAGAACATTTCTCACGACAAAAGAACAGGCAACACCTTCAACATTCAGGGAGTTGACGGGACTTTCCCGGAAATACTCTATTCCATTAATGGAATACTTCGATAAGATCAAACTGACTATTCGCGTCGGCGATCACAGAATATTAAGGGAAAGAAAAGATAATGCCCCTTCACGATAGACACGATCCCATAAAAAATCTCGACCTGACCTTCTTCGACGGAACCCGGCCCCTTATGGTGACCGAACGTATCATAGAAGAAAGTCCCGTCGATATTTTTGCAAACGGGCAAAAGATCATCACCATTGCCTGTGCCGGGATTCATCTCGACGAGCTGGCCGTGGGCTACATGAGAGCTGAAGGTATGATTGAGGCCGTAGATGAGATCGAAGAGGTATCGGTATCTTCGAAAAACGATGCGGTACACATCAAGGTCACGAAAGAGATACATACCGCACACGAAAAATCAATTTTCTCCAGTGGTGCCAAGGCAGTCGCCCAGGCGATAAAGAGCAGCACGATTACGTCTGATGTGACACTCGGCGCGTTAGATGCACTTCGGCTCATGGAGGCACATCTGGCAGTCACGATAATCCACGGCGAAACACACGGTACCCACTGTTCATCGTTGGCAGATGATCAAGAGGGCATCATGATATCCAGAGAGGATATCGGCAGGCACAATACCGTTGATATGCTGGGGGGCTATACCCTTCTCAGGCACATCGATTGTGCCCGAAAAATATTGCTTACCACCGGCAGGATCTCTTCCGAGATTGTCACCAAGATCTGGAGATTAGGTATTCCGATTATACTGTCACATGCAGTCCCCACGTCACGGGCCATAACGATGGCCGCTGATGCGGGAATTACCATAATAGGGTACATGCGAAGGGGCACAATGAGAGTATACACTCATAAGGAACGGGTATTGTTTTTATGACAAAAAATACATACGTAATCGACATTGAAGCAGGAACCAGAATTAATGACGTCTTTCTCGTCACGGAGAAAAACATGGCCGTCTCTCAAAAAGGGGCCCCCTATTTGAATCTCAAGCTGCAGGACAAGACAGGGCAGGTTGACGGGCGGGTGTGGGACAACGCAAAAGAAATGACCGAACTGTTCCAGAAGGGAGATGTCATCCATATAAAGGCCAGAGCGGTCAAATACCGCGATGCAGTCCAGCTTGCCATTACCCAAATAGAAACGCTCGCTGATTCAGCGATAGAACCCGAAGAGTACTCTCCGTCAAGCAGGTATGATCTCGAGACAATGTTCGTCGAGCTGATGGAGATAGTGGACACAATCGAGACACCGGCACTCAGAGATTTATTGCAACTCATACTGGGTGACGAAGAGCTTGCGTATCTGTTCAAAAGGGCTCCGGCGGCAAAAGGACTTCATCATTCCTATATCGGCGGCCTTCTGGAACATACACTATCCGTCACACGCCTTTTGAGTGCCGCGGCGGCACACTACCCCGATCTCAACCGGGACCTCATGCTCACGGGCGGCATCCTGCACGACATAGGAAAGATCTACGAATTGTCGTTCAAAAAGCTCATCGATTATACCGACAGGGGAAGGCTGATCGGTCATATTGTGCTGGGAGTTGAACTGATTGATGCCAAAATTCCCATGATTGAAGACTTTCCGGAAGCGCTTGCCCTGGAGCTCAGGCACATTTTGCTCAGTCATCACGGTGTGCTGGAGTACGGATCCCCTAAACGGCCGAAGACACTCGAGGCGGTAATTATCAACATGATTGACGATCTCGATGCCAAGGTGAACGCGTTCAGAGAATTCATGGAAGTGTCCCCCGATAATAATTCGAACTGGACACCCTATCATCGGTTATTCGAGCGGTTTATCTACAAGGGAAGCAGCCTGGAAAGCGACGAGTGAACAGGAGCGCGCACAGTGCCGGGCAACCCTGGGTACGGATATGGCAGACAGTTACGCGGATCTAACGCCGTTTTTCAAAAAAACGGACACCCCTGCTAAGCGGTTCGTTCACCGAAGATAAATCTGCCCACCCGGATGATTGTTGCGCCTTCCTCCACTGCAACCTTGTAATCGCCCGACATTCCCATTGAAAGTTCATTCATGGCGACGTTGGGTATATTCTCTCTTGCGATCCTGTCGCGTAACTCGCGCAGGGCGACAAAATATGGACGTGCATCTTCGGGATCGTCGAACCACGGCGGCATGGTCATTAAGCCCTGGATGGAAAGATTATCCAGCACGGCCACATCCCGCACGAGATCGACAGCACGATCACGGGGAATGCCGCTCTTTGATTCCTCCCCACTCACGTTTACTTCGATCAGTATCCGCGTCGTAACCCCTTGAGCCGCAGACCGTCGATTAATCTCCGTGGCAAGCTTCAAACGATCCACAGAGTGTACCATATCGAAAATCCTCACCACATATTTTGCCTTATTGGTCTGAAGATGACCGATCATATGCCATTCGACCGATTTCCCCATCTTTTCGATTTTCCGCTTGCCTTCCTGCACATAGTTCTCGCCGATTATATCGATGCCGGCCTCGATCGCCTCGATGATCCTGTCATCATCGACGGTTTTCGTGACGCCCATCAATTTTATATCCGCCGGATTGCGTCCGGCACGAAGGGCCGCGTTTCGTATATGTTCCCGTACTGCACGTATGTTCTCTTTGACTGAAGACACAGTATCGAACCTCCATAGAACCTGACTGTATAACGTATTCGTTTTCTGGATAAAACCACGTTGCCGCGCTGTTTCAAAGCACGCCTGGCATTCCGGACTTGGTATACCATGTGTATTCACACGCCGCAATCCGGATTTCAGCGTCTATCGTTGCAGAAGGCGCCACAAACCCTTTTTCAGAACCTTATGGCCCCCACTTCTTTCAATGATGTCACCACTTCGCACAGCGGCAGTCCGACCACATTCGTGTAAGATCCTTGAATTTCCTTGACGAAATATGATGCCATCCCCTGCACGGCGTATCCTCCCGCCTTATCGTAGGGCTCCCGGGAGTTGACATACCAGTCCTTCTCGTCTTCGTCAATATCCTTGAAGATCACCAGCGATTCGACCGTCCTGTGTACCATCACATCGGTATCCGTATTGACTATACTGTACCCCGTAATCACACTGTGGGTCCGGCCGCTCAGCAGGGTCAGCATGGCCCGGGCTTCTTCCAACGCCGATGGCTTTCCCAGGATATGACGGTCGGCAACCACAATTGTATCCGCTCCCAGCACCCATCGTGCCGGATTTTCACGTGCGACGGAGACGCTCTTTTCTTTTGAAAGTCGCAATACCTGCTCCTGCGGATTTTCATGTTCCAGCGCTATTTCATCGATGTCGCTGGGTATGACATCGAATGTCAGGCCGATACACTGCAGCAATTCCCTGCGTCGCGGGGATGCGGATGCCAGGATGAATGATTTTGTCATATGCTACTGCCTTTGTTCCTCTCTTGTTCCAATATCGCCACAATCTCGCCTGTAAAAAGAATTATGACGGCGAGATAGAATACCCATACAGCCACATAGATGAGGGCCTTCAACGAACCGTACACAAATCCCGCCGGGTTTCCACCCATCGACAGGTACAGGTTAAAAAAATATTTTGCCACCTCAAGCAGTCCGGCACATATGACCCCACCCGTCACGGCATGTACACCCGATATTCGCGTGTTCGGAATGATCCAGAAAACAAGGGTAAAAAACACCACGATAACGGAAAAAGGAATAATATATTTGATCATAGTGCTGTTAATCAACACATACCCGAACTGCCAGTGCGCCAGAATTTTCGTGGCCGCCGCAACCCCGATCGAAAAAAGAATTGCAACCAGCCCTACGGGGATCACGGCACCTCCCATTATCAGCGACCGCAACGGATGTCTTTTGTGGCGGACATCAAATATCGTTCCGAATGCCGTCTCCAGAGAGTTTACAAACATCGTCGAAATCCAGAGCAGAAAGGCAAGTGCCAGCCACCCCGTCGCCCCGCTTGCGTCCGACAAGTGCTTGATTTCCAGAATCAACTTATCTTCGACGTAGGGATGCAATTGTTTGATGAACTCGATGATCGTCACATATGCCCGTTCCGATGACCCCAAAATCATACCGCTGGTATAGAATATGAGATACAGGATGGGGATGACGGAAATGATGGAATAAAACGCGACAGCCGCCGATAAATGGAAGCAGTTGTCATCGAGAAAAGAACGGCATGCACGTAGAACGATTCTTCCCGGCAGTGTAACCGCATTCATTGAAAAGACCCTGCGATTCTGAAACATGCCGCACCTGTAACAAGAGGCTACACAGTATGTCAAGTGTTCATTTATAAAGAGGGATCGCGATCGGAATCTTTCTCATCGCCACTTGCCTTTTCCCCCGTCCGGCAGTTGCCGATGGTGCCGACGGTCACACCGTCCCTGTTCACTTTGAGTGTCATGAGGTCTCTCGCCAGACTCAGCGGACCGGTATATGTGTTCCTGCATTGTGTCTTTATATCGGCGTCATCGCATTCAGGATAAAAGTGGGTCAGAACGAGATGCTTTACCCGTGCGCATGTGGCGATCCGGCCGGCCAGAGACGGCGTTAAATGTCCCCTTATTTTCTGATCATCGGGCATGGCCGATTCACATACGAGAAGATCGGCATCCATGGCAAGTGTGATGATATTATCGCAGAAATCGGTATCACCCGAATACACGATCGATATTCCGTCTTGCGTCTCGATTCTGTAGCCGACACTGCTTTCGACATGTTCCACAGGCAGGGTTCGCAGACGAAATGACTCGAACCGGTGGGTATCGGATCCTGTGACATCGAACTCCAGAATCTTCATCATGTCCGGTTCCATTTCAATCCAGCGCCCGTATACAGCAGCAAGCCCGCTGAAAAAGCGTTTCAGCCCTTGCGCCCCGCCAATGATGAAGGGAGTTCTTCTGGAATATATCCCGGGATACTTGGTTGAAAACAGAAACGATACCAGCTCACCCGTGTGATCAGGATGAAGGTGGCTGAAAAATACATGGGAAATATCGACAATGGCCCGCCCGGTTTCCAAAAGCCGTATCATCGTGCCGGCCCCCAGATCGAACAGGATGAGAGTACCGTCAATCTCCACGCATAAAGACGGGGCACTGCGTGTTAATGAAGGAACGCACGTTCCCGATCCCAGGATTATGACTGATATGGAATTCATAGAGTCTCGACACGCTTGTGAAGGTGGATCTCAATCAGTGTTTATGACCCTGATATATACATTCCGGGTTCTCGGTCCGTCGAATTCGCAGAAAAATACTGACTGCCATATCCCCAGCACAAGGGCACCGTTTTCGACCAGGATCATCTCGGATGCACCGAAAAGCGATGCCTTTATGTGGGACGCCGAATTACCCTCCCTATGCGCATAGTTGTCCCTGAGCGGTATGACCTTGTCCAGCTCCATTAGAATATCCCTCGGCACATCAGGATCGGCGTTCTCATTAATCGTGACGGCGGCCGTGGTATGGGGCACAAATACATAACATACCCCGTTGACTACGTGGCTGGTATGCAATGCGGATCGCACATGGTCTGTGATATCGATCATTTCGAAGCGTGCGCGTGTTTTTACTGAAAAATGCTGCATTCCTCATCCTTTGCCTGAGTGCACACCGGCCATATGAAAGTCATCCCGGAGAATTTCACTCTTGCGCGGCTGCATCACCGTGCTGACCGACACTGCAAGGTCACTGACCCCACGAATCAGCGCGTCTTGAAAGTCACGGCCGACGGTATTATCTTTTGACTTCCTCATGCATATGTAATACACACGGACTATATCTTATCGATAGTAATTTTGCAATCAATGGTGTGGCGCCCCCTGAAGTTACTCCATGCAGGATTATTCCGCAACACACTACAGAATATGGCCGTATATTCCGATATATTGAAAAAGCATTAGATATTGGTGGCAATGCATCTGAAAAGATGCAGCAGGTGCCGTACCGAGGCGTCAGATACGGAGTTCCACGACAGGGGTAACCGATTTCGGTCGGTACGGCGTGCACGATACAGCAATGGACAACAATAAAGAGAACGTGCGAGTAGCAACAAATAAAGAAGGCAGGACTGAAAAATGAGACCTGAAGAACTTCTAAAAGAAATTTCGTTGTTTCAATCCTTGAGCGCGGATGATCGCACACGGCTCGCCACGTCGCTGAGGCGCCGGTCTTTGAAAAAGGGTGAAGTTCTTTTCCGCAAAGGTGACGAAGGCAATTCGCTCTATATTGTCAGTTCCGGCAGTGTAAAAATAGTGCTTCCGTCGGAAACGGGAGATGAGGTCTCCCCGGCTCTTCTCTCGAAAGGAGATTTTTTCGGAGAAATGGCTCTTTTGGATGATATGCCGCGCTCTGCCGATGCGGTCGCCCTTGAACAGACGGAATTGTTCGCCTTGAACAGAACCGATTTTATTGCATTTCTCACCAACAATGAACAGGCCATAAAGGCTATTTTTGCGAATCTGTCCATACGCCTTCGCAGAACCGACGACCTACTGGAAGATGTATGTTTTCTGAACATATCCACCAGACTTGCCCGTCGACTCGTGCAGCTGGCAGAAGGCTACGGCACCGATGGCGACAACGGCAGCTACATTCAGATTGACCTGCGTCTTACCCAGAAGGATCTTGCCAGCATGGTTGGTGTGACCAGGGAGAGTATCAATAAAGAACTGAAAATACTGCGCGAGAAGGGGCTGGTCAGCACCGTTGGAAATGCAATACAGATTCTCAATATGGAACGCCTCAAGAGACGGGCACGCCTGTAAATCATATGGGAGATGATGCCGGATCCCGTTACGAGAGGTTGAATTTTCCGCATGCCTGCCATTCTTGATGTCCCTGTGCTAGCAATCGAAGTGTACTATAAATCGCATGGTGCAATGACGAAGGTAAGTGCACACCACGGATGGTAGACCTTTACACAGACATCGATCCCTGGCGGAAATATTTCGATCACACCTTCACACCTCGTTTCTCTGTGAAATACTTCACAGCATGGTTATGAAACACTTCATTGCGGTCGTATCCGATTCTTTGTATACATTTTCCGTACGCTGTATCAGCCGGACCCGGTATTGCACGATTCTCATATGCATAGTATTGAGCTAAGGCTGCTGTTTCTGATATACAGTGTCAACGCAGTAAAGTATGCGTGACACATATGTCGACACATTTTCATGAAGAGAGGTTCAGCTGGTGACATCGGTAACGATTTTTTTCATTGGTATTGTATTGACGGTGTTTGGTGCAATCGTGGGAAGTTTTCTCAATGTATGCATTTTCCGCATTCCGGCAGGGCAATCAATTGTATTTCCCGGTTCCCACTGCATGGCCTGCCAACACCCCATCAAGCCGTACGATAACATACCGGTGATAAGCTATCTTTTGTTGAAGGGACGGTGCAGGCACTGCAACGTGAATATTTCATGCATGTATCCTGCGGTGGAGCTGCTCACCGCGGCGATGTCGTTATTGCTTTTTCTGCAATACGGGCTCTCGTTGCAGTATCTCGCGAGTTTTATTTTCATCGCGTCGCTAATCGTGATTACATTTATTGATCTTGAACACCAGATCATCCCGGATGTCATCACCCTGCCGGGTATTCCGCTCTTTTTCCTGGCGGCAATCTTCATCATGAAGATACGACCACTTGACTCGCTCCTGGGAATCATCATTGGTGGCGGTTGCTTCTATCTGATCGCTGCCGGATATCAGATAGTAAGAAAACGGGAAGGCATGGGCGGCGGCGACATAAAACTGATCGCCATGCTGGGCGCCTTTCTGGGCTGGCAATCCCTCTGGTTTCTGCTTTTGGTCAGTTCGCTCTTGGGCGCCGTTATCGGAATCTCCGTTATCATTTATAAAGGTAAGGACATGAAATATGCCGTTCCGTTCGGCCCTTTTCTATCGCTTGCGGCAGCCCTGTATATCTTTATGGGTGATTACGCAATGAGGTTTTTATTGATGAGGTAGCCACAGGAAAGGCCTCAGGTCATCAGAACAGTTGCAACAACCGTTTGATATTTTTTTCATAGTTCACAGGACGATGCCGTGGATCGGATCTTCACTCCCCGATGGTGCGTTGCTTCAGTTTTTCGGGGAAAATTCCGATACATTGGTGAAAATAACCGCCCCTCATGGCAGCGGCGGTAACGCACACTCCCGGTACCGCCACATAACCGGGCAGTTTAACGGCAGATAGGCAGCACATGCAGGAATGACTGAGAAAATACTATCATGGCATATTCATTGCACAACTTATATATGCGACACATTTTCGCGGACCCGGTTCATGCCTGTTATGCACGAAATGAATTCAATACAGAACGGCCTTTTGTAGATGAAAGATTGAACACATGACACACGGGGAAAAGACAACGCACCACATGGGTGTATCACAGGGCTTCAGCCTTTTGGAACTGCTGGTCGTGATCGGAATTATCGCAATCGCGGTTACGATCGGATTTCCGCTTCTCAACCAGTATGCCATCGACAAGAATCTGCGGTCCGCCGCACGCGATATTGCCGCCGACATATATAATCAGAAGGAGCGCGCCATTTCCGAAAACAGACGATGCCGAATTATTTTCGATGTGGCCGGCAACAGTTATAAGCTCCAGCGAGAAAACGATACGGGCACGGCATATGTGGATCTTATGGACAAGACACCCTCGTCGTTCAGCAACGACATCCGCCTGACGGGTGCCAATTTCAGCGGGGGATCGACAATCACATTTCAGACACGAGGTACATCAAGTTTCGGGAATCTGTCCCTTGTGAACAGACGAAACTATACGGCCACGATAACAGTAAATATAGCGGGGCGTACGAATGTTTCATTCAGCGAATAACAACGAAGGCTTTACTCTGATTGAGGTGGTCATTGCCATCATCCTGACAACCTTGGGGATACTGTCGCTGTTGTCCATGGAGCCGATGTCGTGGCAGACGGCGAGTAAATCGGATCTTCTGGGCAAGGCAGCCGGTATTCTACAGCAGGAACTCTCGACGCAGGAAATGCTGATCATGAATCCGAATAACACCGTGTCAGCCGGTACCACGTCAGCGACCGTCTATCCCAAGGGTGAGGCATCAACCCAGATGGAAAACATCGCCTACACCGTACAGCGCACGATTGCCGACAACGGCAACGGATCCTGGACGGTCACGGCCACCGTGTCATGGCCCACCTCATGGCCCGGCAGCAACTCCATCTCGGAAAGTGTAGTCGTGACGCGGCAGGAAGGGTTCAGATTCTAAATTTCGAAATATCGGTCATGAACGTCATAATAGAGAAAGAGATATGATGAAAGGTACACATCAGCGAGGCCATACACTGGTCGAGGTCTTGATCGTGCTGGGAATGAGTGTTGTTGTCCTCGGCGCCATCTATTCGGCGGTCCTTATGGCCCAGAACTCATCCGTGTCGGTGGAACGGAAAGTGATTGCACAGCAGGATGCGCGCGCGGCGCTGGAAATCATGTCCATGGAAATCCAGATGGCGTCGTTCAATCCCGGTTTTGTCACCGGCATGTGGCGTGACGGTCCGTCGGGGTCGTGCGGCAATCCATCGGCAGCCCAGAATTACAAGGGCATCCAGGAAGCCACGACAAATTCGATCACCGTCGAGATGGATCTCAACGGGGACGCCGATGTGGCCGACACGAGTGAGATGATTCGTTATAACCTGGATACGGCCAACCAGTATATTACGCGTCAGACCTCATGCGGTGGCGGGGCACAACCGTTTCTGGGAAATCAAACCGGCCAGCAGCGCGACATCCGAGTGGTCAACGCCGCGGCGGGAGTCCCGCTATTCAGGTATTACGACGGCAACGGTGCCGTCATCACCGCGGCAAACCTGCCGGCACGCATCCCCGATATCCGGGTGATCGAGATTACTCTCGTCGTGGACACGGAGGGAATCGATCCCAATTTAAAGCAACGCCGACGAACCATTTACACCAACAGAATCATACCGAGGAATCATGCAATCACTTATTAACAAACCGCACAATTCGGGAAACGGTACGGCCATCCTTGCATCGGAAAAGGGGTTTCTGCTCATTGTATCGGCCCTCGCCATTATCGTGTTTCTGGCATTAGGATTTCTGGCACTCAATATGTCGGGCCGGGATATCGGTATCAGTTCCAGAGTAGTGGGCGAAAAAAAGGCCTTTTCGGCATGTCAATCGGGACTTCATCGTATGGTGATCACATTTGATCCCGAAAATCTCGCCAGTTCGTCAGTCTCCGATGTACAGGTCGATGCGGCCAATGATCCGACCTCGCTGTATTCGATCGGAACGCCCTCGCGTCCGACATCGGGCCCGGGAATGCTGCCGCTGGCCGGCTATGCCATCGGCGGCGGACAGGTGTGGGGCCAGACAAGATACGACGTGACCGTCACCGGCACAAATACCAGCTACGGTACACGCATGTCCGTGAGTGCCGGTGTCGGGTACGGCCCTATAGAAATTACCACAATCTCCAGGTAAGAGGTTTATAATCATGAGAAATTATCCTGAGAAGCAACACCCAAAGGGGCTTTTATTTTTACTGTTACTCGCTCTCATTTTCTTTTTCCCTTCTTCCGCATATACAGAAGAATCCGCACTGTTTACCTCGGTTGCCCCGGATACATTGATGATCCTCGATCTTTCGGGCAGCATGTACTGGGCCCCGGCCGGCGAATACATGTACTACGAGTGGGACTATGACGAGGATGTCTGGAGCTTCTATGCCTCTCCGGGCGGCCCCGACCACTATATCGATCATGAATATTACATCAATCCCTATGGCACCGTCCCCAAATGGAGCAACGAAACCTGCACCGGCCCCTTCTACTGGGATTATCCCATATCGGGCTTTACGACCAATTGCAGCCGTCTCGCCATTGCCAAAAGAGCTATTTTCGATATTCTCGATGACACCAATGACAATTCCGTCGATGGCGACGACGAGGAAAATCTCAATATCAGAATCGGCTATATGCGCTTCCGGGACGGCAACGACACCGGGGAGGATTATACGAAAGGCAATATCGACCTTATCGAACCGATCGGCACCCGGTACAGCGACATATGGGGAACGGTGAGCGCCGAAACGGCCAACAGCGGCACCCCCCTGGCATCATCACTGCACGAGGCTAAACTGTATCTTGATTATCATAAATCCAAGGATGCCGCCGGGGCCTGCCGCCAGAAATTTGTCATTCTCATCACCGATGGGGCCGACACCTACGCCTGCGGCGGCAACGGATCGACCTCAACGTATCTGCAGAGACGTGAAGTTGTCGCTAAAGCCAAGGCCCTCGCCGATGAGGGGTACCGGGTGTTTGTCATCGGGTTCGGGGCGGATATGCCCGACGAACTTCGCTATACCTTGAACTGGGCAGCCTACTTCGGCAATACGGACAACCCCCTGGAAGACAATGTAGGCGATGCGACCGCCTATGATGCCTCACTGTATAACAACTGTAATGCCAACAATTCCACCGACGATCCGGGCCTCCTCAGCCTGACCGGTTATGCCTTTCTGGCATCATCCGCCAGCGACCTGATCGAGGCGCTGAAACAGGCCATCAGCATCATCCGCGAATCGACGTATTCCTTTACCATGGCCTCGATTCAGACCTCCCGCACAACCGACGAGAATAATCTTTACGAGGCGTCCTTCGAACCGGTCAACAACGATCCCTTCTGGCTGGGCCATCTGAAAAAATACGCCATCAACACGGACGGTACGGTCGGCAGCGTGGTGTGGGATGCCGGCACGGTCCTGCAGGCGACAAGCGCGGCAAGCCGTTCAATCTACACCTACACATCGGGGGCACTGACTGCCTTTACCACCGCCAACCTTGCGAA
>Ga0272442_10000725_pt1 | contig 51773 bp, 51 predicted proteins | sample SSMForm2O_FD_200262 | JGI IMG/M metagenome (GOLD analysis project Ga0272442, IMG submission 200262) | Marine sediment archaeal communities from Little Sippewissett salt marsh, Falmouth, MA, United States - SSM-Form-2O | ecosystem: Environmental > Aquatic > Marine > Wetlands > Sediment ... | reverse complement strand
CCTATAAACCCCCGGTTCGGGCGCTGCGACGTCTTCCTCATAGTGGACACGGACACGATGAAGCATCAGGCAGTGCCCAACTCCAGCATAGGGGCAGCCCACGGCGCCGGGATAGGCGCAGCCCAGAGCGTGGCCCAGCTGGGGGTTAAAGCCGTCCTAACGGGCCAGGTCGGACCAAACGCCCACATGGCTTTAAGTCAGGCGGGGGTCCAGATATTCACAGGGGCCTCCGGCACGGTACGCCAGGCCGTAGAGGCGTATAAACGGGGAGAACTGAGGTCGGCGTCCTCCCCGACGGTGGGCGGACACTTCGGCCAAGGCGGCCGAGCAATGGGCGGAAGCAGAGGTCAAGGCAGACGCCGACCATAGGAGTCTAGAAAGATGGTGAAGTTATTTATCCCGATAACAGACGAATCCGGTGCCACTATTTCAGCCCACTTCGGGCGTGTACCTTACTACGCGTGGTACGTCATCGAGTCCGGCGAGGTTAAGGAAAGCGGCGTTGTGCCCAACGACAGTGACCATTTCGGGGGCATAGGCAGCCCGCCTGAAAGGATCAGGAGCCTGGGAGGCGAGGTCGTGATCTCCGCTGGGATGGGCATGAAGGCGATCCAGATGTTCCAGGAATTTAACATAGCCGTGCTACAGGGAAAAAGTCCCAGCAGCGTGGAGAACGTAGAAGCATTCATCCGCGGCGAGTTGCAGGAGCTCACCCGGGGCTGCCTACACGAACACGAGCACTGACTCATATGAAGATAGTTGTAGCCAGCGGCAAGGGCGGTACGGGTAAGACCAGCGTTGCCGTCAACCTTGCGCTCAGCGTCGAGGCGGAGCAGTACATAGACTGCGATGTTGAGGAGCCCAACGCCCATATATTCCTTAAACCCGGGCACAAGAGGCAACAGCCAGTGGAGCTGCTTGTCCCCATCATCGACGAGAAAAAATGCACTTATTGTCGTAGATGCGCAGAGTTCTGCCAGTACAACGCTCTGTTCGTAGTCGGCGAGACCGCGATGGTCTTCAACGAGCTCTGCCATAGCTGCGGCGGATGCAAGCTCGTCTGCCCTGAGGGAGCCATAACCGAGGAGCCCAGGCAGATAGGGACGATAACAGTCTCCGAGTCCAGCGGCATGAGCCTTGTATACGGTGAGCTTAACGTTGGGGAAGCCCTGGCGGTCCCGGTTATAGCCGCCGTCAAGGGGCAGGCTGTTGACGAAGGACTCATAATATTGGACGCTGCGCCCGGATCGGCGTGCCCGCTTGTGGAGACCGTGCACGGGACAGACTTCTGCCTAATGGTCACAGAGCCAACCCCGTTCGGGCTGCACGACTTGGAGGTCGCCACCGAGGTTGTGGAGCAGCTCACCGTTCCCATGGGCGTTGTGGTGAACTTTGCCGGAATCGGCGACAGGGGAGTATACGAGTTCTGCGAGCGCAAGGGAATCCCGATCCTCATGGAGATACCTTACGACCGGAGGATAGCAGAACTGTACAGTAGGGGAGTACCCTTCACAGCCGAGATGACGGAGTGGCGCGCAAGGTTCACTGAACTACTGGCGACAGTGGAGACGATGGTCAAATGAAGCAGGTAACCATACTGAGCGGTAAAGGCGGGACAGGGAAGACAAGCGTCGCAGGTAGCTTTGCAGCCCTAGCGGACCAACCGATCCTGGCCGACTGCGACGTAGACGCCAGCAACCTACACCTGATACTCAACCCAGATGTCAAGGAGACGATGGCTTTCAAGGGCCTGAACCTCGCCGAGATCGACCCAGAGAAGTGCACCAAGTGTGGCCTCTGCGAAAGGCTATGCAGGTTCAACGCAATCCACGACTACGAGGTGGACTCCATCCACTGCGAGGGATGCAAGGTCTGCGTCGTCAACTGCCCAGTGGAGGCTATCAACTTCAACGAACGGGTGTGCGGCCACGCCTACCTCAGTGAGACAAAATATGGTCCAATGAGCCACGCCAGGCTGATCCCCGGCATGGAGAACAGTGGCAAACTCGTGACTCTTGTCCGTCAGAACGCCGTGAAGCTGGCGGAGGAGGCGGGCAGAGAGCTCATACTGGTGGACGGCCCACCCGGCATCGGGTGCCCAGTCATAGCCAGCCTCAGCAACGTCGACGCAGCGGTCGCGGTGGTAGAACCCACCTTAAGCGGTATACATGACTTGAAGCGCTTGCTTCAGCTTCTGGAGCACTTTGAGGTATTACCCAGCGTCATCGTAAACAAGTATGACCTGAACAGCAATAACACGGAGTCCATAAGGGTCTTCTGCGAGGAGAACGAGATACCCGTACTGGGGCTGATTCCCTTCGACGAGAACGTCACAAAGGCAATGGTTCAGGCCGAACCTGTCGTCGTCTACAGCCCAGACTCGCCGGCTTCGCTAGCCCTTAAGGAGGCTTGGAAAGAGTTCAGCTCGTTCCTAGACCTCTAGCTGAGCCAAGTATCTGTCTACGGTTTCTTTTACTTTTTCGTCCTGAGAGGCGCCTCCTATTGCAATGCCGATGGTCTCAAGTATGTTGGTGGCGCCTGGGCCTATGTCACTCGATAATAATACGTTTACGCCGTTTTCCTTCAGCGTCCTGGCGGCCACCGGGCCTGCTCCTTGGCTCATCTCGGCCGCCTTGTTCTTGACAACTTTGACGTCACTTATCTCGTCGTCTTGGATGGTTACGATGGTGAATGCGGGCGCCCGTGAGAAGGTGTCGGCTACTCTGTCTCTCAGCCCTTTCTCTCCCCTGGAGGGTACCGCTATCTTCATCATGATCACAAAAAAGGGGTTGGGGTACTATTACTTTTCCTCGGATACGAGCTCCTCTAGGCGCTTCCTGATGGCCGCCAGCTCCTGCTCCAGGTACTTGGTCTGGTCCTGGAGGAAGCTGCGTTCATCGGGCGCCGGGGCGAACGTCGGGGCCGCCGCCGAGGGATCGGCCGGGGGCACCGGCATTGTGCCTTGATAGTCGGGGTTCGCCCACCACCACCTTTGTAGCCAGGGGAACCTGGCGCATCTCGTAGGGTCTCCCGTGTACCCATAGCCTAGGCCGTATCCGCGACCATAGCCGCGGCCGTAGCCGTAGACCCAGCCTGGCCGCTGCCAGGGGGGCAGGTCTCTGAAGGGCCCGTTTCCGGGGTATATTCCTCTTCTTCCTCTATATCCCATGTTCTCACCTTTCTGTGCATAGGCACAGTTCTAGTTATGTGCGTATGCACGCAAATATATAAATATTGTGATAATGCACATAATAGCGTATGATGCGTGGAAGACGACGGCGAGGACGCTACGGGAGGAGGCCCCTACCTGTGAAGATAGGGCAAACCCCGAAGATGACCGCGTTCAGGCCGGAGCCACAGGAGCACGGCGAACCTGTACTCCTAGAACACGCGGAGCTTGAGGCGCTGAGGCTCCTAGACATCGAAGACCTATCACAAGAAGAGGCCGGAGAAAGGATGGGCGTGAGCAGGGGCACCATATGGAGGCTTCAGAAGAGGGCGCGGGCGAAGATAGCGCTGGCCCTCACCGAGGGGAGGCGCATCGAGTTAGTGGCCGGGGACACCGAGTAATATTTTTCTCGAAGAATTCCGGCGCATCAAAGTCGCATGAGATTAACTGGTGTTATTGTTAGCTAAGCCCCATGGTTCCAGCGGCTTCACTAAAATTTAAAATACCCATGACAGGACTAAGTCTCAGGGGTATACTTTGGCAAGAGTAATACCAGGTGTAGAGGTAAAAGTCGTTAAGGAGATAATACCACCGCCAGCTTATCCCTCAGGCACAGTCGCCCTCATAGGGACGGCTGAGAAGGGACCCGAGTTGACTCCGGTCCACTTGGGCAGCTGGAGAGAGTTCGCTGACACATTCGGAGCAGGCACAGACTTCACATTGACGCTCAACGCAAAACAGTGCTTCCAGAACGGGGTCTTCGAGGTAGTCGCGACGAGGATCGTCGGCAAGGGCGGAGACTATGCAAAGGCTTCCCTCAAGGACGGGGAGAAGGGTGACGTAGTCGAGCTGACAGCGAAGGCGATCGGCGATGCCGGGAACAACGTAAAGTTCCAGGTCGAGGATGGCTCCACCGAGAACACGGTGAGGGTCCTCGTGAGCGACGGCGTGACCTTCGAGGTCTTCGACGACCTCGACATGAACACGAGGTCGGGCAAGTACCTGGTCAAGGTGCTAAGCGACCAGTCTCAGCTGGTCGACGCCAAGGCGCTGAAGTCCAAGAACCTGCCGGCCAAGGTCGAGGGAGCGCTCAAGGGCGGCAAGCCGCCGGGGGACCCGGACGTCTCGTCGTTCGAGGAGGCCCTGGAGATGCTGGAGGCCGAGGCCGAGGTCGAGATGGTCTACGCGTGCGAGTCCTCCGACCCCAAGGTCCACGCCCTCGTGGAGGCGCACTGCGCCAACATGAGCGACGAGGCCATGGGAAGGATAGGCATCGGCAGCATAGCGCCCGGAGAGGACATCAACGACATCATAAAGAGGACGGAGGCCCTCGCCAGCGACAGGTTCGTGATCGTGGCGCCGTACGGCGTCTCGGGAGCCGTCGCGGGGCTCATAGGCAACCTAGACTACTACCAGTCGCCGACCTTCAAGCCGCTCAGGGGCGTATCGGAGATCGAGGCAGCGTACACGCCCAGCAAGCTGAGGCAGCTGCTGAACGCAGGCATACTACCGCTGCGGGCCCAGCGTGGCAGGGGCATCATAGTGGTCAAGGGCATCACCACCAGCAAGGAGCAGATCAGCGTCATCAGGACCACAGACCACGCCGTGAGGCTCGTCAAAGCCATCGGTGACCAGTTCATCGGTACGCTGAACAGCGCCACGGGCAGATCGGCCTTGAAGGAGAAGCTGACAGAGGTGCTCCTCCAGATGGAGAAGGAGGGAGCCATCGTCCCCAGCACGGACGGCACAGAGCCGGCCTTCGTGGTGGACGTTTACAGCTCCCAGCTAGACTTCGCACAGGGCATCGTGCGTGTAGACATGGCTGTACGACCGGTACGGGCCATCGACTTCATCTACGCGACGGTGACCGTGCAGGCGTAGGAGGCGATGTAGATGTCACTAATGTTAGTGTCGGCGGCGAAGAGCAAGGTAACCATCGACGGAGACGTCGTGGACGGGATACAGAGCATCGACTTCAAGGTACGGAGAAGGCAGGCCGACGTGGAGAGCGTCGGCTGGGGCGAGCGCATCGGCGTCGAGTCGGGCCAGGTCATCGTCACGGGCACCCTGAGGGTCAGCAGCATGTTCAAGAAGCTGGACGATCTGCTGTACATGGCTGTCCCGGACAGCTTCAACATGGTGGCCGAGCTCAACAAGGGCGACGAGCTGGTCAAGAAGATCACGTTCGACGAGTGCTACCTCGACGACAAGAGCTTCGAGATGACGGCAAACGGCGTAGGGTTAACCGTATACAACTTCACCGCTACACGAACGAGAGAGGAGTAAAGGCGAGGTCATAGGTAAGGCATGAGCGGCGCTAGAAGGCTCACGAAGGACGACATCCTGAAGGGCAAGGAGAGGCATGAGCCCATCTTCGTCGAAGACTACGACGCGGAGGTGGTCATCAGGCCCCTCACAGACGGGGAGCTGACGGAGATATTCAACCTCATAGGCAGCGTGCCCCTGAACCCTGACGGGTCGCCGGACATCACAAAGATGGATGTCAACAAGAACTTCGAGGCGCTGCGGCTGGCGACCTCCCTGGGGATGGTGGAGCCCAAGCTGTCGCTTGAGGAGGTCGGGGACATGAAGTTCGGTGTACCGGAGTACATCGGCACCAGGGTCCTCGAGCTCAGCGGCATCACCAGCCCGGAGGACGCTAAAAAAAAAGCCTAGAGATCGAGGGCTTCGTGAATAGCCCAGAGGGGCTTGAGCTCGCCGCCCTATGCCTCGACTACGGCTACAAGCTGGCCCCCCACCCAGGGGACCTCACCCGAGACCAGATAAACTTCCTCATTTTTTCACTTTCACACAGGATAAAGCAGGCTGGCTACCAGAGGCCGGCAGAGGAAGGGGTTACGAGGATAATATTCGAGTGACGGGGTGGCTGAGCTGACGGGCGTCGAGGACCTTGTGAAACGGATATACTCCATAAGCGAGGCTAGCCCTGTGAACGCCGCCCTCGAGAAACAGGCACGGTCGGTGCTCGCCCTCTACAGGGACGGGTTGGGGGCATACAGGTACGGCTTCCTCACCCTCGTCGAGAAGGTGATCACCACCCTAAGAAGGATGAGCACACTCCAAGTCACTTCCTTCGCCGAGGAGCCTGTGTTGCCGGCTTTCACTTCCGAGGGGCCGCAGATCAGTCGGGTGGAGACCCGTGTGGCTCCAGTTCCTGAGCCCGTTAGCGTAAGGCTGACTCGGGAGACCCCATCCATAGGCGCCGTCATAAGGCGGATGATCAGGCGGCTGCAGGGGCGCACGGAGCCTGTGGAGCAGCCGTTGCCGCCGCCGGAGCCGGTCAAGCTCGTCGAGGAGGTCGTCACGGAGGAGGGTAGGCCGAGGCTGATCACCCCGAGGCCGAAGGAGGCCGTCTCAATTCCTGAGATCAAGGAACGCGTGGTGGCGAAGGTGCCTCCGCTGTTCACTCATCCCACGGAGCCTGATGAGCCTGAACGTCTCTTAAAGAGGCTTCCAGAAGACTTTTGGCTAAAAGAAGCCGTTCCACCGAAGCCAGAGAGACCCGCTCCGTTGATCCCCCTGGTGAGGCTCCCAGAGGAGCCGTGGAGGCCAACCCCAAAGGTGGCCCAGGTCTCGGAGATGGGTACACGCGTCGCCGTGTTGGCCGCGGCGAGGCGGGCGGCGCCGCTGGTGCAGCTTCAGGCGAGCGTGGTGGATACCATGGTGGAGACGACTGTCACGGTCAGAGATACCATCGTGGACAGGGTTGAAGGCGAACGGCGTCGAGCCGCGCCTCTCAAGTGGAGCCCCGTGGTCGTAGAGGCCATAGGGATGCCTGCCGCCGTCAGGGAGGAGCCGAAGGCGCCTTCTACCGGCGTCCCCGAGCCCAGTCGAGCGCTCGTCGGGTTCCCCAAGGTAACCGAGACCTTTGAGCCCACCGACTCGGTGCTGGAGAGGGAGACCGAGAGCAGGGCCGCGCAGGTGGCGTCACAGATGAGTCAGTTGTCCAGAGGGGTGGCCGAACGGGTGGCACAGGTCTACCGTAGAGGCGTCGCGGAGAAGCTGCCACCGGCTGAGAGGCTCAAGGGAGACGCCGTCTCGCAGGCACCGGCTCTCGACGAGAGGCAAACGAGGAGAGCAGCCGCGGTGGCCGCGACGCTGCAGAAAGCCGAGGCCCTGGAGGGCGTGCAGAGGGAGAGGGCGCGAGAGCTGCGTCGCCTCCCAGCCATGCTTGAACTCACATTGGCGGGAGCGCAGATCGCGGCCGCGTCGAGAGAGGCAGGCACAACCTTCTCAGAGGCCTTGAGGAAGATGACAGACTCGGTCCCCAATATGATGGCCGCTGGGGCCCGTGCTACGGGTCTAGCCCCCGCAGTCAGCATCCCGGGGGTCCCCGACTCGACAGTTTCCACGGCTCATTTGAAGGGGATAGGGACGGCTATCAGCCATATAGGGCATACAGTGACTGACTCGTTCAAGCACATGGCCGGAGACCTAGAGGATGGCTTGTTGGGGAGTGTTCTATTTGATACGGGTCTGGATGGGTTAATGGAGGACGATCTGCTGGACAAAGGCCCTGACGGGTTGGTGGATGAAGATCTGCTGGCGTCGATCGATGGGCTGATAGGCGACCATGTATTGGAGAGAGCGACCCTGGAAGGCGTGCCCCCCATCCCCGGTATGAGGCTCCACGAGGTTCTTCCAGCCCTGACCAGGAAGGCAGTGCAGCAGCCTTCGGCGCCGCAGAGGGTCGAGGCGCGGCCTCGGCCATCCTACGAGAGGCCCAAGCCCATAGAGGTCAAGGTTGATACCCGGATGGAGGACTTGGACCTCAAGGAGCTGGAGAGAAAGGTAGCGCGAATCCTGAGGGATGAGGCGCGGAGGTACGGTGTCATCCGATGAGCATCGAGCTGGACAAGATACCCCTGATTAAGCACGTGAGAGACGACGGCGGCAAGACCAAGGTGCTCAACAGCGTGTTCAACATCAACGTCTCGGAGAAGCGGAGCATCGTCGAGCACCGCATCCCGGGTATGGAGGGAAGCATACTCCAGGACATGGGCAGGGAGCCCGTCAGGATAGGCTTCGACGGCGTGGTTTACGGCAAGGACGCCAAGGAGGTGCTCAAGAACCTCAGGTCCAAGTTCAAGGCCGGGAAGCCCGTGCCCTTCACCTCGGACCTCACAGCCGTCTCCGAGGTCACTCAGGTCCTCATAGAGGACTTCCAGATATACGACATCAGCGGCTCTCCCCAGAACTACAAGTACAGGATAACCCTGCGGGAGTACACGCCGCCGCCTGAGAAGGACAGTAAGCCGCCGAGCCAGGACGCCGACGCCAAGAAGTCGGTTGACCAGAAGGCCGACGACACCAAGAGCAGCGTCGGCGCCGGTGACAAGGGTGGGGACTCCGACGCCCAGTCGCAGGCGAGTGATGATCAACAGGATACATCCGACACTCAGTCAACGGCCGCCGACGATCAGCAGCAGGACCAGCAGCAGGACCAGCAGCAGGACCAGCAGCAAGACCAGCAGCAAGACCAGCAGCAAGACCACCAACAAGACCAGCAGCAAGACCAGCAGGATACGTCCGACACCCAGTCACAGACTGGTGATGAACAACAGCAGGACCAGCAGCAGGATCAGCGGGATACGTCAGATACTCAATCTCAGGCTGCCGATGATCAGCAGCAAGACACCTCTGACACTCAGCCCCAAGCCGATGATCAGCAGCAGGACCAGCAACAAGATCAGCAGCAAGATCAGCAGCAAGACCAGCAGGATACCTCGGATACTCAGTCTCAGGCTGCCGATGACCAGCAGCAGGACACCTCTGATACGCAGTCCCAGACTGGAGACGACCAACAACAAAGCGACTCACCCACGTCAAGCACAGACGCCCAGACCGGCGACTCCGCTTCGCAACCCCAAGACGACCAGCAGCCCCAGGACTCACAGACAGACCAGCAGCCCCAAGACTCACAGACGGAGGACCACCCTTCTTCAGGGTCAGACGACCAAGCTCCCAGCAGCGGAGACGCAGGCGACTCCTCCACCTCGTCGACGCAGCAGCCGTCAGGCAGCACCGAGGATGCACCGTCATCCTCTACTCAGCAGCCCTCTGACTCACAGCAGCCCAGCGGAGGCGAGGATGCACCTACATCATCCACTAAGCAGCCCTCTGGGGACACCGAAGATGCACCTACATCATCGACGCAGCAGCCCTCGGGCTCTGATTCACAGCAACCCGGCAGTGGTTCATCCTCATCCACCCAAGAGCCATCCGAATCCACAGTCGAGGACGCACCGGACTCCAGCGAAGACACACAACAAGCACCAGGTGGAGGTAGCTGACTGGGGGCCGCGATATAATTGTTATATGAGTTTCAAAAATAGTAGACGTGAGGTTGATGCTCAAGCCATCGTACGAAATCAAGATAGGCAACGAGACCTATAAGCCGGGCTCCCAGAGCCCGGTCTTGAGCATCACAGTGAACACGAGCATGGACATCCCGGCGGACAGCTTCGAGCTCCTCCTAGGGATCAGCGACGAGACCAAGAAGATCGAAGAGGGGGACTCCGCAGCCATAAAGCTGGGGTACGAGGACGCACTGAAGAACGTCTTCGTGGGCGAGGTGGACAACGTAGTCCCGGAGATCAACTATATCAGGGTCTTCGGCCTCAACTTCGCGTCGAAGCTCCTGGAGCAGAGGATAAACAAGACCTACGAGAAGCAGGCCGCCGGGAAGATAGTCTCCGACCTCGTCAACTCTTTACAGGTGAAGACCGACGAGGTGCAGGACGGCGTCACGTTCCCGTACTACGTGGTGGACGACGGGAAGAACGTCCACGAGCACGTGAAGGAGCTCGCCGAGCTCTGTGGCTTCGACGCCTACATGACCAACGAGAACAAGCTGGTGTTCAAGAAGTACAAGAAGAAGGACACCCACACCCTAGAGTACGGGAAGAACGTCATCTCCGCGTGGATCGACGAGGACAAGCCCTGGATAGGAAGCGTCACAGTGCAGGGGGAGAGCCCCAGCAGCTTCAAGGGCGCCGACACCTCCCACTGGTTGACTAAGCGGGCCGTGGAGGGGGTGAAGGGGGACGGTGCGAACATGCTTGTGCTTAACCCCGCGGTGAAGGACCAGGACACGGCCAAGACCATCGCCAGCGTGATCCACGAGTTGACCCAGAGGACGGTCAGGGGGAAGGTTGAGACCATCGGGGACGCGGACGTGAAGCTGGGGGACGCCGTGGAGATCAAGGGGATGCCGAACACGAAGATGAACGGCGAGTTCCAGATCAGGGGCGTTGAGCACCACGTAAGCAAGGCGTCGGGGTTCACTACGAGCATATGGTGGAGGAAGTAGATTGTCTAGCATGGTAGAGATCATACAGAAGATAGTGAGGGCCGAGATGGACAAGAGGTACGTGGCAGAGCTGGGGGTGGTCACATCCATTTTCCCACACAGCGGGGACAGCGACAAGGACAACTACGAGTGCAACGTCCAGCTCAAGTACCGGGACCTGGAGCTACGTAAGGTGCCCGTGGCCACCCAGCACATAGGGCTGGCCAACGTGCCAAAGGTGGGGGACCTCGTCCTCCTCAACTTCGTCAACGGCAACATCAACTCGCCCATCATAGTGGGCAGGCTCTACACGGACGAGGACAGGCCGCCGGTCAACCAGGGGGAGGAGTTCATCTACGTGCCGCCGTACTCAGAGAACCCCGACCTCAGGAGGTTCCACGTGGAGCTGCCCAGCGGCCTCACGGTCTCCATCACGGACGACCTCGTGGACGTGAAGGCCGGGGACACGCGTATGAAGATGAACCGGGACGGCTCCGTTTCGCTTCACAGCAGCGGCGCCATGAAGATCTCCGCCGCCGGCGACCTGGAGATCGAGGCCAAGAACCTCAAGATCAAGACGGAGGAAGCGATAACGACCAACGCTAAGAAGACCATCGATCTGATAGCGGACGAAGACTTCCAGATAATGACCCAGAAGAACATGGCCTTCAGCGTCGTGGAAGACATGCAGTTGGATACGGGCGCAGACTTCAACGTGAACGCCGCAGGGAACTCCAAGATTATGATAGGCTCTCAGATGCAGATGAGCGCTGGCTCCGTGGGCAAGATCGAAGCCGCTGGGCCCCTGACGATCAAGGGAGCCCAGGTGCAGCTAAACCCACCGGGGTAGGGGGACCACATCATGACGTGTAGAGGTCAGGCGGAGAACGTGGCGGGGACGGGCACGTCGGTCGGAAATGTTATTATTACTTAGAGGGAAGGAAAAATCAATGTCCAAGGAGCTACTGGGGAGGGACCTGCGGCTGAGGGAGGGAGAGCTCGGGCTAGACGTCTCCGCGTCCGAGAGCGGCGACTTGGCGACGATCACAGAAGAGAACAACCTCGCCCAGGCCCTCTTCATGAGGCTTAGAACCATGGAGGGAGAGCTGAACGACCTGGGGCACGGCAGCTACGGATCGCAGCTCTACGAGCTCATAGGAGAAGTGAACAACGAGAGGACCCGAGAGATGGCCCGCAACTACGCCATTGAGTGCGTGAGCCGGGACCCCAGGGTCAGGGAGGTGGTGGACGTCACCGTTGAAGCCGTGAAGGGGGAGCCCAACAGGATCGACATCTCCATCACCATCGAGGCCATCGGCCTCACCAACCTGCTCAACATCGTCTACCCCTTCTACTTGGAGGTCGCGTAATGTCGTTTAAGAGGAAGAGCTACGAGGAGATCCGGGACAACATAATCTCGCACATCACCAAGGGCGTGGTCAACGAGAGGCACACCTACTCTAGGGGTCAGGCACGGTACAGCCTAGAGTCGCCGTCTGCGTCTCGCATAGCAAAGATTAACGGCTACACTGACGGCCAGGACACCACCTACGCTGAGGGAAGGGACTACCGGCTGTCCGACGGAGGAGTGGAGTGGCTGCCCCGGGGGACGAGGCCTGACGACGACACCGTCTTCGAGGTGAACTACTCCATAGGCGAGGCGCGTGTACTCACCGACGCCAACCCGGGGAGCGTGGTGCGGACCATCGTCGAGGCGGTGAGCCGGGAAGTCGACTACATGTACGCCCAGCTTAACCACGTCTACGACGCGGGCTTCATCGAGACAGCGACGGGCAGCTCCTTGGATCTCGTCGCCTCAATACTCGGCGTCACGAGGAAGGCAGCGGAGCCAGCCATGGGCCACGTGACCTTCGGCAGGAACACGCCTCCGCCGGAGATCAGCATCGAGCAGGAGGCCCACCTCGAGACCGGGAAAGACCTCTACGAGCTCAAGTTGACCCCTGTAAACGTGATAGTCAAGGTGGAGGGCACCCTCGAGGGAGAGGTCCACGAGTTCCAGGAGGGCACCGACTACGCCCTCGACGGAGACAGGCTCAGGTGGGTCCAGGGGGCGGCTAAGCCAGACGCCAACTCAACCTTCTACGTGGACTACGTGGGCTACGAGACGATCACGGTTCCGCCCGGGAGCGCCGTCTCCAACTACGCCCGGAGAGCAGAGGACACCAAGACCTTCGAGACCATGGAGGAGAGGGTGCTGGAGCCCACACCGGACGGCAAGTGGGAGGCCCAGGTGCCTGTGCGGGCAGTGGAGCCCGGGGGCAGGGGCAACGTGTTCGCGGGGGCCCTGGCCGTAATGCCGCAGCCCCTCGTGGGCGTAGAGTACGTGATCAACAGGGGAGACATCCTGACAGGCGTCGACATGGAGTCTGACGACGACCTCAGGGAGAGGGCGAAGCACGCCCTAGAGGTGGCTGGTAAGGCGTCCCTGGCCTCGCTGGACTCCGCCATAAAGGGCGTTGAGGGCGTAAGCTCCGTGCTCATAGACGACATGCCGGACGGAGTCCCAGGGATAGTGAAGGTCGTGGTCCAGGGCGGCGACGAGGATGAGATCAACAGCGTCATCGAGGAAACCAGGGCCGCGGGTATCAGGGTGGAGTTTAACAGGCCCAGGATAGTGAACCTGGACGTAGACATCACGGTCGTCTACGGCTGGGGCGCGTCCGCCGTCAAGGTCAGGAACCAGGTGGAGGAGAGAGTCAGGACATACGTCTCCGGCCTCGACATCGGGGACGACGTGGTGTACCACAGGATAGTGAACACGGCGCTTCAGGTCCCGGGCGTATATGACGTGGACGAGCTTAGCCTCACGGCCACCAGGCACGACGCCGAGCAGGTCACGAGCACCCGGGAAAACATAGGCATCAGCGCCGACGAGATGGCGCTTCCCCGCGAGGTGAACGTGCTGCTCAGGGAGAGAGAGCGGAGAGGAGCGTGACTTGGAGAGAACCCAGCGGATACTCGAAAGGTTCCCGGAGTTCTACCTGACCTGGGACCGAGCCTCGCTCATCCACGAGCTCGTCACAGCCCTAGGGAAACGCGTCGACGAGGCCGAGAAGGACGTTGACCGCATCCTCAGGGCCCACTGGGTCGACACCGCCACCAGCGGCGACCTTGACAAGCTGGGGCGCCTCTTCAACCTGAGTAGGAACCCGGGGGAGAGAGACGCCGACTACAGAAACCGCCTCAAGAGGGCGATAATAGAGTTCAAGGGAGGCGGCACCAGGCAGGCGATACTGGACGCCGTGAGGATGACCCTTGGGCTGCCCATGGACTACCCCATCGAGATGGTCGAGAACCCGGAGAAGGAGATACACAAGGAGTTCACGGTCCAATCAGGGGACAAGTGGAGCTTCTGCAGCGAGAGCATCTACGACGCCGAGCCCGTGGTTGAGTTCTCCCTGGCGTCGGATGAGGACGAGGCGATAAACAAGCCGACGCTCACCAACATGGACACGGGGGAGACGCTCACCTTCGACGGGACAGTCGGCAGAGGACAGACCCTGGTCATAGAGGGCGGCAAGGCGAAGCTGGGCGGCAAGGAGGTAAAGAAGAGCCTCTCGGCAGAGAAGCCGCCCACGGTGCCCAGACGGGTCACCAGGTGGAGCTACGACGAGCCCATCAGCGAGGAGATCGGGGTGTTCGACACCGCCATCTTCGACGAGTCCAAGTTCGCCGTGGGCATCCCCACGGTTAGGCTGGGCTTCAGGTGGGTCAGCCACCAGCCCGCCACGTTCATGCTCAGGATCCCCGGCTCCGCGCTGGGGAGGGAGGATAGCGTTAAGCTGGCAAGCGACGCCGTGGAGAGCATCAAGGCCACCGGCGTCAAGGCCATAATCACCACAGTAGAGGATTGAGAGAAATGAGTAAGTTTGAGCCAATCCGGAAGAACCCCGGCGACATCATCCGGTCCGAGGACTGGAACCAGATGCAGGAGGACATGAAGTCGGAGCTGGAGCGCCTGAACGAGGAGATCAGGGTGCTCCGCGTGTACATCGACACCATGGCCAAGAGTGTGACCCTCACCAACATGGAGAGCCCCGTAGGCGCGTCATACGCGTTGAACGACGCCTCGGTAGGCGACTACGCCGCCACCGTCCTCGGCTACATATCTCGGCAGTACGTCGTCGGCGAGGGCAACACCGGCGATATATGCAAGTTCGGCGTCCTTGACTACTTCGACCTGCTCTACTACTGGTCGGGGGCCAGCAGAAGTGACGTGGGCTGCTTGGAGATAGCTCTGGAGTATGTCGACGGTACTGTACACATCGAGCCTGATCTGTTCCTTCACGATTTCACCCAGCTACAGGTAAAGGGTGACAGTAACCCGTATCACGAGTACCTCCTCTCCCCCAACGAGAGGGTCTGGTACAAGTACGCCATAAGGAACCCCTACCCCGACAAGGAGGTCAGGTACGTAAGCTTCAAGGACACCGACGAAGAAAACGCTCCCAGGATAGCTAACGTGATACAGCACTTGGCCAGGGTCAGACCGGTATAAGAAAGAAAAGAATGGTAAAAGGAAGGCTAGACGTCTTCACCGGGTTTTTCCGTCGCCATGTCGGGCTGACCTGCGCCGCACTCGCCACAGAACTTGGCGACCACAGGTATCACCTCGCCGCAGTTCCTGCACTCCTTTACGTCAACGCCTGAGGGCGGCATCCTTCCGCACTTGGGGCACATGTTTTCGCCTGTGCTCATCTGGGCGCCGCAGTGCATGCAGTAACGCTTCTTCTCCACCACCGAGAATCTCCCGGATCCAGCCCTGAGTCCCTCGGCCTCGGCATTCACGGTGGCTCCCCCGAGCTCGAACCCGACGGTCAACGCCGCCCTGCCCTCGGACTTGCCCTCGATGATCGTCAGGGGGCTCTTGACGGTTCCGAGGGTCGAGGAGAGGCTCACCACGGTGTGTTTATCCACAGCTATCGGGGCGCCGGTGTCGTCCAGCACCTCCACCTTGACCTGAGCCGTGGACCTCCCGTCCCCTGGAACCTCAGACGGGTCCACGGTGACTCGGAGAGCCGTCGCCTTGGCCACCGGCTTCTCCTTCTTCTTCATCACGAGGAAGTAGTAGGCGCCCGCCGCCCCGCCGACCACCACGAGGGCGCCCAACAGGATGGCGATGGGGAAAGGCTTGGGCTCAACGGTTACGGTGAATGTAGCGGTGTCTGTGCCCTCTCTGTCGTCGGTGACGGTCAGGGTCACGGTGTATGTGCCCTCCTCTGCGTAGGTGTGGGAGGGGTTGGCTTCGTGAGAGACGGGGCTACCGTCCCCGAAGTCCCATGTGTACTCCACTATCTCGCCGTCGGTGTCCACCGTCCCCGAGGAGCTGAACGTCATGGGCGACTCCGCTGTCCCCTCCGTGGGGGCAGAGATTTCCGCCTCAGGCGGAACATTGGGGGGTAGCTCTATGATGCAGTAGGTGACGGCGGTTCCCGTAAGCCCATCGTTGTCCTCCACGGTCAACGTGATAGTGAAGTTACCCACATCGTTGAAGACGTGGCTAGGGTTCGCTTCCATGAAGACCCCTGAGCCGTCGCCCAGGCTCCAACGGTATTCTACTATTTCTCCGTCTTTGTCAATGGAACCCGTGGAGCTGAACGAGACGGTGTCGCCGGTTATGCCAGCGTACGGGCCGTTGGCGTCTGCTATCGGAGGTTTGGGTGAGACGGTGGCTGACGTCGTCGCTGTATGAGAATCGCCGGAGTTATCGGTTACTTTGAGAGACACCGTATAGTTTCCAGACATGGCGTATGGGTGCGATGGGTTAGCGTCGGTCGAGTTGGTTCCGTCCCCAAAGTCCCAGAAGTACTGGTCGATAGTGCCGTCTGGATCGCTTGACCCCGAGGAGCTGAAGCTGATGGCGTCGGTGGCTTCCCCCGCGTATGGGCCGTTGGCGTTGGCTGTGGGGTAGTGGTTCATCACGATGTTCAGGTTGCTGGGCGTAAGGGTAGCTATGTAATAAAAGATGTAATTTATGATACTCGCCGAGAAGTCGCCTCGTCCATTGGAGTAACCTGTCTTACTCGCTATCACGTAGTATTGAGAGTTGGTGAATGTGGCGGTCAGCGAGAAGGTACCCGATGCGCTTGTGGTGCCTGAAGCCAAAGGCAGATAGAGAATGAACGTCCCCGGAGGTGGTATCCTGTACAGGTTGACGGTGGCGCCCGCGACGGGGTTTCCCTTGTTATCCTTCACGACTCCAGATATTGTGGCTGAAGCGGATTGAGCGTGGCACATCGGGGTGAACCACGTCAGAGAAAGTAATACTATCAGCAGCAAGGCTGCTTTTTTCTTAGAACTATGCATATTGTTACACTAGAAGTAGTCTCTGCTCCATCACAATAATTGTTTTTCGGGTGTTGAAAGGAAATTATCGTAACTAAATGATCACATGGCTATTCTAAATCCCTTTTTTAGTGACTCGTACATTAAATCTCCAAAATATTTTATCACTAGGGGAACAAGTCCTTAGCACAGGTGTACCGGATGTTCGCCGAGATCGAGGAAGCCATCGTGAAGGCTCTGCAGGATAACATGGAAGGCGTCAAGAAGGGAGGCATCGGCAGCTCGAAGTTGACGCCGAAGACGGGGCTACCATACGTCCAGGTGACGAACAGTGGCTTCAAGCCGGCGGACTCGGGTATCGGTAGACCGGTGGTGCCGGACGACAAGGTCCAGGACGTCTTCGACGGCGACGGCGAGGAGAAGGTCTTCACCCTGTCGGAGAAGCCCGTGAGGCCGCTCCTCGGCGTGGAGGTGGACGGCATGAAGGCCGGCGCCCGGGCGTACACCGTGGACTACAGGGAGGGGACCGTGGCGCTGGGGAAGCCGCCTAAGAAGGGGGAGGGCAACGTCAAGGTCACGTACCTTAAACCCTATGTGACGCTGGGGCAGAGGCTGAGCCTCGTCTACGAGGTGAAAGTATGGGGCAAGGACGAGGCGCAGAGGGACAGCCTGGCAGAGGGCGCCATGATGGCCTTACTCAAAGAGGAGGAGGCCCTGAATAAGCGGGGTCTGTTCCTGAAGCTTCTGGATGGCTCTAACACGGAGGATCCGGGCGTGGAGGCTCTGGGCAAGCGGATCCTGTACGAGGTCGAGGCAGACCTCGTCGCGAAGATAGACGTGGGCCGCATGGAAGAGATAGACGTGAGGAAGCCTGAAAGGATCTAGACTTCTACTTCCTCGCCCTGCTGGCCCGGCTTCCAGCCCTTGACGTGGTCGAAGGCCGCGTTTACCCCGTTCCTCAGGTACATGGTGTCGCTGTTCAAGGCGCAGAACCTGAAGCCCCTCTCTATGGCCTCGTTTATGTTCGTGGGGCCGGGCGATGTGAAGCAGTGCATCCCCGGCGCGATGCCGTGGTCCCTGCCCGCCTCCACGATCCTGTCCAGGGTCTTTAGGAACTCGGGGCTGGTGTACTGGCGGTGTATCCCCATGTCCAGGCTGAGGTCGCTGGGGCCCACGAAGCACGCGTCCACGCCCTCGACGCTGAATATCTCGTCTATGTTCTCGACGCCTTTGGCGGTCTCGATCATGACGACGCACAGGGTCTCCTCGTTGGCGGACGCGAAGTAGTCCGGGTCTCTGAACGCCGCGAGCCTGGGGCCGGCGCCCCTCTCGCCCCACGGCGGGTACTTCATTAGCCTGACCATGTCCTCGGCCTGCTCCTTGGTCTCTATGCGCGGCGACACGATGCCGGTGGCGCCGGCGTCCATGACCTTCTTTATCCAGATGAGGTCGGTCCACGGTATCCTGCACATGGGCATGCACCTGTTTCTCCCCCAGAGCATGCTCTGCACCATGAAGTGGTAGGTCTCGGGGCCGTAGGGGCTGTGCTCCATGTCGCAGACGAGCCAGTCCCAGCCCATGTCGGCCAGGTACATGGTCACGTCTGGGTGGCCGATGCTCACCCACGTGCCCAGCGCGGGCTTCCCCTCCTTGAGCTTTCTCTTCACTAGGTTCTTCATGGGCTCAAATTTATGTCATCGGCATAAAACGGTATCGAGGGGATCAAACAATTGGATTCAGGCTCCCCGTTGATGGGGTGTGAACTCTTCAGAGGGATGGTGGCTGGCTTTTTTCACTTGCATAAAACTCATTTAACACGATCCCTCTGAGGCTATTATCTGGGGTGCCTGTTTGGAGGTAGAGCTGAGATACTATGCCATGGTGAGGGACGCCGCCGGAAAGAGCGCCGAGACCCTGTCCCTGCATGAAGGCGCCACCGTCAAGGACCTCATAGACAGGCTCGTCGGCCTCTACGGCGAACAGTTAAGGGGCTACCTGTACGACGACGATGGAGGGCTCCTCGACATCCTCATGTTCTCGGTAAACGAGCAGGACATAAGGAGTCTGAACGGCTACGACACCGTCCTGAGGGACGGCGACAGGGTCCTCGTGATGCCGCCCATAGGCGGCGGCTAGCCCTCTACTCTTCTTCCTGTGGCTCCGGGTCCACCCAGCTGAACTTCTTCTCCAGCGTCGACGAGTAGAAGCCGCGCCAGTCGTAGTCCACCTCGCAGCCCCAGTCGTAATAGACGCGGGGGTCGACGTAGCTCTTTAGGCTGGTGCCCAAGTTGTAGTCCCGGGTCAGCTCCTTTGCCTCTATCTGGAGCGTGGCCTTCTCGATGAGCTGCTCGTCCTTCAGGCGCCGCGCCTCCATGCTCTCCTTGAGCTTGGCCACGCGGTCCCTGTGCTTGTCCCTCGTGTTCTTGATGCGCTCCCTGCCGTTCCTTATGACGTTTCTCTTGGAGGCGATGCGCTTCTTTATGCCCTTCGTGGACTTGCCCGCCTCCTCCCGCTCCTTGAGCTCCTGCTTGTACTCGTCGAGCTTCCTCTTGTCCTCCTCAAGCTTCGCCTCGTATCTCGCTATCCTTTCCTCGTACTTGGCGACGGCGTCCCTGATTCGTTGACGGTACTTGCGCATGTTCTCCTTGGCCCTCTGCTTTTGGGCCGCCAGCCTCTCCTTCTGCCGTGTGAGGCTGCTCTCCCAGGTCTTGGGTATGGTGCGCTTGTGGTTGCAGGTGATGGCGGCCTCTAGGTTGGCGAGGGTGGCCACGTGCTTCTTCCTGTACTCGGGGGCGTCCCTCTCTATGGGCAGCTCCTTAAGCCTGGCCTCCACGGCCTCCGTCGCGTAGCATGTCCTGAAGACCTTGGCGGAGATGCCCTCCATGACCTCGTCGAGGAACTGGCTCACCACGCTGCTGTTCACCTCGTCGAATAGGGTGCCGTCGTGGTTCTCCTCCGAGAAGGCCTTCAGATTCTCCTTGACGGTGTCGTCGATCCTGGCCGTGAGGAGGTGTCTGACGCTGTCCTTGCCCAGGAAGTCGAAGGTGACGGTGCCGTCTTCGTTGAAGCAGATGTGCTCGGGGCGGAGACTGCTGGCGCCCACGGTGTCTGCCTCCTCCTCGTCGTCCTTCTCGTCGCCTACCCTGAACTTGAGCTCATCTATGAGGTAGCATACTGTCGCCGTCTTGCGGCGCCTCATGTCTTCGCTGGCGAGGTTCTCCGCGATGAACCGCTTGACCCTATCAAGGTTTTCCCTGAGCTCGACGGCTTTGTCGTACTTCTCGATGTCCTTCTTCTGCTTGATGGGGCTGCTGTCGTGGGGCCACACATACTTCATCTTGTCGGTGAGCCTGTCCTTCCAGCGGGCGATCCACATGCTCTCTGGGTCCCATTTGACGTCCTTCCAGTCGCCCGGCGGCCGGGGCGCGTCGGGGCTCAGGTTGAGTTCAACGTCCGTGTGGCGGGGCCCCTCCTTCCACCTGCCGCGGAAGGGGTGCTCGCCGCGGCCCATGAATATGCTGCTGGGCTCCACCATGTAGTTGCCGAGTTCGCAGCGCTCGCCGTCGATGAGGGCGTATCCGTATCTCTCCTTGTTTGTCTCCCGGACGGCTTTACGCTCCTCCGCGAGCCGCTTCCTCTCCTCTCTGCTGAGGTTCTTCTTGTACTCCCGCTCCGCCTCCACCATCCGATGGATCTCGGAGTAGTCCACGTCGCCCGGCAACACCTTGAAGCCCAGCAGCTCGCTGAAGTCACTGTGGAAGTTCTCGGCGAAGACGGGGTCCTCCACGTACGGGGTGCCGATCTTCTTGGCCCACGCCACCGCCCGCTCCTCCTGCTCCGGGGTAAGACTGTGCTCTTCGCCTTTGATCTTCACCGACAGCCCCTTCGCCTCGTACCGGGGCGGGACCATGACGCCGTTGTGGATCAGCTGCTTCACGATGGGCTCACCGAATTAGCAACCATACTCCGCACGGTTTTTTATAGATTGCGTAGCTTATCTCGGTTTTTTGTTAAAGTCCGTGGACATGGACGGCAGGTAGCGACTGCGGAGCGTCTCGGCCTTCTCCAGGTCGTCCACGCTGTAAGCGTCAAAGACGTCTCCGGCTCTCTGGAGGTAGCCCACCTTCCCGGGGTCCACGTCTATGAGGCCGCAGGTCACGGCGTCCAGCTCCAGGAGGTTGGGGCCATGCGTCACCAACCCGTGGCCGGGTTTAACGCTGTATCTGCCCCACGGCACCTTCACCTCCCCCTCGGGGTCCACGGCGACCAGGGTCTTCACGGCCTCGTTCACGCCGTAGAGGCTGAAGTACGAGGCGTAGAGCTTGGTAATGTCCACGATGCTCTGGTCGAGCCTTGAGTTGTCGGGGCCGTGCCACCAGGCCCTCAGCGGGTCCGGGATGAGGCCGAACATGTTCTTAATGGAGAGGCTGGGGTACTCTCCCCCGTAGCCCTTTACGTGGCCCAGGCTTATCATGGGGAACCCCATTTGGGCGTCGAGGCGTCTGGGCATGTAGCCGTAGATTTCGTCGGTGAAGGCGGCCGGGTACCTTTCCTCGACCCGTTTCTTGACTCGGCGGCTCTCCACCGTGTTCCCCCTCCATATCTCCTCGGTCACGTTGACGTACTCGGCTCCGTGCTCCGCGAAGAGGTCGGTGAACCCGTGCTCGTCCCTGAACCACCTGTCCTGGCGGCGGAATTGGTCCCAGCGGCCCTGCTCCTTGACCCACTCCCAGCCGGGGTTCCGCGTGAGCCAGCCCCAGTCCACCTTCTCGCCTTCCACAGTGAAGCCCATGGAGCCGTCCTGCCTGTCCAGGCTGTAGCCCTCGACCACTATCACCTTGGCGTCCACGGCTTCCATGACCATGCCCAGGGCGTCCGCGTCGGTGTAGTTGCCCGGTTGGGGACTGTACCAGTTTGGCTTCACCAGGATCACGTCGGAGTCTGGGAGCCTGTCACCGAGGCTTTCCCTCAGGTCCTCCCCAGTCTTCACCCTGTCCACGGTTACCGAGCCCAGCCTATGCAAACCGGTTCACGGTGCAAGGAATGTACGTGGACCGGTATAACGTGAACGGGTCAGGGCCGTCGATAACTGCTATATTGGGCGGCTTCCCATCCCTCTAGAGATGGCTAAACCCCGGCCCCTGGAGAGAAGCGACATTGTGAGCGCGCTGACGCTGGTGCTCATATTCATGTCCATTATGGCGGGGCGGGAGCTGGGCAGCCTCTACGCCAGCTACGATGAGCTCAAGAGCCTCAAGGTGCTCTTCAGCGTCACCGAGGAGGAGATGTCAGGCTACCTCAGGGACGTGCTAGACGACGAGGCATCAGACCTGGGCTTCGGGCTGGCGATAACCCTCCCCGCCGTGGACGACGAGACCAGGCTGGTGACAGAGACGCCCGACTACGCGAGGCGGTGGCTCATAAGCGTAACCCTGAGCGCCGTCACCGTGCGGCAGCCCTCGGTCTCCGACGTGGAGCTTGAGCTGCTCGTCGAGGACGAGGTCTTCGCTCGGCAGAATTTCACGTTTCCCAAGGAGAAGGTTTCCTACCTGGGCCTGGTGGACCGTGGCGTGGAGCTCAGCGTCGGCGACGCCCAGTCCCTCAGGTCCACCATAATGGGGGCCGCCGACCGGTACTCGGGGGAGGTGAAGATGGAGGTCAGGGGGAGGATCAAGGCCCACCTTTGGTACCTGGAGACGTGGCTGCCCTTCTCGACGACCCGGTACCCCCTGGTTGAGTCTCCCCACGTACTCTACGGTTCCTCCGAGTGGAGAGACCTCGACGGGTCCGCCGTGGGCGACGTAGAGACCGGACAGCAGGTCATGGTGGCTGTCTCTTTCCGTAACCCGATGCGCGTCCACAGCGTCAGAGAGAACGTTACCTGTACAATAATCAGGGGCGGCGTGCCCGTGGCTGGGGTGATGAAGGAGGTGAGCGTCGCCCCCGAGGGCGAGGCGGTGTACGTCTTCCAGTACACCCCAGACGAGGCCGGGGAATACGTCTACGTGCTAACGTCCGGTGACGCTCATCTAAACCCTGACGATCCGTCTCCGACGCTGAGAGTCACAGGTTAGCCACCCTGAAGCGTTCATTAAGCCTTTGAACGTCGATGGGTTAGTAGGCTTCAAGTATCGACGCCCATGATTGGTATACATGGTTGCTCCAAGCGATCTGTGCGCAGACGCCGCCTTCGTCAACGGCAGGATCATAACGGTGGACGAGGACGATCACGTCGCCGAGGCGGTGGCGGTCAAGGGAGGCAGGATACTCAGGGTGGGCTCTAACGAACACGTCACCGGGGCCATCGGCGAGGACACGGAGGTGCATGACCTCGGGGGCCGCACCATGCTGCCTGGGCTCATCGACAGCCACATGCACCCCGGCTCCTACGGCGTGTTCCTCGTCAGAGGGGTCCCCTGCGGACCCGACGTTGACTCGGTGGACGAGCTCCTCCGACGAATAGAAGCCAAGGCCGCCGACGCCCCGCCCGGTAGCTGGCTGCTGGGGTACCGCCTCGACAACGTGAGGCTGGGGAGGTACCCGACGCGCTGGGAGCTGGACACCGTCACCCCGGAGAACCCCCTATACATACAGAGACGCGACGGCCACGTGGGCGTGGTGAACAGCCTGGCGCTGGAGGCCGCCAGGATCACCAAGGACACATCGGACCCGCTGCACGGCAAGATAGTGAGAGACGAGTCGGGGGTCCCCACGGGCGTCCTCCTGGAGGCCGCGAAGGACCTGGTATACCGCAGAGTACCCGAGAGCACCATGGACGAGTACCTTAGGGGCCTCCCCCTGGTGGTGGAGGAGCTGGTGGCCAACGGGCTCACCACGGTCCACGCCAGCATGACTGACTCCAAGGAGTTCAAGGCCATGCAGACCCTGCGGCGTAGAGGCGAGCTGGGTATGAGGTTCTGCGTCCATATGAGCGGCCGCGAGGAGGGGATTCTAGAGACCCTAGTCGCCTCCGGGCTGCAGACGCCTTTCGGGGACAAGTGGCTGAAGATAACGGAGATGGAGTGGGTCTACGACACCAGCACCAGCGGACGCACGGCGGCGTACAACGAGCCATACGTGGGGGAGCCAGACAACTATGGGATACTCCTCTACGACTATGACGACATAGCCGACAGGGTGAGGAGGGCGCACCTCGCGGGCCTCAGGGTTGGGCTGGACGGCATCGGGGACAGGGGCATAGGGCTGGCCCTCGACGCGCTGGAGGCGGCCCTCCGGGAGAAGCCTTGGCCGGACCACAGGCACAGGATAGAGCACTGCTGCTACGTCACGCCGGCCATCCAGGACAGGCTGCTGGAGCTGGGCGTCATAGACGCGTCGGCGACGGGATTTATACACGACCTGGGCGACGCCTACCTGAGACACAGGGGCGCTGAGGAGATGAGGTGGATGTGGCCCCACAGGACCCTCATCGACCGAGGGATACCGGCGCCGGGGCACAGCGACTGCCCCGTCTGCAGCAGCAACCCGTGGCTCGGAATCTACGGCATGGTGACCCGACGGTCCAGCGGGGGCGAGACGCTGTACGCCGGGGAGGGGTGCACCCAGCTGGAGGCCATAAGGGCGTACACCATCGACGGCACCTACGCGGCGCACGAGGAGGACGTCAAGGGGAGCATCGAGGTGGGGAAGCTAGCCGACCTGGTGGTTGTGGATAGGGACCCGCTGACCATAGACCCGCTGGAACTGAAGAACGTCAAGACGTTGATGACGATCCTAAACGGTGAAGTGGTCTACCGCAGAGACGCCTGATGGGCAGCTTCACCGAAAACATCCTTTATAGTCGGCGCCAGCTAAGGGTTTAAATCCAGCCATCTGTGTAGAAACTGGAGTCTCTCTGGAAGCCATGGATATCATGGTATTGCCATTGTTTTTCCTTCCAGCCAGAGAGACTCACCCCCAATGCTGACGCGTCAGCATCAGGCATGGAAAGACCTTATCACCACATGCGGTGAACTTGGAACCGGTTGACGGCTTTGGTTGGGCTTAATAAATGGGCACTCATCGCGATCGTGTTGATCATCATCGGCCTTGTGGCCATGTTACTCCCAAATTATCTGCAGGTAGACCAGCAGGAGGCCCCTCGGAGCACACTGTCTTTGGAGGAGCGCAGCGGGACCCTGACCATCCTATACGACAACAACCCGTATGACGATAGATGCATGACCGACTGGGGGTTCAGCTGCCTCATAGAGCTTGAGGACGAGACCATACTCTTCGACACGGGGGGCGACCCCGGGATACTAGCACACAACATGGACGCCATGGGCGTAGACGTCGCTGAGATAGACCGCGTGGTACTCAGCCACAGGCACGGGGACCACGTCGGGGGAATAGACGTGGTGCTCGAAGCCAACCCGGGTGTACCTGTCTACCTGCCCGAGACGTTTCCCTACCACATAAAGAGCAGCATCAGGGCCAAAGGGGCTGAGGTCGTCGAGACCAGCAACGCCACCGTGGTATGCGGCGGAGTCGCCACCACTAGGGTCCTCGATGCCAACCCCGACGAGCAGGCCCTCATCGTCAACACGCCGCTCGGGCTCATACTAGTCACAGGGTGCAGCCACCCCGGCGTCGAGAACCTCGCACGGGACGCTCTGAACCTCACGGGCGGGGAGATATACCTCGCCGTCGGGGGCTACCACCTGGGAGGAGCCACCCGAGCCCAGCTAGAAGCACTGGCTGAGGAGACGAAGGAGCTCGGCGTACTGAAGGTGGCGCCCACCCACTGCAGCGGCGACCTGGCCAGGCAGGTCTTCAGCGAAGGCTACGGAGAAGACTACGTCGAGGCTGGCGTGGGCTTCAGCATGGAGTTCTAGCCGCCTGGGGGAGCAGTCTTTCTCTCCGACCGCTCCCAGTAGTACTCGTAGAGGTCCGTCGCCCAGGCGTGAACCCCGGGGTCGTCTGACGCGAAACCCCTGTAGTCCATGCGGCCGTCGCCGCCGGGGAAACAGATGCCCGCCACCTCCCTCTCGGAGACAGCCATGAACACGTTCACCCGGTCTATGACGTTGTTGCGGAACTGCCTCGACCGGAGGGCCTCCTGAAGTATGGGCCCGTTGTCGAACTCCGGCGGTATGACTATGTCCCTGGGCTCGAGGAGCCTGAACTCGACACCCCTCTGCAGAGCCTCCTCCATTACGGGTATCACCGTCAGTATGTACCTGTCCGTCATCCGCCAGACGTACTCCTCCGCGTCCCTGAAGGCCTGCTCGATCCTGTGGAACATCACCATGACGTCGTCCACGTATGTGCATGGCTCCAGCTCCCCGATGCGGGCTACGAACTCGGGGGGCAGCCGTGTCACGTCGTGGGTCCTGAAGTAGTCCCTGTGGCTGCAGGTGAACCGGAAGCCCCGCAGCTGGCTGAGGGACATGAGGCCGTAAGGCGTGAGGTGGTGGTTGCCCTCCGGGTCCTTGCTCGTGAGCCCCGCGTCGCCGAGCCTGGAGAGGTGGCGGCTGGTCTCCTGGGTGGTGAGGTCGAGCTCCCGGGAGAGGCTGGTGACGGTGAGGGGGGCCTCCTTCAGCGTGTAAAGTATCCTCAGACGATCCTCGTTGGAGAACTCGAAGAAGACTTCGCACATGGTCTCCAAGGCGCTTCCTCGTAACGTTATATCCTATCTCTACAGCAACGATATTAAAGTCCCTATAATGCACGTTGGGAGCCCTTATGACCGTCCCCGGCGGCTTAACAGCTGTGAATTAGTTGAGGCACTCGTTCTCGGTAGAGCTCAAATCCAAGAAACATCTGCACCAGATGATGCTGTCGAAGGAGCCGCACGACGGCGTCTTCTTCGAGGGGGAGCTGGGGGATATAGACGAGCTGGAGTACATAGAGGGGAAGGTCCTCGTCGTAGCCGGCTCCAAAGGAACGCTGAGGATAGACATATGCGAGTCCAAGCTCATGGGGGGCCTCACCAAGAAAGAAGGCTAGGGTGCAATGAAGGTTGTTGCGGCCCCACCATCAACGCTGAATATATCTTATGAGTAGATACGCGTAAAGGGTTCAAGGCGGTTCCATGGGTTCATCGACGATACAGGAGACAGTCTCCGGCGCCAAGGCGAGGTATCCGCGGCTCGACTTCATCGACTTCACCAGGGGCATAGCCATGGCGGTGATGGCGTGGGACCATGTCTCCAACTTCTGGAGCCAGCACCACGGAGGAGGCGAGGGCATCCTGGGGCGTATGCCCCCTTTCCTGAACACGACCTGGTTCCTGGAGCGTTTCGTGAGCCACTTCTGCGCCCCTACCTTCATCTTCCTGGCGGGGACGGTGCTCGCCATCTCTGCGGCCAAGAGGCTGGAGAGGGAGGATAGCCAGATGGACGTGACCCTGCACCTCGTCAAGAGGGGGCTGGTGCTCCTCTTCTTGGAGGCCTTCTTCGTGTCCCCCGCGTTCAGCATGCCCTGGACGTACTTCGGCGTCATAGCGTGCATAGGCGTCTGCCTCATCGTCTTCAGCGTCGCCCGCAGGCTGCCGTGGAAGCTGATACTGGCGCTGAGCCTCGTCATCGTGCTAAACCACCAGTTCCTAGACCTGAGCTTCATACCAGCAGGCTCCAACTGGTGTTGGTACCTCCGCGTAATACTGCATGAGCCCAACTACGACCGGTGGCCCTACTACGGGTTATACCCCATGATACCCTGGATAGGCGTCATGGGCTTAGGGTGGAGCCTCGGCAGCTACCTGAAAGGCAAGGACATGGAGCAGGTGAAGAGGCTGAAACTGCCTTTCGCGGTGGGCGCCGCCGCCTCCCTAGCGCTCTTCTTCGTGGTGCGCTGGCTCAACGGCTTCGGCAACCTGCTCCCCCGTAGAGGCAACACGCTCATCGACTGGCTCTACGTGAGCAAGTACCCGCCCAGCGTCGCTTTCCTCCTGTACACCCTGGGGATGATGCTTCTCTTCATGGCTCTGGGCCTCCACATACAGGAGAGGCCTTGGTTCAAGGGCGGGCTGTCAGGCGTGCTGCTCGCCTTCGGCAGGAACCCCCTGTTCTTCTACGTGACCCACCTGTGGCTCTACAGGATGCAGTGGCCCGACTACGCGCCGAGGAGATACGTGCCTCCCTTCTACCGGACGCTCCCGGAGTCCCTGGCTTTATGGGCCGTGGGGCTCGTCGTGCTCTGGCAGCTTTGCATCAGGTACGAGAGGCTGAAGAGGAAGTACCCGAAGCCCATACTACAGTACATATAGGGGTGAAAGATGATGGCCGCGCGACTTTCCAGGCACCGGGACGCCGTCGCCATATTTTTCGTGGTCATCGCCGTAACCGGTTTCAACCTGTGGCAGCATAGAGGCGACCCCCCGCCGGGGTACACCGAGTTCAACCGGTACGGGTTCAGCTTCTTCTACCCGGACAACTGCCCGTTGATGGAGGCCGTGGTGTACCCTGGGACGCCGTCGTACAGCCTGGGAGACCTTCAAGGCGAGTCATCAGGCGCGTACCGTAACATCATAGGGATCGTCTGGGGTGCCGGGCAGGCCAACGGGCTCGAGGAGTTCACAGACCAGATAATAGATGAGGCGAGGAAAAATAGCGAAGTGACGGGCGTCGACGAGGGCGAGTACGTGAGGCTCGGAGGCAAACGGGTGTTCAAAAGAAGGTTCGCCCTCAGCGGAGGCGGCGTCACCGTCCCCGGCCTGATGGTTGGCTGGGCAAGCCCCGAGGGGAGGATGTTCGTCCTCTACAACGTGAGGGTCGGGGAAGACGAGGCCTGGCTCGTGAACCAGATGAGGGTGATGCTCGGGAGCGTGGAGACCGTGCCCCCGGCTGAGCCGGTGGAGCTGGAGTCCTACTGGCCAACCGACGAGTGGCGGTACGTGAAACCCGAGGTCACGGGGCTGGATGGCTACATTCTGCAACGCATGGTGGACGAGATCATGGAGAGCGGTCTAGCCATGGACAGCGTTCTGGTGGTGAAGGACGGCTACCTGGTGCAGGAGTGGTACTTCAACGAGTACGGGAACGACGTCCTCCACAACGTTTACAGCTGCACCAAGAGCGTCGTCTCGACCCTCGTAGGCATCGCCATAGACAAGGGCGAGATAGAAGGAGTGGAATCCCTCCTTCTCGACCTCTTTCCAGACATATCTCCGGAGAACGTGGACCCGTTGAAGGAGTCCATTACTCTGGGGGACATGCTGATGATGAGCGCGGGGTTCGACGCACGAGACAGCTGGCTCTACGAGTGGGAGAGGCTAGACGACATGCACGACGCCGAAGACGCGGCGCAGCACATCCTCGACCTGCCCATGGCCTTCGAGCCGGGCAGCAGGTTCGAGTACACCAACGGCGTCAGCCACCTACTCTCATGCCTCATCACGGAGAAGACGGGGATGAGCGCCGCAGAGTACGCCGACGAGCACCTTTTCGGGCCCCTGGGGATAACGGGCTACGAGTGGAGAACCGACGACGCCGGAAGAAACTGGGGGTACAGCAGCCTCTACATGAGGCCCCGGGACATGGCGAAGATCGGGTACCTGTTCCTCAACGAGGGGCATTGGGACGGCGAGCAGATCGTCTCCGAGAGCTGGGTGAGGGAGGCGACGCGGCACAGGATCGACGCCAACCTCAGGGACGGCTACGGCTACCAGTGGTGGGTGGACGACGACGGCTACTACCTGGCCCTGGGCTACATGGGTCAGTTCATCTTCGTGCTACCCGAACACGACATCGTCGCGGTGTTCACCGGCGGCACCCCCGAGACCTTCGACTACACCATAGAGCTACCCGAGCGGTTCATAATACCCGCCGCCGGCTAGCCGCCCAGGGACTCGAAGACCCTCTCGATGAGCGCCTCCTCCCGTATCCTCTTCAGTATCTCGTGCCAGTACAGCTGGCTGCTGGATGCGAAGAGGGCGCCCATGACGCTGAGCTCGGCGACGAAGTCACTCAACGCGGCCAGCCCCACGCCCCCGCCGACCAGCCAGGGGTGGACGTGCTCGAAGGTCGTCAACGCCAGCCCGAAGGCGAAGACCACGTTCAGCAGTATGAGAACCCCTGTCACCCAGAAGCCCCACCTGGAGAAATGGACGCCGGAGACGTAGATGCCGACGATGACGACGGACAGGGCCAGGTAGAGCCACCCGAAGACGCCCCACGAGCCGGCCTGGACCCTGACCAGGTTCAGGGCGAGGAACAGTATCTGGGTGCCTATGTTCCAGCGGAGCAGGAAACGGAAAGGGTCGCCGCCGTCCCTCCAGAATAGGAGCCAGCTGAAGCAGACCAGTCCCGGGATCACGGCCACGGCGACGGCCTTGAGGTAGAAATAGACCCAGATGTTCATCGGGTCGAGTATGAACATGCCCGCGTAGGCGGACAGAAACACCAGGCTGAGCGCGCCAGCGAGCTTGCCGAGCTTCAGGGTGTCCACGTGGGAAGGTCGGCGCTAAGGATATTATTGCTTTACCAATGTCTCCCGTTAAGGGCCGGTCTGAGGCAGCTCTTCCTCTTCCTCCAGGTTCATGACGGCCGGTATGAAGAACGCCGCCGCGCCCATCAACGCCAAGACTAGCCCCCCGATCCTGAACCAGAATAGCAGGCCCAGGCTGTCCGAGACCGGGCCGGCGACAGCCAACCCTATGGGGGTCATGCCTCCGCTGAGGCTCATGAGGATGGTGAACACCCGCCCCTGCATCTCGGGCGGTATCACCGTCTGCATGCTGGAGAAGAAGGTCCCGTTGGCCATGGCGTTGAACACGGCGAAAATGAAGACACAGCCCACGGCAACCAGGAAAAGCGGGGGTGGTATGAAGCTGAAGGCCATTATGAAGACGCCGCTTATCACCAGTGAAGTCATGGCGGTGACGACGCGTTTCTTGAACCCGCCCCAGGCGCCCAGGAGAAGGCCGCCGGCTATCATGCCGACGCCGTTGGCCGACTGGAGCCACCCCAGCTCCATGGCGCCGCCGTCGAAGTGGTTTGTGACCACCAGCGGGAGGAGGCTGAACGCGGGGCTCATGAGGAAGTTGATGAGCATGGACATCCCCATGATGACCCTGAGGCCCTTCCAGCTCCAAACGAACAAGGCTCCCTGCCTCATGTCTGAGAGTATGCTCTTCAGCCCCATTGTCTCCTCCGCCCTGCGACTGGGCTGAGGGACCTTGACGAAGAAGAGGGGCCCTACAGCGAGCACCGCCGTCGCCACGTCGATCAACAGTATTGTCTGGATCGGTATTACCTCCATCAGGAACGCCCCCAGTGGAGGCGCGACTATGGCGGCCAGCCCGTTCAGGCTCTGGTTCATCCCCGCGACCCGGCTGAGGCTCTCCTTGTCCACCATCATGGTCGTCGTTGCCTGCATGGCGGGCCACTGGAAGGCGCCGCCCAGCGACCGGGTGAACATGGCCAGGAACACGTGCCAAAGTCGTATGGCTCCGGTGCCGTAGAGGAACGCCAGCGCCACCACCACCAACGCTATGAACGAGTCGGAGACCATCATCACGGTCCTGCGGTTCCACCTGTCCACCAGGGCGCCGGCGAAGGGCCCAAGCAGCACCTGGGGCAGCATGGCGACGATGCTTGCGAAGGCCAGGGTGGACGCCAGCCCAGTGGTCTCGGTTATCCACCAGACGAGGGCGAACTGGACCAGCCTGCTGCCGAACAGCGAGAACGCCTGGCCGGCGAAGATGACCAGGAACGGCCCCATGGGGCGCTTGGGACTCATTGGGTAGCTAGACAAAGGGGATAATAAAAAAGTATGATTATGCGTGAGGCCATAGCCCCGTTTTAGCCATGTTTATCAGCTCAAGCACCCAAAGTTGAGTGAAATGAAGGTTAAGGAGGCCGTCGAGGCGTGGGTCCGGCTGTGGAACACCTACGACCTCGACGAGGTTAGGATGCTGTTCTTCGACGACGAAAGGGTGACCTGCTTCAGCTCCGAGAAGAGGGGGCTCATCAAAGGCATAGATGACCTGGTTGACCACCATGAGGAGTTCGGGTTCGTGCCCGGCGGAAAGGAGACCGGGAACAGGCTGTGGCTGGAGGACGTGGACATAGAGGAATTCACGGATTCCGCGGCGGTGAAGGCCGACTGGCTGTTCCAACGTGAAGGCTCAGACGAGGCCCAGCGCGGCCCCGTGTCGATCCACTACGTCGAGGCAGGAGACGGCTGGCGCATCGCCCACGCCCACTTCTCCAACTACTGAGAGGGTCTGAAAAAGGTGAGGCTCACCGCAAGGCTCGGCGACACGGGGCTCACGGTCTCCCGGCTCTGCTACGGCACCGAGCCCTTCACCTTCAAGAAGGGGCCCGACGGCGCCAAGACCCAGGGCGACGTGTCTCCGCCGGAGGGAGGGAGAAGACTCGCCGAAGCCCATAGGCTGGGGGTAAACTTCTGGGACACCAGCGACGACTACGGCACCCACCCCCACGTGGCCGAGGGGCTCCGGCTGGTTCCCCGCCGGGAGGTGGTGGTCGCCGACAAATCCAACGCCCACACATACGAAGAGGGCGTCCAAGCCGTGGAGGATAGCCTCAGGGACCTTGGCACAGAGTACGTTGACGTGATGTTCCTCCATATAGTGCCGCCGGAGCCGGTAGAACGGCGGGACGCGGCGGGGCGCCCCTACGTCTCCGGCCCCCTGAGCAGCAGGATGGGGGCCCTCAACGCCTTCATGGACGCCAAGGAGAAGGACACGGTGAGAGCCACGGCGCTTTCCACCCACAGCACCGAGACCCTCCGTCAGGTTCTGGAGGTGCCCGAGATAGACGTTGTCTGCACAACGCTGAACATGGCGGGGGCCTACATGGACGACGGCACCTTGGAGAACAGGATCGACGCCATCAGGGAGCTTCACGACGACGGCAGGTTCGTCTACGTCATCAAGATACTGGACGCGGGGAGGCTCAGGTACCGGGCCGAGGAGGCCATCAGGTACGCCCTCCAGTTCCACACATTCATAGATGCCTGGAACATAGGCATGTACGACGTGGTGGACGTACGCATGAACCTAGAGCTCCTCGACGAAGCCCTCCCCTAGCCCCGCCTCGTTTATATCTCTGAAGGCGAATTCAACCTAGGTTCTCTAAGCCTTGGGGTCCCTTAGTCGAGCCCTCGCGTTGGAGGGCAACATCCGCGTGCTGGTGGCACAGACGTTGATAAGCCAGCTCGGCTTCGGCATGTTCTACGTCATATGGCAGCCCTACCTCCTCAGCACCGGCATAGACATCGGGCAGCTGGGCGTCATCCAGACCATGATCAACGTCAGCACCGGCCTGGGGCTGCTGACATGGGGCTACATAAGCGACAACTACGGGCGAAGGCCCGCGGTTATAGCCAGCAACGCCTGCAGGGTCGCGGCCATGGCGGCACTCATATTCTCTGGGAACTACTACGCGCTTCTGGTCTTTGCTTTCCTCGTCGGTTTCACCGCCATGTTCATGATGGGTAACCCCGGCAGGAACGCCCTGATCACCGAGTCCGTGGACAGCGCCCAGAGGGCGACGGCTTTGAGCACCATCCCGGCCTTCAGCCAGGGCACAAGCACGCTGGTGGCCTCGGCCGGCGGATACATCGCGGTGAAGGCGGGGTACACGCCCATACTGTACGTAACCCTCGCCGTGGACCTGATCGGTTTGACGCTGCTCTACCTCTTCCTAGAGGAGACCCATACGCCGGACCCCGGCGAAGGGGAGGCTGCACCCATGGGCGTGAGGCTCAGGGAGGCCCTGCTACCCGAGGGAAGGAATGCTCCGCTCTACGCCATCATGCTGACGCAGGGGTTCGGCTACGCCGTGGCCTACAGCCTCTTCTACGGCGCCCTCACCGACTACCAGGGCTTCACGCCCCTCGAGCTGGGGTTCATGAGCACCAGCTTCAACCTTGTATGGGCGCTGGGCAGCATACCCCTGGGGAAGCTCAGCGATAGGGTGGACCGTAAGAGGATGCTCATGGCCAGCGTGGCCGTGGCATACGTCACCGTCGCCGGGTTCCTGCTCTTCAGGTCAGTCTGGGCCTTCGTGCTCTTCAACGGCGTCAGCGCCCTCGACATATGCTTCTGGATGCCGAGCTGGACCAGCCTCATCAGCGAGATCGTGCCCCAGGAGCGACGGAGCTCCGTGATGGGGAAGCTCGACGCATATGGCCGCGCAGGCGCCGTCCCCGCGCCATGGCTCTCGGGCGTGCTGCTGGAACGGTACGGCTTCACCGCCCCCCTGTACGTTCAGCTGGCCACGCTATCGGTCAGCATCTTCCTGTTAACCAGGATCAGAGACCGATGAGCGTCGCGAGGCGCCGGTGGACGGCCTGCCACCGCTGATCCCCGTCTATGATCGTCCAGGGCCCCTTCGCCGCAAGAGACAGAGCCCTCGCTCTGACCTGCCGGAGCTTCTCCAGGGACTCGAACATCTCCCTTCTGTCGCGCCCCGCCTCTATGCGTCTATGCGCCTCCTCCGGGGACACGTCGATGAAGTACATGTGGCTGCTCCGCGGCACAAGCCTGTAGAAGAACAGGTAAGCCACCACGTGGAGGGGCTCGGGGAGGTACGCGGTGCCCATGAGGTACCTGACGAAGACCAGGTAGTCGACCCTCCTCCACCCGTACAGGAGCAGGGACCGCGCCACGTCCAGGAGGTAGAGGAGGGACGCGGAGGCGTGAGCCCTCCTTCCTTCGAGGAGGAGGCAGCCCCTGGCCAGGCGGCCGAGGAGGCTGTCAGACGAGGGGTGGGCCCTGAGGATGCAGGTACAACCTTTTTCGGTCGCCTTCTTGCAGATCAGCCGCGCCTGGGTGCTCTTCCCGGAGCCGTCGAGGCCGTCTATCACCACGAACACCATCAGAAGCCACCGCCCACAGCGATGAACGTCAACGCCCCAAGCGCCGGCACCGTCAGGTTGTCGAGCCCCCGGGGGCTCGCCGCCTCGGCCACCGTGGCCACGGCGGCCACCGCCAGCACCGGCAACACCTGGGCTTGGAGGCTGAACCCGTATATCCTGGAGAAGTACGCCATTCCCGCCAGCAGGGACAGCAGGCTGCCTGTGAACATGCCGAGGCACCCCTCCAGGCTCTTATACTCGTAGACCCTGAACCTGTGCCTACCGTAAGCGGTGCCCACGAGGGCGGCGGCGCTGTCCCCGTAGGCCATGGGCAGCACCCCGGCGGCGACCACGTAAGGCCTGGTCCCGTAGAGTAGGGCCAGGGCGCTGTAGCTCACAGCGTAGAGCACGAGGCCCGTGCCGTGGCCTTCACCGGTGATTTCGCTTAGCCCCCTCATCCTACCTGCGAAGCCGGGCCAGGGCGAGTAGGGGGAGACCAGATACGTCACCGCTATGAAGGGGGCCGCCACGAGGAAGGGGAACAGGCTGTCCGTGAAGAAGGGCATGGCGAGGGGCAGGTTCCCGATCATGGCGTGTAGAAACTTCCTGCTGGCGCCCCTCGGCACGGAGGGGTGTCTGCTCAGCCTCCCAGCGGCTACTATGAGCCCGGCTATGTAGCCGTAGCAGGCGAGCATCACCGGGAGGTTGGCCCATAGGTCCATCGATTCCACGAGAATAGGCGTGACCTGATTTAAAAGGTGGGCTAGAACTCGGCGTCCCGCTGCTCGGGCACCAGGTTCGGGGGCCTCCTGCCCTCCAGGTACGCCCTGATGTTGGCGACGGCCGTCTCCGCCATCTTCCGCCTGGTCTCCCAGGTGGCGGACGCGTGGTGAGGCGTAGCCACAAAGTTGTCCATCCCCAGCAACGGGTTGTCCAGCGGCGTGGGCTCCTCCTCGAAGACGTCCAGAGCCGCCCCCCGTATCCACTTATTTTTAAGTGCCTCGATGAGGGCCTCCTCGTCGATAACGGGCCCCCTGGACGTGTTCACCAGCACGGCGGACGGCTTCATCTTCCCCAGCTCCTCTGCCCCTATCATCCCCCGCGTCAACGGCGTCAGGGGCACGTGGACCGTGAGTACGTCGCTTTCTCGTAGCAGCGTATCCAGATCGACCCTCTTGACGCCGTACCGCTCCTCCATGCCCGGCTTCTCGACGAGGTCGTTGTACATGGTCTCGACCCCGAATCCCTGGCTGCGCTTGAGGACCTCTGAGCCGATGCGGCCCAGCCCCAGTATCCCGAGAACCTTGCCTTCCATGTCCCATCCGAAGGGCAGCCTCCTACCCCTCTTGGCCCACTCCGTACGGGTGTAGGCTCCTGCCTCGGGTATCCTCCTCATGAACCCCAGTATCAGGGCCCAGGTGTGGTCCGCGACTGCCCCCGACAGCACGTCCGGCGTGTGGGTCGCGTACACCTTCCTGGCGGTGCAGGCCTCCACGTCCACGTTGTCGTAGCCGACGCCGAAGCGGGCCGCGATGCCCAGCTTGGGCGCCTTCGCGAGGAACCCGGCGTCTATCCGCTCCCCGCCGACCAAGAGGGCGGAGGCCTCTGCGATACGCTCATCCAGGTCTCCTTCGAGGTAGACCACCGCGGCTAGCTCCCTTAGGGTGTCTGACACGTCCTCGGGCACGTTGAGGGTCCCCGGGCTTATCAGAACGAGTGGCTTCATGCTTGAATCATGGGTCAGAGGGTTTATAAGATTAAGAAGCCGGGTCCCCGACGCGGGGGTTCCCGACGGTGCTCAATTTTTTAGGGGTCACAGAGAGGGTACGTCTGCGGCTATCTCGTCTAGCCCGAGGCGTCTGAGCGTCTCCTCCTTGGGGATGCCCCGTTCGTCCCAGCCCCTGAGCCGATAGTAGCGGGTCAGGTGTTCTTCGAAGGTCGCCCTGTCGAAGGCTGGCCCCTTCTCGGCGTCGGCTGGTGACGGCTCCTCGTAGAAAGAGTCTGGCCAGTGGTCGTCCAGCCTCCTCACGCCCTCCCTCACGATGTACATCCTCATGAGGTTGAATATCCTCTCCCCGGTCTCCATGATGTCGGAGGCGGTGGTCTCGACGCCGGCTGCTGCGGAGTACAGCGCTGCCTGGTAGCTGGGGCCCAGGGCGTCGGCGACGCTGGACGAGAACATGCATAGGCCTAGGCTGTTGTAGGCGCTTGTGAGGTGGTTGTACCAGTAAGTCATGAGCAGCTCGTCTGGGCTGCCGATGTCCGGCGGGTCCCCGAACACCCGTTCCTTGAAGCCCCCAGGCATGTCCAGCCACTCCATGAGCCAGCGGCTGTAATCTTCCTCGCAGATTCCCAGCTTCCTGCCCCAGCTGGAGACCCCAGGGTAGTTGGAGACGCCGTGGGTGCCCTTGAGGTCGTCGCCTCCCCGGGGGTTGGTGAGCATGCTCATGGAGGTGAACACGTTGCCCTTCAACGCGGCCCGGGGATCCAGCCGCATCACCTCCAGCCCCTTCACCGCAGGCACGTACTTGTGGGCGTCGCCCCCTATCGCCATGGCGGCCCTCCGCGCCCCCTCGGCGAGCACGTCGCCGAAGCCCTCCCTGTACGCAATCATCCCGAGGAGCCTCATCAGGGCCTCCTCGTCGCCCAGCTCGAGCCTGAACCCCAGATCCTCCTCCGAGACTATGCCCCTCATGTAGAGCTCGTAGGCGTAGAAGAAGGAGCCGAACATGTCCATCCCGTACCGTTGGCACAGCTCGTTCACCTTGAAAGCCGCCGGCAGCCCTATCCCGTACTGGGCGGCGGCCCCCGAGTAAAGGGTGAGTCCTGCGCAGGCGACGTCCACCCCCGCGTAGGGGCCCTCCTTGACGTCGGCCAGGAGGCTGCACCCGTAGAGCCCCTCCATCATGCAGGGGCAGTAGACGCCGGGCTCGCCCCGCCTCAGGTAGGGGCCCACTATATCGTCGTAGTTCACACCCTCGTCGGTGACGCCTATGGTGCCCATGGAGCCCGTCCTGGCCCTGGCCTTCCACGCCGGGTAGCTCCTGATCCTCTCCTCGCACATGGCCACCGCCTCGCTGAACGCCTCACGGTCATGCGCCTCCACAGGCTGGCTCCCCTTGACCGCCACAGCCTTCAGCTTCTTGCTGCCGAGGACTGCGCCGGCGTGGCATCGGCCCGGCATGTGCTGCCTGTCGAACACCGGGGCGGCGAACCTGACCCGTTTCTCGCCTGCGGGGCCGATGGCCATGACGCTGAACTCACCGCCGTGCCTCCGCTTCAGCTCGTCGGTGGCCTCGTAGGTGTCCAGTCCCCAGAGATCGGCCGCATCGTGGAGCGATACGTCGCCCTCGTCTATGACCAGGTAAACGGGTTTTTTGGACGCCCCTCTGACCATCAGCGAGTCGAGGCCCGCCTTCTTGAGCCGGGGGCCCCAGTAGCCTCCGGAGTTACCGGTGCCGATGAGACCCGTGAGCGGAGACTTGGTGGTCACCTCCACCCGGGGGCTCGTGGGCGCCTCGGTGCCCGTAAGCAGCCCGGGCGACATGAGCACGACGTTCTCGGGCCCCAACGGGGCGGTCTCTGGACCAGTATGCGTGTAAAGCAGCCACGTGTTCAGGCCGAGTCCTCCTAGGAACCTCCTCGATGTCTCCCGAGGGATGGTTTTCTCTAAGGTCTCAACCGTGGTCAGGTCTACCTCAAGCATCTTTCCCTGTGACGCGGCGCGAGTCAAAGCCTTCACTGGAACTGAATGGTTTGACTGCTCTGAAAGAGCTTTCGGGTTAGACCTACGCGTCCTCGGGCTCCTTCACCAGGAACAATACCATGAGTGCGCACAAGAGGATCGCGGCGCTCGTTATCCGCCATGTCAGCGTCGGGCTGTACGCGTATATCTGTCCGCCTGCCCAGGCGCCTAGGGCGGCGGGCGGGAATATCAGGAAGCCTCCGCCCCAGAAGTTGCCCCAGCTTATGGTCACCCCTCGTTCACCGAGGAGGCTGTAGAGGCGGCCGCGGCGCTCCCGGGGGATCATGTTGGCGATGAGGGTGCTGAACCCGGGTATCATTATCCTGTTGCACATGGATATCGCGGTTATGGCAAGGGCCACCGTCCAGAACCCGGAGGTGTACTGGAAGAGGTATATTATGGCCGGCGCCGTGAGCATGCCGGCGAGAACGGCCTTCTTGGCTCCCCAGGCGTCAACTAGTTGCCCCATGGGTAAAGCGAAGACCAGCGCCACGACTCCGCTGACGAGGTTGACGTTGCCCCAATCGGGCACCGTTACGCCCACCACGGTCTTCGCGTAGATAGACCAGAACGGCGCGCTCATGGCCACGAAGAACGCCGCCACCATCTCGATGACCACGATGGTCTTCAGAGACCTGTCCATCCACTTCAGGGATTCGGCGATGCTCAGGTACGCCTCCTTCATGACCCTCGGAAGGTCCCTCCAGCTGTACCTCGTGGACTCCTCGTCCTCGATGGTCTCTTCTAGGTACCTGAGCCGCAGGTAGGCCACCAGGAGCCCGGTGAGGAAGGCGATGCTCCACGCCAGTTTCACCGCCCGTATCAGTGCCAGGTCCTCGCTGAGGCCACTGGTGGCCTGAAAGTACGCGATCATCTGTCCCCCGATGAAGGGGGCGATGATGCGTATGGCCTGCGGCACCGCCATCATCACCGCGAAGCCCCTGCCGCGCACCCCCGGGGGTAGGCTGTCGCTGCTCAGGGCGTTCATGGCCGGCGAGTAGAACAGGAGGAACTGGGCGAGGAACTGCCCCAATGCCAAGGTTTGCCAGCTGTCCGCGATTATGAACGGTATGTGGGCGAAGGCGTAGAGGATGGTGCTGTACCCGATGAGCTTCACCCTCCCCGCCTTGTCTGCGAGGAAGCCCCCCACAGGGTACAGTATCATGCCGGCGAGTATGCCCACGCTGCTTATGAGGCCCACCTCCCTCTCCGTGCCGCCCAGGGCGAGGACGTAGAAGCTGAAGTAGGGGTAGACTATGCTGGTGCTCGCGGACCAGATGACCCTGCAGATCATCAGCGTCCTGATGTTGCCGCGGATGAACCAGAACATGCCCCTCTGTTCCAGCGCCTCGGCCTCAGCCATCTTCTTTCTCCCCGGTTAACGTCTTATGGGTTATACGGTGTGTGATAACGGTTTCTCCGTCTGGGCTGCTTGGGCTATTGCTGAGCTTCCTCAGGCTCGTGGACGAATAGGTAGACCAGCACGGCGCAGACCAGCAGTGCGGCGCTGGTGATGATCCACGGAAGGTTGGGGTCCAACGTGTAAACGTAGCCGCCCACGTAGGCGCCGACGGCCGCGGGTGGGAACAGAAGGAAGCCTCCGCCCCAGAAGTTGCCGAAGCTCACCGTTATGCCGCGTTCACCTATGAGGCTGTATAGGCGGCCCCTGCGGGTCCGGGGGATGATGTTGGCTATTATGGTGCTGAAGGCCGGCATCATTATGTTGTTGCAGAGGCTGACCCCCACGAGGACGGCGGCGACGCCTATGAAGCCGCCGGCGTACTGGTAGCCGAAGACGATGAGCGGCGCCGCGAACATCCCTAGGAGTATCATCCTCCTGGGGCCCACCTTGTCCGTGGCGGAGCCTAGGGGGAAAGCAGCCAGTATCCCAACGAGGCCGCTTATGAACATGATGAGCCCCCACTGGCTCTCCACGAGCCCTATGACCTTCTTGGCGTAGACCACGTAGAAGGGGGCGCTCATGGCTATGAAGAAGCTGGCGAACATCTCGATGGCGACGATGACCCTGAGGCTTGGCGTCATCCACTTGAGGCTGTCCATGATGCTCCTGTAAGCCGGCACTATCATTCTGGGTATCTGCCTGAAGCTGAACTTCTCCCCTCCTTCATCCTCTGAGACCGTCTCCTTCAGGTAGCGGAGCCGCAGCCAGGCGACCAGCAGCCCCGTGGCGAAGGCCACGGTCCAGCAGATCTTGACCGCCAACACTATGGCCTGGTCGTTGGTCAAGCCGCTGCTTGTCTTGAACCACTCTATGGCGTAGCCTCCGACGACGGGAGCGACGACCCTGACGGCTCCCGGGACCGCCATCATCATGGCGAAGCCCCTTCCCCTGACCCCGGGGGGCAGGCTGTCCGCCTCCAAGGCGTTCATGGCGGGCATGTAGAATAGCAGCAGCTGGCTCATGAACTGCCCCAGCGCTATTATCTTCCAGTCGTTGGCGACGACGAAGAAGAGGTGGGCGAAGGCGTAGAGGAATGTGCTGTAGCCTATGAGCTTGACGCGGCCCGCCTTATCGGCGATGTAGCCGCCGACGGGGTAGAGTATCATGCCTGCGATGATGCCCAGGGCGTTGATGAGGCCCACCTCTGTCTCGGTTCCGCCCAGCGCCAGTATGTAGAGGCTGAAGAACGGGTAGACTATGCTCGTGCTCGCGGACCAGATCACCCTGCAGAACATCAGTATCTTGACGTTGCCCTGCACGAACCAGAACATGCTTCTACGAGGCTGCAGCTCCTCCCCCATCGACGCCACCCAGGAATCATGAGGGGAATGCCGCATGGCTAATAAGCCTTATTATAACGCTACAGGGGCCTGTAGCGAAAACCGGGCTGGAGCCTTCGCATGTAGAGGGGCTGCCCTACTTCTTCCTCGCGACCTTGAAGGTGACCAGGTTGTACCGGTCCGGGCACTCGTAGGTGAACTCCTCGTTATCCATCCAGGGTATCTGGCCTCCGTAGCACATGTTCATCAGCGTCGGGAACAGTTCGTGGTAGCAGTACCCGCAGATTCCGCCGGTCCTGTGGGTGTTCACCAGGAACCTGTCGCCCACCTCGTAGCCGGCGCTGCAGCTCCTTGCGATGCTAACAACCTCCGCCTCGTACACGGGTTCCTCAGACAATGCCATCCCCAACTTACGTCCTGTCTGGGTTGAAAAACCCTGCCAAGGTTTAATGGCTCTCAACCCCCAAGATACAAGCATGACTCTAGACGACGTTTTGAAGGGAGCCGCCGAGGGGTTCAACGGCGTGCTGGGGGTGTCGGTCAAGCACCTCGGCACCGGCGAGTCGGCCAACCTCAACGGCGACAGGCTGTTCCCCACGGCAAGCGTCTTCAAGCTCCCGGTGCTTGTGGAGTTCTACAGGCAGACAGAGCGGGGCGCCCTGAGCCCCGACCAGCGGGTGGTCCTCACGGAGCGGGACAAGGTGCCAGGATCAGGGGTGCTCAAGGAGCTCTCAGAGGGGCTGAGCGTCAGCCTAAGGGACCTTCTCCGCCTCATGATGATGGTGAGCGACAACACCGCCACCGACCTAATAGTGGGCAGGGTGGGCTTCGACAACGTGAACAAGACCCTCGACGAGCTGGGGCTCCACAGGACACGGGTGGTGAAGTACTGCAGGGAGATACTATTCGACCTCGTCGGCGTCAACGACATGCCCTTGGTGGATATGACTATCGACCTGTTCGGCGAGCTGTCCGAGGACGGGGAGTACGGCGGCAGCTGGAGCCTAGGCGTCGAGGACAACGACGTCACCACGCCCAACGAGATGACGAGGCTCCTGGAGCTCATAGTGAATGGGGAGGCAGCCGGCAGGGAGAGCTGCGACGAGATACTGGACATCATGGGGAAGTGCCAGACGGGGCAGTACCGGATACCCAAGTACCTGCCCAAGAAGGAGGTGGTTCTCCAACGGAAGACGGGGTCCCTGCCCGGCATCAGGAACGACGTGGCCGTGGTTACCGTCAAGCCGTCGGGCCAACGGTACGTCATAAGCTGCTTCACCATGGACGCCGAGGACGTCTACGCGGCCGAGGAGACCATAGCCACGGTCAGCAGGGGAGTCTACGAGCACTTCACCGGTTAGCCTACCCCAACCGGGTTATTGCATCCACACATAATCTAGTTATTTTACCCTAACTGAGAGGCGCCGCTAACCATCGGCGGTCAAGCTGACGCTAAACAGTAGAACCGTGTCATGGAAGTGTCAACCATGCATAAATCGACGTGTTTTCCGTGTTGAATATGGCTTATATTGAGGCTTTGAGTCGCTCATAGGAGCGGACGATACGCTCATGAGACAAGTGGTGTCGAAGGGAGGTGAAGATAGGTGAAGTATAGGTGTAAGAAATGCGGAACCGAGTTCCAGGCCACCATGGACGTTGTCTGCCCCAAGTGCCATGAGACCAGGGATATCGATGTCGTCTACAAGTACAAGACGGCCGCCGCCTTGGCTGGGAAACTGTAGCGGGAAGAAATGTTAGAACATCTTCCCCCATTTTTATTCAGCGCCCCCTTTTTATCGCTTAGAGGCTTTACTCGCTGCTGAGAGACAGTCTTTATTACGTCCGCCCTGAGACTATCTGAACATGCCGGACTACGTCGGGCCGCTCAAAGAACTGGACAGAAGGATAAGGGAGACTGTGGGCGACGAAGCCGCCGACGCCATCATGATGGACCTCGGCGACGTGAGGAACAGCTGGAATAAGGACAGGGTGGCTCACTGGGTCAAGGAAGCCATGGCACGCATGGACGAGACGCTGGACGACGAGGCGAAGACAGAGATAATGGTAGCCTGCGGCCGCAACTGCGCGGAGCACCACGGCGCACCGATCCGGCAGGCCGTGAAGCGGCGCGAGAAACATGAGGCGTTCGACGATTTCATCGACGCCATGGCGGCGAAGCCTCCCCGGGGGATGCAGGTGGAGCCTGAAGGTGGGGCGGTGGTCTTCGGCTACACCCCCCAGACGTACGGTAGGGGCATGAGGTGCTACTGTAGCCTCGTGAACGGCCTCCCCGTGGACGAGACCATGTCCGAGACGTGGTGCCTCTGCAGCAGGGGCTTCGTGGAGGCTTACTGGGAGGCTGTGTCGGGTAGCCGTGTGGAAGTTGAGCTGCTGGAGTCGGCGGTTTCCGGCTCCGACGTCTGCAGGTTCAGGGTCAGCCTCCTGTGACGAGGGCCCTCGCGGCCTAGCCCTGTTTATTTACTGCCGAGGCAAACCATACTCGATGGACCTGGAGCTGACCATGGAACAGAGGAACGGCCTGTTGGTCGAGCAGCAGAACGAGCTGGACAGCCACCACATATACAGGCGGCTCTCCCGGATGATGGACGAGGAGGGCAACAGGGAGGTGCTCGCCCGGATATCGGGGGACGAGCTACGGCACTACAGGTTCCTTGGCGAATTGACGGGCGAGGAGCTGGAGCCCAACGAGGCGAAGATATCCTGGTACGTCTTCCTGGCCCGGACGCTGGGGCTCACCTTCGCGGTGAAGCTCATGGAGAGCGGGGAGGAGGAGGCCCAGATGGCGTACGGCGGCCTGGCGTCGGTGCCGGGCGTCGAGGAGCTCATCGAGGACGAGGAGGAGCACGAGCACAGGCTCATAGCCATGATCGACGAGGAGAGGCTCAAGTACGTGGGCAGCATAGTGCTGGGGCTCAACGACGCCCTCGTGGAGCTCACGGGGACCCTGGCGGGGCTGAGCTTCGCGTTCCAGAACAACCGGCTCATCGCTTTGAGCGGCCTCATCACCGGCATAGCGGCGAGCATGAGCATGGGCGCCAGCGAGTACCTGAGCATAAGGGCGGAGGGAGGCGAGAACGCGTTGAAGGCCAGCCTCTACACGGGGGCCGCGTACGTGCTCACCGTGGTGTTCCTGGTGGCCCCTTTCTTCGCGTTCGACAGCTACACGTTGAGCCTGCCAGTGACGCTCCTGCTGGCGGTGCTCATCATCATGGTCTTCAACTACTACGTCTCGGTGGCCAGGGACCTGAGTTTCCGGAAGCAGTTCGCGGAGATGGCCGGGATAAGCCTCGGCGTCTCGGCGCTCAGCTTCATGGTCGGCGTCTTGGTCAAGACTTTCCTCGGCGTAGACCTTTAGCCGGCCCCGCCGCTCTCAGCCCTCGTTGTATATGGGGTTGGACCACGCTGTCCTCCCATCGTAGTCGGTGACCTCCACCCTGACGTAGGTCTCGCCGGGGCGCCCCGGATACTCTGCACCGGTGAGGGGGCCGTCCATGGCGTGGAACACCATGCCGAGGCTGGGCGTGGAGACGAAGCTGATGGTCTTCACGGGGCTGCACTCGACCGTCACGACGCCGTCGCCGTCTATGGCTATGTCCTTTATCTCGGGGCCCGTGCTGCTGTAGAAGAGGCCGTCCATTATGCTTTTCATTATGGACTCGCGGCTCAGCGACGGCGCCTTCACGCTGATCCACGCGCCGCAGGCGTCCAGGGGCATGGTGGGTCTGTCTGCGCCGTGGTGGTCGTCCACCGCGTATATCGTGGGACGTCTGCCCGCGGCTATAATGCCGTCTATGTGGGCCGCGCTGAGGCCCGTATTGCGCTCGTACATGCAGCTGGTGTTGTATATCTCGACGCCGTGGTACCGGTCCAGCTCCATCATGTCGCGGTGGCTGAGGCCCGACCAGTATGGGTGGGCGAGGATGGGGATGCCGCCGATCTCGTCTACGTGGTCCACCACCCGCTGGGGGTCTAGCCCCCTGTCGAAGTCGGTGAACGGCAGCGTCTCGTCCACGCCAAGCGCGACCAGGTGGTATAGGGTGCCGGCGTGGGACCTGCCCACGCATATCTCCTCGCCGGGGATCAGCAGGAAGCCGGGGCCGCCAAGGGCTCTCGTGTCGGCGACCACGCTGTGGTCCGTCACGGAGAGGAAGTCATACCCGGCGTCCCGGTACACCTCGACTAGCTTCTCAGGGGTCCTTGTGCCGTCGGATATGGTGGTGTGGGCGTGGACGTTGCCCTTGTACCATCTGCCCGGCGCCTTGAACGGGTCTACGAAGCGTCTCTTCAACTCGAATCCATATTGATTTGGGAGACGAGGATATCAGTTTTCTCAAGGCGGACGGTTTTATGCCGACTCTCGCATGTCGTATATTGTTTCGGCGTTTTCGTAGAGCACCTTTCTGAGCTGCTCCTCGTCGAGGCCCGAGACCATTACCTTGGGTATCTCCCACGCCGGGTGCCCCAGGGGGGTGTCGCTGCCGTACATTACGCGGCTGTCGCCGAGGCGCGTCACGGCCTCCCTGATCTTGGCGTGCATGGTCATCCCCGCGGTGTCCACCGCGATGTTGGGGTGGTCCTCGGCCACGTCCAGGGCGCCGTTTATGTAGACTATGTGGCCGTGGCCCATGTGGGCCATGACTATGGTGACGTCGGGGAACCGGTCCGCGAGGCGCTCGAAGCTCCACGGTAGGCTCCAAGGCGGATGTCCGCTGTGTATGAGCACGGGGACCCTGTGCCTGGCGGCCACCTCCATGACGGGGTCGACTACGCTGCTGTCGGGAAGGAAGTTGTTGAACAGGGGGTTGAGCTTCACCCCCTTGAAGCCCTGGCCCGATATGGCCTCGTCGGCCTGGGCGGCCGCGTCGGCCTCGTGGGGGTTCACCCTCACGAGCCCCGTGAACCTTTCCGGGTGTTTCTCGATGGCCTCCCGGGTGAGGGAGTTGGGGAGGGCGGACACCACCGCCTTCTCTATGTCGTACTCATCCATGAGGGCGAGGAGCCCCTCGAGGTTTATGGATTCGCCGAAGACGGGGAACTCGCCCAGGTGGGTGTGCGCATCTATTACCTTCATCGCTGTTCCTCTATGAGGTACGTGACGCCCATTTTTCTCCTTACCGCCGCCAGCACCGCTAGGGTGAGGATGACCTCGAACACGCTCTTGGCGGAGAGGGTGGTGAGGTCCATGAACGCGGCTGCGCCGTAGAGCATGTAGTCATAGAGGAAGTAGCCCACGTTCTTCCAGACATGCCCGAAGAGGACGGCGGCCAACGAGTACTTGACGTAGTCGTCCCGGCCGTAGGCTATCCTGCCTATGAGGTAGCCCATGCTGCCCCTGATGAGTATGGTCCCGGGGAAGTATATGATGAACCTGCTTCCCCAGAGGGGGTTCCAGAGGTCGAAGAGGCCGGCGCCGACGCCGCAGACGAAGGCGCCTATGTTGGGGCCGCAGAGTATGGCTGCTAGGAAGCCGACGAGGTTGCCCATGTGCCAGACGCCGAGAGGTGGAGGCATGGCGACGGAGATGGAGGTGGTTATGTAGACGAGGGCGGTGAACACGCTCATCAAGGCTATTCTCTTGGAGGTGGGGGTAAGCTGCGTCTCTGTCTCTGATCCCATTCAAAGCACCAATATATTATAGTTATAACTATAATATAATAGTTTTTTCTATAATGTCTTGGTTATCTAAGAGAAGATAAAAAACCGGGAGTCACCCGAAGAGGGTGTTGAATAGCAGCTTGAAGGTGCCGTTGGTCTGGCATCTGTGCTGGACCCTGGGGCCCAGCAGCAAGGCCGCGCCTTCGCCCACCTCGGCCCTGAGAACGGCCACCTTGTTGGCCAGGTGCTCCTCTCCGATGAGCCAGCCCGACTCCAGTACGTCGTGGTCGGGGTAGCTGGCCACGACCTGGTACCTGTGGTTGTCGGGGCTGGGCAGTATCTTGTAGGCGGGGCTTCCCCAGAAGAGGGCGAGGGCGTCCTCCTCCACGCCGTAGGCAGCGGGATTGAAGACGTCGACGTGTATGTGCACCGTGCTGCCTGGGCAGTGGAACTCCTTGGGGTCTAGGCCCTTCAGCGTGTCGGCGGCCTTCAGGTCGAGGGCCTCGATGGCGTACATGCCTGCCTCACCTAGGCAGACCAGGGTGCCGCCCTGCTCCACCCACGCCTTGAGCTTCTCCTTGCCCTCGTCGCCGAGCCCTGACTGGTACTCGGGCGGGTACTCGGGGAGCGGGTAGTCTGGTCTGTTCTCCTTCGCCCACTCCCGGAGCTCGTCGCCGCCCGTGATCATGGCTGGGGGGTCGTGGGGCAGTATTATGGCGTCGTACTCCGACAGGTCTCCCCCCAGGATGTCCTCGTCCATCAGAGTCGTGTAGGGGAAGCAGTGCTGTTCGAGGCAGAGCCTGGTCCAGCCCTCGTCGGCGTTGCCGCCCCAGTACCGCTGGTACATGCCCACCTTGAGGCGCTGGACGGGCCTGGTGTCGGCTTCCAGCACCTGCAGGGCGTGGAAGTCCACGCCGGTCTCCTCGGCTACCGTGTTGAGCTTCTCCTCGTGGCCGGGCTCTACTATGAAGCAGCCGGGCGGCAGCTCCGAGCCGCCTGTGAACAGGGGCTCCGTTACCCGTCTGACTGAGACGCCTTGGTCCAGGAGGAGGTTCACCGCCTTGTACGCGTGGTTGAGCCGGGTGTCGAGGAGGTAGCCCACCTCGCTGGACTCGTCGACGACGCCGACGGGCTGCCTGTATTCTTCGATCTTCTCCAGCTCTACGTCTGTGATCCACTCTACGGGTTGGACGGCTACGCCCATGAACTCGGCCAGCGTGTCGGTGGCCGTGTCGTAGGGCCTGTGGGGCGATCCGTCGGGCCGCCGGGTGAAGCTGTCGTCGGGGAAACGCGTCCTGCCTAGGAGGGTCTTTATGAGGCCCATCTTGGGCTGGGCGAGGGGGACCACGTAGCTGCCCTGGCCGTAGATGTAGCCGTCTCCGGTGAACGGCTCCTCTGCGCGGTAGAGCTCTATGTTCTGGGCGAGGAGCTTCTCGACTAGGAGCTCCATGGTGCGGGGGTCGTGCTGGGCGGCGGGGACAACGTAGGCGGTGACGGGGTCCTCGGCTCCCCGCCGGGTCTGCCTGACGGCCTTCTGGTACGCGTTCAGGAGGACGGTCTCCTTGTTCCTGGCCATGTGGTCGAGGAGGGCCCACGCGGCTATCTTCTGCTGCTCCACGATGTCGCGGAGGGTCCACCAGCCGCCGGGCCACGGGTGGGGGAAGTTGGTGGTGGGCCTGTAGTGGGGCATCATCCTGGTGCCCACGAGGCTGCGGGGCTTGGTCTCCTCCATGAGCTGCTCGGGGTGGACGTAGAGGGGCGTGGCGAGCTTGGCGCTGGCCGACTCGGTGAGCATGGATGGTATGTTGTGGTAGATGCCTATCCAGTGGAAGCCCAGGTGGGCCCAGCCGCTGAATATGGCGGCGTTCACTATACCTGTCTTGCCTGCCTCCTCCAACTTGTAGGCCATGTGGCTGCCGTACCACTGGAGCTCCCTCCAGACGAGGGGGTCTCCGTGGGGGTGTATGGGGTCGCTGTACGGTGCGACGTAGAGGCGGGCGCCGTAGCTGCCCATGTGGTGGTGGTCCTGGTATGCCTGGGGCGGCCAGTCGTGGAACATGAGCCGGGCCATGTACACGCTCTCGACGATGTTTGTGGCGAAGGCGTCCCTGTTGTTGTCGTGGCCCGTGTACTTGTGGTAGAGCCAGGGCGTGCCGCAGCCCTCGTACTCGGTGCCCAGCCACTCGTTGTACCAGTCCGTGACCATGTGCTGGCCGTCGGGGTTGAAGCACGGCACCATGATGCTCACGACGTTCTCGCGGATGCGCTTCGCCTCATCGTCCTCCCGGGTTAGGAGGTCGTAGGCCAGCTCGGGGGCCATCTGGGTGCCCCCGATCTCGGTGGCGTGGAGGCTCATGGACTGGATGACCACCGCCTTGCCCTCCTCGACGAGGGGCTTTACGGCCTCCTCCGTGAGGTAGTCCGGGTCTGTGATCCGTTTGTTGACCTCCTGGATGCGTTCCAGGTGCTCCATGTTCTCCTCGCTGGTGACGAGGACCGCGAGGAAGGGGTGGCCCTCGGTGCTGGGCCCCATGTCCACCACCTTAATCTGTTTAGATTCTTCTTGGAGTCTCCAGAAGTAGTCTATGATCCTGTCCCAACGTGCGATATTGTGGTCGGTTCCTAACCTGTATCCAAAGAACTCTTCAGGGGAAGTGATGTCTGACATACATCAGAATTGTTCTATGGTGATTTAGGGTTACTCATCGGTCCATGCCCAAGATAAAATTCGTTAAAATGTTAGTTCCATGTTAAGTGTATTGAGATTCTCAAGACATCAATATTTAATGGCGTCATAAAAGTTCGTCTATGTGCGGTTTTAGGCTTCTGATAAATATTTGTTTATTTTTAAGTGAAATTTACGACAAAATAATGGATTTTATAGGCGATTATAAATAATAGATAATTAGTTTTAAGTTCATGCACTTTTGATTAGATTTTCTCTATTTGAAAGCGCATAATGAACCTCAGAGGTGAAAAAAATGGATGAACGATTAGATACTGAACTTAAAACCGGCTCATATTATTCAATTTTAATCGCTTTGGTGTTCTCCGGATTTGCAGCCTCGATCGCTAACATGCTTTCGGGGCTTCTGCTCATCGACATAGGAGAGACCTTCAACGTCAACGTCGGCGTAGCGGGCCAGATGTGCACGTTCAGTTTCATGGTTTCGATCATCTTCGCGCTTTTAACGAGCATGTTCAGCGTAAAGTACAACCATAAGACGCTTCTCCAAGTCGGATTACTCGCCTACTCAGCCTCAGCCATCGGATGCTATTTGGCGCCTACATTCAGCATAATGGTGGCTGCGTTCTCGTTGTCAGGCATCGGGTACGCACTCGCAACCACGATGACCTTCACGTTGACAGGGCTGTTTCCTCAGGAAAAGAGGGGGGAAGCCATAGGGTTCATAATAGGCGGCATGTCAGGCTCGTACCTCATAGGAGCCATAGTTGTGACCTACCTGCAGAGCGTAGGGGGATGGAGATACGCTTTCTTAGGATATTTGCTTCCTAGTTCCGTCTTAGCTCTGGTTCTGACGACGTTGACGGTCCCCAGAGGATCAAGTGGTTCAGATGACAAGGATCGGATCAAACTCGGTGAAGGCTTCAAGGCTATATTTTCGAATCGTTCAGCGTCTTCCTCCTTGTTCGGTTATTTGTTTGCGATAGTTTTGTGGCAGGGGATCTTAACCTATGGCACGTCTTTCTTCAGAGACACGTTTTTAATCTCGATTGGGGAGGCTTCAATCATCATATTGGTCGGAGCAATGCTGTATACTGTTGGCAGCGTTGTCAGCAGCAGAACGGCTAAGCGAGTGGGGAGAAAGCCCCTGGTAGCCATCTCGATTCTGGTCGCAAGCATGACATTCATGGTGTATACCTATTTGCCTACCTTCATGTTTTCTGTAGGTATCTTTTTTGCAGGCTGTCTATTAGTGGGGATTATGGACGCCTCGTCGACCAGTCTCGTCATCGATCAGCTTCCTCTGTACGCTGGCATAATGATGTCGTTGCAGAGGGTAGTAACTCAAGTGGGTAGCTCGTTAGGTTCAGGCCTTGGCGGTGCGATCCTCACATTTTCCGGCTATAACTTGATGTTTTCGATACTCGGAGTTTTTGGCATTGCCTCAGCCATGGTATTTCATTGGTTTACCGTCGACACTTCATCTGGGAAGAGTGGGTAGCGGAGCAAGGGGGTTTTCTATTTCAAGTTTGTGATTATTTGAGTGAGGGTAGGGGAAAAAACGGGGAAAATTACCCCAAAACCCCTCCCTCGCGATATTTTGTTGTGTGGTTGGTTAAAGAGGTTATGAATAAAGTTGGGAAAGATCATGAATACATGCGCGCCTCCGGGTTCACCGTGACGTTCTTAAACCTGTTTGAATGTATCCATATGATACTTATTCAAGCCATGTAGACAGCGAGGAAACGAGTTTGGACAAACATGCGGAGTAAAAAAGTATGACACAGGAACCAATTATAGATCCCGAGGACCTGAGCATCAACATAGTGAACGTCGTAGCGTCTGCAAGCCTAGACCAGAAGATCAACCTGATTGATATCATGAAGGCATTCAGGAACGTCGAGTACAGACCCAAACAGTTCCCGGGCCTCGTCTTCAGGCTTAAGAGGCCCAAGACGGCCACCCTCATCTTCGGCTCGGGCAAGATGGTGTGCACCGGCTCTAAATCAGAGAAACAGGCAAGAAGCGCGGTCAACAAGGTAGTCCGGGAGTTAAAAAACAATGGAATCGTCATCCTGGGTAAACCAAAGATTGTGATACAGAACATGGTTGCCTCGGCGAACCTCCACGGATCGATCGACCTTGAGACTGCTGCGGATATTCTGGATAACGTGATGTACGAGCCAGAGCAGTTCCCCGGCCTCATCTACCGGATGAGTGACCCTAAGACGGTTCTTCTCCTCTTTGCGTCCGGTAAGCTTGTCTGCACGGGTGCTAAAAGCGAGGAAATGGTCTATGAATCCGTCGGAAAAATCTATGCGGTCTTGAAGGATTATGATCTCTTATTCAAAGAGTAGCTGAGAGGTATTTATAGGAAAGACGTCATAATTTTTAGAAATCCTCTCGATTTGTTCCACTTAACAAG